>Ga0114930_10003592_pt1 | contig 13473 bp, 11 predicted proteins | sample AnhtaG_FD_87300 | JGI IMG/M metagenome (GOLD analysis project Ga0114930, IMG submission 87300) | Deep subsurface microbial communities from Anholt, Denmark to uncover new lineages of life (NeLLi) - Anholt_01485 metaG | ecosystem: Environmental > Aquatic > Marine > Oceanic > Sediment | place... | reverse complement strand
TGTCACACAAGGTATGCTCTCCATCGCCTTGGAGCACGCGGCCAAGGCCGGCGCCAAGAAGATCACTGCCATCAACTTGGTGATCGGGGAGATGTCGGGCATCGTGGACGACTCCGTGCAGTTCTATTTCGACTTCGTCAGCAAGGACACTCCCGCGGAGGGCGCCTCTTTGAAGTTCGAGAGGGTCCCTGCCTGTTTTCGCTGCCACGAGTGCCAGACCACGTTCTCACCCACTGATCGGCAATGGACCTGCCCCCAGTGCGGGGAGTTAAGGGTGGAGATCGTCGCCGGGCGGGAGTTCTACGTGGACAGCATCGAGGTCGAGTAACAGAAAACTTCGGAGAGGAAACCACAGATGAAGATACCCATCGTGGAGAACATCCTGAGTGCCAACGAGCGCCTGGCGGATGAGAATAGGAGGATGCTGGCCGAGAGGGGCATCCTCGTCGTCAACGTCATGTCCTCCCCGGGAGCGGGCAAGACCAGCCTCATCTTGAGAACGATCGAGGCCCTGCGTGATCGGATGCGGATCGGGGTCATCGAAGGCGACGTGGCCTCGCGGGTGGATGCCGACACCATCGAACAACTGCGCGTGCCTGTGGTCCAGATCAACACCGGGGGCACCTGCCACCTGGACGCCAACATGATCCGCGGTTCCCTGGACCAGTTGCCGTTGGACAATCTGGACTTGCTCCTCATCGAGAACGTGGGCAACCTCATCTGCCCTACCGACTTCGCCCTGGGCGAGGCCCTGAAGGTGATGATTCCCAGCGTGCCGGAGGGGGATGACAAGCCTTACAAGTATCCCGCCATGTTCGCCGCGGTGGACGCCATCGTGGTGAACAAGGTAGACCTGCTCCCTTACGTAGAATTCAACCTGGCAGTGTTCCGAAGGCTGGTCCAGGGTCTCAATCCCGACGTGCAGGTCTTTGAGGTCTCCTGCAAGACGGGAGAGGGGATCGACCAGTGGACCGCGTGGTTGTCGGAAATGAGGGCGACACAGGTTCCTTCTGAGGGGGAATAGCGGGGCCTCAGACCGATCCTTCGCAGCTCGCCCTCGACCCTACCACTGGATATCCACTGGCGTGCCCACTGGTGCCCAGTTGTACAGAGTGCGGGCATTCTCCGTACCGAGGATGATGCAACCATAGGACACCGGTTGCCCCAAGTACCCCTCCCACAGCAGTTGGCCGTTGGCCATGATAGGCAGGGCGTGGATGCCGTTCTGCAGACTGCCCGCCCAGTATATGCCCAGCCAATAGGGCATCTGTAGGCCCCAGGTGTAGGCGTAAGCGTTGGGGATCTTGTCCAGCACGCTGAAATGACCTGGTATGGTTGCGGCGCCTGGCATGCCCGTGGAGACCACCCAGGTGTACAGCAGTTGGCCGCCCTGGTAAACGTACATCCGCTGTTCCGACAGGTCTATCACAATGCGCTTGTTGCCCCCACTTGGCTGAGGAGCAGGCGAAGGGGCTGGCGCAGGTGTGCTGCCTCCAGGTATCACCAACCGCTGTCCCACGTAGATGAAGTTGGCGTTGGCCAGGTGGTTGGCCTGCACGATGGCCCAGGCCGTCACTCCATGCCGGACGGCAATCTTGCTCACATTGTCACCCGGCTGCACTGTATAGTATCCTGTGGTGCCCGTGGGGGCTGGGGTTGTCGAACCACCGCCTGGGATCACCAGCCGCTGGCCCACGTAGATCATGTCAGCGCTGGCTAGCGCATTGGCCTGCACAAGGGCCTGGGTTGTCGTGCCGAACCGGCGGGCGATGGCCGACAACGTATCGCCTTGGCTGACAACGTGATAGCTGTCGCTCTGTCCTGGCACAGACCCAGAACCGGGGATGGTCAGCCGTTGACCCACGTATATCAGGTTGGTGTTGACCAGGCTGTTGGCGCTGGCGATGGCCTGTGGCGTAGTCCCGTACCGGTTAGCGATCGCAGTCAGGTTGTCACCCCGCTGCACGACGTGGACGGTCCCCTGCCCCAGTTGAGAGGCCTTGACTGGCAGCGGCGCAACCAGGACCATGAACCCCAGAACGCAGTAGGCGAGGACACGTCGAGAAATCGTCATCATGAACCCGGCCTCCACACCCTCATGATACCCAGATTGGCCTATGCTGTCAAGAGAGCAAGAGCGGGATCCGCCGGAGCGATAGCTGCCGCTGGACTGCAAATCCAGCGGACGGCGGGATTCCAAATCCCGCCGCAGCCAAAGGGTCCTGGGCTTCTCCAAAAGCGAGCTCCGCGGAGGGGACGATCGAAACCGATGAGAAGACTGTCTCGGTCGCCTCTGGTTGTGGCTGCCCGACTACACCTGGAATATCTCCTGGTCCAGAGGGGTGAGGATCTCAAATCCATCTTCGGTGACCACGACGGTGTTTTCGATGCCCACCGAGCCCTCCCCCGGGAAGACGATCTTGGGCTCCAGGGCGAAGACCATCCCCGCTTCCAGAGGGTAGTCATGCCCCTTTGCCAGATAGGGGAACTCACCCAGTTCCAGTCCGATACCGTGGGCGACGAAGGTTGTCTGCAAGCCCGCCGGGCCCAGGTAGCTATCCTCGTATCCCAACTCGTGGGCCACGTGGACGCTCTTCCGGAAAAGCTCGTCACAGTTGGCCCCTGGCCTCGTATCCTCCAGCACGGCGTCGTGAATCTGCCGCGTCGCGTCGTAGGCGGCGACGAACTTCTTCTCCATCCTGCCAATGGAGAACATGCGGGTCATGTCCACCATGTAGCCATGATACGTGCACAGAAAGTCCACGAGGATCGGTTCATTGGCCCTGATGGGCTTCAAGCTTCCCCCCACGGGAAAGGCCGGCGAAAGCCCCAATCCCCCCATCGGCGAATCCGACTGGCTGACGATGCCGCCACTGGGCCCGCTCAGCACGTGCCAGGTGTAGGCCTCGTAGTTCATGGACCTCACCCGCGCCAGCCCCTCGTGACCATACTTCTTGCCAGCGGTGTCCAGCATGCCGCCGAACTCTATCTCGGTCATGCCCTCTTCGAGGAAGCCCCTGGCCTCCTCGTAGATCTTCCGCCCGATCTCGCCCGCCTGCCTCATCATCTCCATCTCAAAGGGCGTCTTGATCTGGCGCGCATGTCGCATGACGGAAGAGGAATCGAGCAGTCTGATCTCAGGGAGGATCTCCAGATACCTGTAGTACTCCCTGGTGGGCAGGACGTCGAACTCCAGACCCATCGTCTCTGGGAGACCGCCCGAATGCTTCCGGATCAGTGCGGGGACCTCTCGCACGGACTTTAATCCCACTGTGTTCTCCAAAGGGGAGTCAACCTTGGCTCTCTCCAACTCCCTCCTGACCATCAACAGGGGCTCTCCCTCCAGGGGCACAAAAAGGAGTGCGTCCTGTGTGGTGCCGGAGAGATAGAAGCAGTCCATTTTCTGGACCACCAGGAGCGCCTCCACCCGCTCGCGGCCCATCTCCTCTCTGACTTTCTGGAGACGGAGATCTATCTCCTCTTTGGGTGTGTAGCGAAAGCCAAAGAACTTGCTCCACTTCTCTAGTTCTGTCCTCACCCACTCTTCGTGCTTCAACGATTCCTCCACGACTGTCGACAATGAGCCTTATGGCGGCTGTTCCCCACCCCCGCAGATTCTATCAAACCGAGGACCGGTGCGCAATCGTCACCGAAACAGAGTACGCGGAGGATTCTGAGGGGCGCCCGCCCTTGTCAGCAGACAGTTGACAAGATCTCGTGTCCGGTATAGAATATAAACAGCAATTCCCTATGAGTAACCAGAGGGGTCGCTATGCTGGGACTCGCAACGTTGGGATCGTTTGCCATCGCGTTGCGAGCGCTAGGCCGCCGCGGCGCAAGCATGGATGCGCGCAACGAACTCAACGCGCCCGGGTCTGGATAATCAGGATAGACCCTGGCTATTGTCACATTCAGCAATGGCGGCTGTTGGCTTTCGCCTTCCGTTGCTTAGCAAGAAAGGAGAACGACAATGTCAACCACAGGCGAGAAACCAGGCAAGGGTACTTATACGTGCGTGAAGTGTGGCCAGAAGGTGGTTCTTGATGACGCCACAGACACACTGCCTCCCTGTCCAAGATGCCATGGCACTCAGTATAGACCCTAGGCTCTAGACGTAGGCGCCTTCGATTCTGGGGGGACAGAAGTCCGCAAGCGGGCGAGTCGCCAGCCACCCCGTCCCGGCCGCCAGTCGCAATTGTGGCCACGGCCGCTCGATGGGTCTGCCCTAGAGGAGCTTTGATTCCCGGCTCATTCGGTAGGCACAGCGGTGCCCGGAGCATCGACGAGGCTCGCTCCGGTTGGCTAGCCTGCCACCCAGATGGGGTGGGCACGAAGCTCATGAAAGAGCTAGGACACAGTGAAATGAGAGATCGGTCATACTACTCAATGCGCACGGGCAGAATCCCAAACATTGTGCTGGACCTTTCGATGCTCAGGAAGCTGTTTCGGAACATGTACCTAGCGCTTGATAACGAGGGCTACTTCCAAGGAGCGTTCGGATACAACTGCGTGGACGCAGGGAAAGTGCCCGGGAAACTGGGCACCGACATCGAGATAGAGATGCTCCGGCGCTTGCACAAAGACGACCTCTGGCCAATACCGGAGGAGTGCTTGCAGTACTCGGAGGACGACCTCTTCGATGTGGTGGAGTTCCTATACGACTGCGTGGCGAAGCCTGTAGACACGTGGTACCACGATTTCGCTGACTGTGGCTTGCACTGCAACACCTTCGATCAGGAAGCGGGACGCGACGAGTATCGTGCCAGAATCAACGAGCTGCTCTCCGATTACGAACAGCCATACGAGTTGTCGGCGGACGGAGAGATTCTGACTCTCCCGCAAGAAGGTCTGGTCGATTTGTTGGATGCTGCATTGCCCCCATGCGACCCGGTCAATGTTGAGTCACGCGTCGCGGCGGCTGCTACGAAGTTCAGGCGCTACGGTTCGTCGGAGGATGACAAGCGAGACGCCATTAGGGATCTCGCCGACACGTTAGAGTTTCTCCGTCCGGAGATCAGGCAGGTTCTCACCCGCAAGGACGAGAGTGACCTCTTCAACATAGCAAACAGCTTTGGGATCCGCCACCACAATCCTGGCCAGAAGACCGCGTACGACAAGCCGATCTGGTACGATTGGATGTTCTACTACTATCTCGCGACGATCCACGCCGTACTAAGGCTACTTCAGAAGCGAGGACACAAGCTCTCCTAGAATTCACGTGACGACCTTAGTGGCCCACACCATAGCCCGCCGCAGCCTAGCCTCAGCTGCGGGGCCCGGCAAGAGTGGCGCATGATCGTTGTGGCAGGAAAGGTCTTGAACCAGGGGGGGCTGCAGCCATATCCCGAGCGCACAGAGTTTCACATTGGGCAGGGATCGCGATGGCGTTTCCTGCAGAGCAACCGCGTCTTTGGCGGCCAATCGACCGTCCCGCTCCAATAACTGAGGCGCGACGTGTCGATCCACTCGTTGATCACCGGCCTGGCCCCACGACAGGGGTCGCCAAGCGCATAAGCCAACCCGGGAGGAGTATCTCAACATGACCGATCTGTTCTCAAAAGTGGCGAGTTACGTTAGATGTCTGTCCACCACGTTCTTGATCCTTGACACTATTCTCCTCCTGGTATTTGGCGGACTCGTCGGGGCTCTTCTACAGGGTTCCGAGAACGCACCACTGCTTTTCCTACTTCTCGTTCTGATCCTACCGGTGTTCATCGCCTTTATGTACATTAAGGCGTACGTCCAAAAGAACTTCCCTGCAGCAGCTGTGGAGGAGTTGAGAGCCAGATATGAGTTGCACACGACCCAGAAGAACATCGCGCGCAAGAGGATGATCGACGGATACATAGACACGGCTATCCAATCCCTGAACCAGCAAACGTGCTCCCTCAGCCAAGAAGCTATGGACGAACTCTGCGAACAAGACATCGAAGATGGGTTGCGCTCCGTGATCGCGCCGGTGATTCAGCTTCCCAACTATCTGCTCGACTGCAGTGCCAGTGACTTCACCGTCGGGAGCCATCTGAAGTATTCATCCGTTCCCCCACCCGGCGACAATGGGCAGGAATTGTGTTGGTACGAGAGGACCTTCCTCTTGCGCGATGACTTGGATCTGGGTGGGTTCTTGTGTCGCGATCTTCTGGAGGACCGAGATGCGTCGGGCATCAGATTTGAGTTGCGCAATGCGCTGCATTGGACCCTGAACCATCGCGAGTTTCACGCAAGCACCTTCTGCCACGAGGAGTCTGAGTACACGATCATTACGTCTCCCATACCCCAAGTCTGTGAAGGCGAGTGGCTTACAGGCGTTCTGTTCATTGTCGTAGAGCAACTGGATACACTACCCGAGGACTTGGACAGAATCCTCCTCATTTTCAACCGCATACTGGGAAATTGGCTTTCCAGGTATGACGAATGCAACACGAATAAGCTGCAGTCGCGCGCCAGCCCGGTCTAGCAGCATGGGTGCAATCCGCACACGTCCCTCTGGATAAACCGAGGGGGGAACTCGACCGACGGGAGGTGATATGAAGCGCCGTCACGACTCAAGCGATTCAGCCAGAGTCAACGGGTGGTACGAACGCAAGCCTCACGGTCGCTACAACCAATGGGGCCAGCGTGACTGGCTGCAAGTGCCTGAAGAAACCATACAGGGTGTCGATAAGGACCTTGGGCGCCTCAAGCTGAGTCCACGGGCGCGTTCACTGTACCAGGCTGCAACATACACCGATTCAAAGGGGATCGAGTTTGTCTTCATCTCAAACGCACAGTTCGGCCCCGTGGTCTTCGCAGGCACGGACATACACATCGTGCCCTGCTTCACCCCCATAGATCCCTTCAATCCCAAACACGAAAAGAGCCAGGCCGCCATGATGAAATGGGGGCAATTCATATATGATGGCTGGGTCCCAAACACGGACTGGAGCGCTCGCAGGCTTGAGGAAATCGTGTCATCCCTGGACGATGTGGTCTCTTTGTTCTCAATCGTCGGCACGTATTACGCGTACTGGGAACCGAAATATCCCTTTCCAGCAACGCCCGTTCCCTCACACGTCGCCTCCTCGAGCGAGTTCCAGGCACTCGACCGAACCGTGGGGCTGATGGCCCAACTGCCCCAACGCGATAGAGATGCGCTCAGTCGCAGTCTTGCGTGGATTGCGGCTGGCGTGAGGACGCCGCCCGTGCAGCGGTTTCTACTGCTATTCGTCAGCATCGAAGCACTCGCCACGTACATTGAAAGCAGCAAGACCGCGCGGGGGAGTGTGCTGGGCCGCAGGTTCGCGGCCCGACGGGGCACCGCATCGGAAAGACGAAAACGTCGCGAAAAGTGCGTCCAGACCGTCTTCGACCACCGCGGGGTTTCCGCTGAAGCAGTGCAGGAGGCATATTTCAAGTGCCTGTATACGAGTATCAGGGAAATGCTCGAAGACCATCTCAACCGGGTGTTTGGAACCGAGCAGGCGAGTAACACACTGTTCAGCGAAAACGTGGACGGCAAGACACTCTGGCAACTCCGAAATGACATGGCCCATGGAAACCTGGATCTCGTCAGCGAACAAGCGGCGCGATTCCTAAGCGCCCGAGTCCCAGTCTTGGAGGAGATTGCGCGAAGCTACCTCAGAAGGATCCTCGCTGCCCTGGCCCGGGCGGAGTACTTCTCGGAGCCTCGGAGGCCGATCCTCACCCTCCGTCCTTGTCACGCATTCGGTTCCCCCGGCACGAAGTACATCGGGCCGACCGACATGGCGGAGTATTATGCGAACATAGAGGCGCTTTCCTCGTCCTACATTCAAATGGGATGGACCGCAGGCCACTGACCCTTTTCTGAATGTCAACGCTTCGTCGAGGCGCCGACCAGGCGCGAAAAGGCCCCAGCGACCGCAAGCCCCGCCCCGACAACCCACTCGCCGCCGACAGGCGTCCAGGGTATCAGCAGCGTGCACACACTCGCGCACACAACTCCTCATGCGAAAGGTCCGCCAGGGATTCAAGTGTTAGGTCTGCGGCACCAGTCGGCAGTTGTCGAGTCAACGGGTTCGGCACGACCACGCAGAAAATACCAGCCGCTTGCGCGGCCGTGATGCCATTCGGCGAATCCTCCAGAGCTATGGCCTCGTCGCCGCGCAGGCCCAGCTCATCGAGCACGGCGAGATACAGGTCGGGATGCGGCTTCAACCGTTCCACATCATCAGCGCACCTGATACAATCGAACTGGTCCCTCAGCCCCAGCCGCCCCAGGTGACGATGGACCCACTCACAATCTGAACTGGAGGCCAGCCCTAGCTTCAACCCCAGGCGCTTCGCCTCAGCGATGTGCTCCCCCACACCCGGCAATATCGATTCAGCGTCGATCAGCTCGCCTTCCCGTGCCCGCTGCCTGGCCTGAAGGGCCTCGCGATCCAGAGTCCGATCAAGCTGCGACTCCAGGTACTCGTGCGGGTCGAACGCCTCCAGTGATGCACCGATGGCAGCCGCCCACTTTTCGAGAGGCAAAGTGACGCCGTACTCCTCGTAGATCTCCGCCCACGACTGGAAGGCCGGGCCTTCCGTGTCCAAGATCAGCCCGTCGAAGTCCAATATCAATGCGCGTATCATCCTTCTCCCCGCTTGCATCCTTAGCCCATTCGCCGTCAGTGTCCAATGACTCGCAGGACAAGAGCGATAGCCACAACTGCCAGAAGAACCCACATGGCCACTATAGCGGCGGCCGCTTTCCAGTTCGTTGGCTTGCCCTCCCCCATGGCGGCTTCGGCCCGCTCCCTGCACTCCTGCATGACGTCTTCAGGGATCATTCTCAGCGCCAGAGCAACACCTACTGGGACCAGGACAAGGTCATCCAGGTACCCTAGAACAGGTATGAAGTCCGGAATGAGGTCGATGGGGCTGAAGGCGTAAGCCACGACGCCAGCGGCGAAAAGCCTGGCGTACCACGGAACCCTGGGATCTCTGTAGGCCAAATAGATGGCATAGGTCTCGACCCTAAGACGTCCGGCTCGTCGCTTCCATGCCTCGATCATTCCCGCTGTTCAAGAGTCCTCGTTGCTCTCCCCATTCTGTTTACTTGATGTCCAATTGCAGCATCTCCCATGGCACGCCTATCCGCGCACCAGGGCCTACGTAACACCCCAAGCGAACGTCTAGGCCCGCTTAGCAACCGCGGGGGGACGGTTCACCAGATAGATCCCCGCTCCCACAAACGCAAGTCCTATCCAGAGCAGCAGCGGGATGGGCTCCTTCAGCACCAGCCCGCTCAAGATCACCCCAAACAACGGCGCCAGGAACGTGAAGGCCGCCAACCGGCTCACCGAGAAGCGGTGAATCATCCAGAACCAGAGCAGGTAGCTGAAGAACGCGACCACCACGCACTGGTACCCGAAAGCAACCAGCACAGGGGCGGTCAGCGAAAGGGGTTCGCCCCGCTGAAAGACGAGCCACGCCACGCCCAAGACAGGGACAGAGAAGAAAAGCTGAGAGAACATGGTCTGATAGTGGGTGAACTCCCGGTTCTCCACCACCTTCTTGATGTAGAGGGTCGTGGCAGCCCAACAGAGACCACCGCCCAGCATCATGAAGTCACCAATCCAGTGTTGGGGATCCAGCGCCTCGGACTGGGCACCGAACACCGCAACAAGCCCAGCGAAAGCGAGCATCAACCCTGCCCCTTTGAGTGCGGTCAGCCGATCGCTAGGGAGCAGCAGATGCGCACCAAGCGCCACCCAAAAGGGGTGTGCATACACAAAGATGACGCCCCGTGAGGCGTGGGTGAAGGCCAGTCCCCAGTAGAGGAAAACGAACTCCAGCCCGAAGAGGATGCCGATGGCAGCCGCATGATGCCAATCCCTCCGCGGAAAGAGGACCCCTTCGCGCTTTGCTCTGGCATACACCCACAGAAACACAGCGGCCAAGGCCGAGCGCACCGTGGCCGCCACAAGAGGCGGGATACCCTGATTACTGATCTTGATGCTAATCAGGTTGCCACCCCAGAGAAAGCAAAGGCCCGCCAGTATCAGGCTGGCAGTGAGGGGGATGGCGCCGGAGGCTTCGTCACTGACTTGCGCTTCTGTCACTACGCTCTCCTCGAGCACTGTAAGGCTGCCATCGACGCGCCCTTGCCCGCCGACCTCCAGTTCGACCCGGCTATGCCTGCCACCGAGCAGCCGACGCGTCCTGACTGCCTCCCATTGTAGCTGAGCTCGCTAGTTCTGTCAAGGCTGTGTGAGACACCTTGCACGTCAGGGCCCTCCCTGCATCCTAGAGGACAACCCTCTCAGGCCAAGGCTCCTGCTGTGAAGTCCTCCACAGCTTGCTGACGTACTCGATCGAGAATAGGTCCTCCAACACGTGCAGCCAGTAGGTGCCCTCGTCAGAGAGAACCACCTCATCGCCATCGTCCTCGAGGAATCCGAGAAGCGACAAGGGCTTCATGTGCTTGCCGTAGACCTGGTCGAACTCCTTCCCGAACCTCTTCTTGAAGTCGCTTTTTCTGAACCTCGTTTCGTAGATCCTCCAGTAGAGCCAACCTGCCATCTGCATCCTCTCGGACAGGTCAAGCGACAAGGCGATGGGCTCCCTTCCAGTTTCCAGAGCATTGATATACTCCTCTACGTTGAACGTGTTCAAGTAGAAAAGGTCCTTCAGATACGACCCTCCACTAGCCCCGAGCCCAACGTACAGGGGCACGGTCACGGAGCAGTACTTCGGAACGCCGGGCTTGGTGAAGGCCCAGACAGAGGTTCTCTCAAAGCCTGCCTCATAGAACACTCCCTCCAAGATCCCGAGCATCTTCCTTCTCTTGAAGACGCTGGAGCCACTGTAGCTCCTTTCGTTGGCAGTCCGAGCCAACTTCGTGTAAGGAAACGTGAAGAGAGGGTATGCCGCGATCTGGTCGACACCAAGCCTAACCAAGTCGTGGCCGGTCTCCTCTATCTCCTCGTATGTCTGGCCAGGTAAGGCAAACATGACGTCCACATTGACGCACTTGAAGCCCACACGGACCGCCCTTTCGACTGCCGCCGTGACCTGCATAACCGTATATGGTCTCCCTAGGCCCTCCAGGTGCCTGTCCTGCACAGCCTCCAACCCCATGCTTAGGTGCTCAACTCCCAAGGAGGCGATGGCATCGAGGTTCTCTGAGCTCAAGTCGTTGGGGTGACTCTCCATGTGTATGTCGCACTGCATGTTGAAGACACCAAAGACGTGTTTGAGGATCCCCTCAAGTCCGCTGTGCAGCATGGTCGTCGGTGTTCCGCCGCCGATGTAGAAGGAAGTCACAGGTGTGTTGCCCGCCAAAGCGGAATAGGTGTCAATCTCCTTCTTGACGGCCTCAACGTACCTTGCCGCCACCTCGGGCCGGTAGATCTCCTTGTTGTAAGGGCAGTAGTGGCAAATCTGGCGGCAGAAAGGGATGTGAAGATAGAGGCCCAACTCCTCTGTGCCCTCGAATCTGCCCTCAAGCAAGGGAATCGTATTCTCAAGCGCAATGCGCTTCTCATTGGTCAGCGATCTCCTGAACAGGGTTCTGAGAAAGCTCTCAAGCCACATCTTGTGTCCTTACCCGACAGACTACGATTCGAAGCGCGTGGGCCAAACAGGGACCTGCGACAACCAGCTCTCGCCACACAAGCAAACACATGGTGCGCTGTGGAGATACTAAGGGGCTGACTGGTTGTCTACCCCTCTCCAGCAGCCATCTCCCCGGCAGATCTATGAGAGTCCTGCTCCGACAGAGAGGCAGGAGTGGGCACCTCAGTTGTCACCCTTGTTGTGGTGGTCACGCACTGGCGAGGGAAATGACCACTCAGCGAGAGGGCTGTCTTTCACCGTAGCCCCAACCTTCTCTGGGACGCGGAAAACGCCCTCGATCTCCTCCAGATCGTACCACCACTTGTCCTCGAGATTCTGCTTTCCATACCCCAAGAGATCGTCCATCCACACCGAGAAGCGCCGTGCCAGGGAGGAACGTTCCAGCCACCACTCGACCACCTTGTGAATCCCTTGATAGGGCTTGTTCCAGGGGCACACCTTGATACAGCGACCACACGATGCGCCTGCGGGGTTGCCGACGCGCATGTATGTGCAACCCTCGACGTCCAACTCATATGTGGCGTAGTCATTGTAGATGATCATCTCATCGGCGTCGGAGATCGACCGAGAGGGACACTCCCTGGCGCACTTCTTGCAGATCTTACAATAGTCCTGCAGGCCGAAGTCTATCGGTCTGTCAGGTTTCAGCGGAAGGTTGGTCGTGACCGCGGAGGCCTTGAACCGGGGTCCCAAGAAAGGGTTGAGTACCGCATTTCCGAAGCGTGACATCTCCCCGAGCCCTGCCAACAGAACCAAAGGCGGCATCACAACCTTGTAGTGACCAGAGAAATGCGGCTCTGCTTCGTATCCCAGTCGTCTGATGTAATTGGCCACTATCGTGGCGATGAAGCCACTGGTGGAGTAGCTCTTGAAGCTCTGGGCACCGCTGATCCAGTCGCTTCCTAGACCACCGCTGAAAGTACGCCATCCTTGATCGATGAGGAAGATCATGGCGTACTTGTGGTGTAGCTCTATCGGTCGCTCTTTCCTGTCGGAAGCGTACACGGCGTATTGGGGCAGCTCGCAGATACCCACACAATCTGAGCGCAGGAAGTAGCCTAGAGCCTTCATGTGGCGCGACTGGGCCGCCGCGTCCTTGGGTATGGAGGCGAGTGTGGGATAGACCTCGCATGGTTCAAGATTGGCCAAGCCGGTGGTGATCTGGCTCAAGGCGGCGGACAAGGGCTCCTTCTGTATGAAGCGGTCAACCTCAGCTTTGAGCCGCGGCCCGTAGTCGCCCCATGCGGCCTTGATGAAGCCAGCCTGACGCTCGCTAACCCGCCGAACGTGCGGTCCAATGTACGTCGTGGGCTTGTCAACCCTCTTCAGACGCTCCAGTGGATAAGGCCCAAGCTGTCCCTTCGGTGCCTTCCCCTCCAACATCGTTCCCTCCTCTAGTCCAGATGCTTACCGCCACGACCTCCACCATTCGTCTCTCTGACACCAACGGTGGCATGACGTTCCTCGCCACGACCGCGAGCACCTGAAAATCGCTCAGCTCCTTCCAATTGTAGCCGTGCGTGACACGTTTGCCAAGACCCAGGCCACTGGCATCAACATAATGCTGGTCGCCTCCGAGCCCCCCTTCACCAGGCTGCATACGTAGAGACAAAGCGGAACGCCCGGCGTACGCCCGGGCGTCGTTGAATTGAGCCCGACATCTGATCTACCTGTGGAAGGAGTTCGTGCCGCGAAGGAGACAGCAATCACTCTGTTAGCTGGTCTCGTGACCTCCTCAACCCTGCCGAGGTGGCCCATCCCACGGCTGCCTCAACTCGGTCAGCTAACCAGCGATCTCCTCCCACGGCAGGAAGGAGCATCTGAACCCGTTCCCCATCATCTCCAAGATATGTCCCCGGAGAAAGCCAAGACCTAGCAGCTGAGCGCGCG
>Ga0114930_10003591_pt1 | contig 13473 bp, 9 predicted proteins | sample AnhtaG_FD_87300 | JGI IMG/M metagenome (GOLD analysis project Ga0114930, IMG submission 87300) | Deep subsurface microbial communities from Anholt, Denmark to uncover new lineages of life (NeLLi) - Anholt_01485 metaG | ecosystem: Environmental > Aquatic > Marine > Oceanic > Sediment | place... | reverse complement strand
TCTGTAGAAGGTGCCTACAGGGTCCTTAATCTGGTCCATGAGTTTCTCCACATCAGCCTCAGACAAATCCTTCTCATTCTCCCTCCCTAAGATTGAAGCTATAGCAGAAACCATTTTAGCCCCCTGGTCAGTTCCTGCCTCCACTGGGCCATAACAGCCAGTGCAAGGCATGTTAGCCTGAATACAGGGGGCACCACAACCGCCGCGTGTCGCCGGCCCCATACATATTATCCCCTGCTCGAAAAGGCACGTCTCCGGTTCAGGGATAATTTCATAAGGTCTATAAAACCTTGTAACCTTCTTTTCTTTTTTAACACGAGGGCATTCATCGCAAACTGCCTTTACCGCGTGGCTTATGACAGTCCCCTTGGGTGGTAACTTACCTTCAATTAAGGCTTCAATAGCAAGCCAGGTGGTTTTTTCTTCCGGGGGGCAACCGGGGACAAAATAATCTACATCCACGGTTTGGGCGAGAGTTTTGACCGTATCATAGAACTCAGGAATCTCAAGCTCGCCCTCAGGCACTTGAACCTTTGACTGAGGATAAACCTTCTCAGGGTTATCGGTTGATTGTGTTTCGAGATAGACACGCTCGAAGATCATCCGCCGGTCAAAAAGGTTAGCTAGTCCAGGTATACAGCCCTCATAAGAGCAAGAGCCGTAAGCAATCATTATTTTGGATTTGGCCCGTAGCAGTTGGGCCATGTGCTCGTTCTCCGAATTACGAATAGAACCATTGAAAAGACAGGCATCAATACTTTTATCAGGCATCTTCTCCACATCTGAATACTTAACATCCATAGCTACTGGCCAGAACACAATATCAGCAACTTGGGCCAATTTCAGAATCTTGTCACCTATTGCCAAAGTAGCAATATCACAGCCGCCACAGGTGGCTGCCCAGTAAAGAGCTAGCTTTATCTTTTTATCCATGTCGGGCAATCTCTTGTTTCAATGGGCTCGGTCCAAGTTCTTTTACCTCAGCAATAAAGTCGGTAACCACTTGAGCAAATCGCTGTCCTTCTGCTGCCGATACCCACTCAAGTTTCAACCTCTTAGGGTTTAATCCCAGTTGAGAGAGCAATCTTTTCGCCAAGATAACCTTTCTCATGGTCTTATAATTCCCAGTTTGATAGTGGCAGTCCCCCGGATGACAACCTCCGATGAAGACCCCATCGGCTCCCCTCTGAAAAGCTTCCAAGATATATGCCGGCTCAATAGTTCCTGAGCACATCACCCTTATCATCCTCAGGTTAGGGGGATACTGAATCCGACTTATCCCAGCCAAGTCAGCACCAGCATAAGCACACCAGTTGCAGCAAAAGCCTATAATTTTGGGCTCAAACCCATCCATACTATACCCCCAGAGCAGCACTAATCATGGAAGATATCTGGTCCCGTCTAAAGCCTCGTTGTTGGGCAGCGCCAGAGGGGCAAGCAGAGCAGCAAGTTCCACAGCCCTTGCACAGCGCTTCATTAACCTTAGCTAACTTCTCCGTTTTATCCACTGTAATAGCGGAATAAGGGCAAAGCACCTCGCAGATACCACAGCCGCTACAGATGTCTTCATTTACCGAGCAGACTATGCCTTCAGCAGTTATAGTATCCTTAACCAGTATGGTAGTAGCCCGTGAGGCAGCTGCTTTAGCTTGAGCGATACTCTCCTCTATAGACTTTGGTGCATGGGCTAGACCGCATACAAAAGCACCCTCAGTAGCGAAATCAACCGGGCGAAGCTTTACATGAGCTTCTACAAAGAAGCCATCCTCATTTAGAGGTACCTTATAGAACTGAGCCAATTCCCTGATTTCGGCTGAGGGGATTGTAGCCACGCCTAAAGCCAGTATATCCGTATTGATAACGACTTGTTCACCTATGACGGGGTCATAAACCTTCACTTTTAGCGGATATTGGCCATTTTCCCTTACCGCTCTGACTTCAGGTTTCTCATCTAAATCGTAGCGGAGGAATATCACTCCTCTGCGGCGAGCTTCCTGATAATAATCCTCTTGAAACCCATAGGTCCTCATATCTCTATAAAGTATATAGATTTCCATATCGGGCTTTATCTCTTTTAGCTTTAAAGCATTCTTTATAGATTGGCTACAGCATACCCGGCTACAGTAGGGTCTTTGGTCATTGCGAGAGCCTACACATTGGATCATCACCAAGCTGTTGCAATTAGTGATCTCAGGGTTGCCCCTAGCTATTTCTTCCTCTAACTCAAGAGAGGTGAGCACTCTGGGGTCTCTCCCATAAAGATATTCATCAGGTTTATATTCTTGACCTCCGGTGGCTATAATAACTACCCCGTGTTCAATCCTCTCAATATATGACCCACGATACCTCATTAACTCTGTAGTGAAGTTTCCCACATAACCAGAGGCGTCCACAATATAAGCATCAGTATATACTTCAATTAAGTGGTGCTTGGTAACCTGTTCGATAAGACCAGCTAGATAGGCTTGAACCTCTCCACCCTCTAAGGTGCAATGTACCCTCCTTGCTATTCCACCAAGCTCGCTACTCCTCTCCACTAGGTGAACTTTAAATCCCTGCTCTGCCAACGTCAGGGCACTCACCATCCCTGATATTCCGCCACCGATGACCAAGGCTGAGTGGTTGATACTGAGAGACAATTGTTTCAATGGTTCAGTCAACCTTGCTTTGGCCACTGCCATCCTCACCAGGTCTTTCGCCTTCTCGGTAGCTTTCTCCGGCTCATGCATGTGAACCCAAGAGCATTGGTCACGAATATTGGTCATCTCAAATAGGTATCTATTCAAGCCTGCCTCTTTAATAGTCTCCTGAAATAAAGGCTCATGTGTTCTGGGCGAGCATGAGGCTACTATCACCCGATTGAGATTATGTTCCTCAATCATTGCCTTGATTTTTTCCTGTGTATCTTGAGAGCAGGTATAAAGGTTGGCATCAGTGAAGACGACGTTGGGCAAAGTAGCCGCATACTCCCTCACCTCGGGGACATTTACCACTCCACCGATGTTAATCCCACAGTGGCAAACAAAGACGCCAATCCTCGGCTCTTCTCCAGCAACGTCCTTTTCCGGAGGATATATTTTCTCCTTGACTAATGTCTTGCGGGCAGGTGCAAGTAAAGCCGAAGCACTTCCTGCTGCTCCACTAGCCTGCATAACTGTTTCGGGGATGTCTCTGGGGCCACTAAAAGCGCCGCAGACAAATATGCCTGGTTTTGAGGTTTCAACTGGGGAGAATGAGACTGTGTTGCAAAAGCCATACTTATTAAGTTGAACTCCAAGCTTCTTCCCTAGTTCGATAGCTTTCTGAGAAGGTTGAAATCCTACTGAGAGAACCACTAAATCAAACTCTTCAGTGACTACCTTTTCGTCTTCAGTAGTATATTTAATAGCTAAATTTCCAGTGCCATCTACCTCTTCAATTCCATAAATCTTTGACCTTATGAATCTGATTTTTTCTCCCTTTGCCCGTTCATAGTATCTATCAAAATCCTTTCCATAGGTTCTCATGTCCATAAAGAAGATAGTCTCATTCAGAGCAATAGGGCTGTGCTCCTTAGCGATAATGGCCTCTTTAATAGCATAGGTGCAGCATACTGAAGAGCAATAGGGGTTTTGGGCATCCCTAGAGCCAACACATTGAATAAAAGCTATCCTTTCGGGGATATCCCTATCAGAAGGTCGGAGAAGATTCCCTTTATAGGGGCCAGAGGCACTTAGGATTCTCTCAAACTCAAGGCTGGTTACTACATTAGGGTATCGAGCATACCCATAGTTGTAGCAAGACCCGGCATTGAATAATTCATATCCGGGGCAAAGGATAACCGAACCAACATTGATGGTGTCACTTTCTTCCTCATCTTTATATCTGACTGCTCCAGCCAAACATACCTTCTCACATAAACCACAGCCAATGCATTTCTCTCTATCTATCATGAAGGCAAGGGGCACCGCTTGAGGATACTCTATATAAACGGCTGCCCGTTTGCTTAAACCCTGGTTAAAAGAACTTATTCCCCTTGTGGGGCAGTGCTTGGCACATTCTCCGCATCCAGTACACTTTTCAATATCAATGTACCTTGGTTTCTTTGCCAGCGTTACTTGAAAATCTCCTGCTTCCCCTTCAATTCCTTTTAGCTCAGTATTGGTGAGTACGTTGATATTTAGATGCCTTCCACATTCGACGAGCTTGGGTGACAAGATACACATGGAGCAGTCATTAGTGGGGAATGTCTTGTCTAGTTGAGCCATTACTCCACCGATGACTGAAGATGAATCAACCAAATAAACAAGATACCCTGATTCAGCCAAATCAAGGGATGCCTGTATGCCCCCAATGCCACCTCCAACCACCAACACACTACCTACTTTGTTCCCCTCTTTCGCCATTTCCTCTCCCTAGCCGCTATCTACTTTTAATATATGTAGGAGTCCTCCCTTCAAAAGCATGAAGGCGGACCCCGCCTGACTCTTCCAAGTCAACCAAATATGAGGAGCAAGCTTCTAAACTAAGACCTGTAGCTTGAGCTATTTCTCTAACTGGCGTGGGATTTTCCTCTAGCAAGAGAGCTATCCAGTTTTTGTTATACTCGTCTTTAAGACTAGCGTCCAGCAATAGTTCAAATTCGTGAGGGGAGATTTGCTGGCCAAACACATTTTCTTTTTCCAGTAGGTCGAGCTCATTTCCCACCAGCCACCTTATCCTCTCTCCTTGTACTGTAAGCTTGGCCGCTTGCAAACGTTGGTGCAAAGTACCATTCTTCTCTAGTGGCCCCATCGCTCTCATCTTCTCAGTAAATGAGGTAACAATTTGGGCGAATCTGCCCCCCTCGGCTGCTGAGACCCAGTCAAGATGAAGCCTTTCGTGATTGACCCTAGCGATGTCCAAAAGCCGCTTAGTTCTATTCATCTTTTTTTCTGTGTGGTAGTTGCCGTTCAAATAGTGGCAATCCCCGAGGTGGCAACCTAGGACTAAAACGGCATCGGAACCGGAGAGAAATGCCTCAAAGATAAAGACAGGGTCAACCCTTCCTGAACACATGACCCTTATCACCCTAATATTGGGTGAGTATTGAAACCTGGATATGCCAGCCAGGTCGGCACCGGCATATGAGCACCAATTGCACAAGAAGGAGATTATTTTAGGCTCAAAATGGTTCATGTTCTATCTGCCTATTCAGGCTAATGCCAAAGCATTCACCTGAGCCATAAGCTCATCATCAGTAAAATGGCCAATAGTGATTGCCTGCTGAGGGCAACTGGCAGCACATAGTCCACAGCCCTTACAGGATGCAGAAATGACCTCTGCCTTATTTCCACCATCTTTGGCTTTGAGTTGAATTGCCTTAAATGCACAAAGGGCTTCACACAACCCACAACCAACGCATTTCTCCTCATCTACTGAAGAAATGATGGGCTCGACCCGTACACAGCCTTTAGCCAAAGGTATAGTTGCTCTTCCAGCAGCGGCAATAGCTTGAGAGATCGATTCATCTATTGGCTTGGGGGAGTGAGCAAGGCCACATACAAAAATGCCATCGGTGGCAAAATCCACCGGCCTGAGCTTCACATGTGCTTCCAAGAAGAAGCCATCCTCATTAAGGGGAACTTTGAGCATCCTGGCGAGCTCATCGTTTTTACTCGGGATAATGGCAGCACTTAGAACTAGCAGATTAGGGTCAATAACTAGTTTTTCGCCCAGTACTGGGTCAAAAACGCTTACTCTTATCCCATCAGTTTCAGCAGTAACCTCCGGTTTATGGTCATCATCGTACCTGATAAAGACCACACCCTGAGACCTTGCCCTAGCGTAAAATTCCTCCCTAAAGCCATAGGTTCTCATATCTTTATAGAGTATATATATGTTTGAAGACGGATTCTCCTCTTTTATCTTCAAGGCATTTTTGATAGCCTGACTGCAGCACACCTTGCTACAATAGAGTCGCTCTTGGCTTCTCGACCCCACGCACTGAATCATTACTACGTTGTCCAGCGCATCAACTTTTATTGAATTAGTGGCAAGTTTCTTTTCTAACTCCTGTTGGGTGACTACCCGGTGGTGCTCACCATATAAATATTCCTTAGGTTTGTATTCTTCCCCACCTGTTGCCACGATAATAACTCCATGCTCTATAATCTTTTCTTCGGCAATTCCTCCATTCCTTTTTATAGTAGTCTTAAAGTTTCCGACGTATCCGGCGATTTCTTTGATTTCAGCATCTTTATACACATGAATTAGGTTATTCTCTTGTATCTTTTGAATAGTGGCTTCCAGAAGTTTCTGTATGGTGTCGCCCTCTAGGGTATAGTACAGTTTACGCAGATTACCGCCGAGCTCTTCCCCTCTCTCGATAAGAAAACATTCAAATCCTTGGTTAGCTAGTTCTAGCGCTGCTGTCATGCCAGCTATCCCACCGCCGATGACCAGCCCTTTGTTGATTACCGGGATAGTCAATTCCTCTAGTGGCTCAGTTAGTCGAGTCTTGACCACGGCCATTTTTACCAGGTCTTCCGCCTTTTGAGTAGCCCTTTCCGGCTCATGCATGTGTACCCAAGAGCATTGGTCACGGATATTAGCCATCTCAAATAGGTATCTATTTAATCTCGCTTCCCTAATGGTTTCCTGAAATAGAGGCTCGTGGGTTCGCGGTGAACACGAAGCTACTACTACCCGATTGAGGTCATGCTCCTCAATCATTGCTTTTATCCTCTCTTGGGAATCCTGGGAGCAGGTATAAAGGTTAGCATCAGCAAAGACGACGTTAGGCAACGTAGCTGCATAATCTCTTACCTCGGGGACGTTTACCACCCCTCCGATGTTGACCCCACAGTGGCAAACAAAGACACCAATCCTTGGCTCTTTCCCGAAGACGTCTTTTTCAGGAGGGTAAACCTTCTCTGCAACTAAGGTGTTGCGTGCTGGCGCCAGAAGAGTGGCGGACTTAGCGGCTGCTCCACTGGCCTGCATTACCGTCTCAGGTATATCTTTGGGCCCACTGAAAGCGCCGCAGACAAATATCCCTGGTTTTGAGGTTTCTACTGGGGAGAATGAGGCTGTATTACAGAATCCATATTTATTAAGTTGAATCCCAATCTTCTTAGCTAGATTGATCGCCTCATGAGAAGGCTGAAATCCTACTGAGAGAACCACTAAATCGAACTCTTCAGTGGTTACTTTACCATCTTCGGTAGTATACTTAATGGCTAAATTCCCAGTACCATTTACCTCGTCGACCCCGTAGACTCTTGACCTTACAAATCTGACTCCATTTTCCTTCGCCCGCTCATAGAATTTGTCAAAATCTTTACCCTGTGTCCTCATATCCATAAAGAAGATGGTCTCCTCCAAATCAGCAGGGCTGTGTTCCCTAGCCACTATAGCCTCTTTTACGGCGTAAGTGCAGCACACTGAAGAACAGTAGGGGTTTTCAACATCCCTGGACCCAGCACACTGGATCCAGGCAATCTTCCGCGGTGGTTGTCCATCTGAAGGTCTCAGTAGCTCGCCCTGATAGGGACCGGAGGCACTCAGCATCCTCTCAAACTCAATGCTGGTTACCACATTGGGATATTTCCTGTAGCCATAGTTATAGATAAGACCAGCATCAAATTCGTCAAATCCGAGGCAGAGGATTATGGAACCAACTTGGATCTCTAGTTCCTCATCTACTTGAGAGAAGTCAATAGCACCTGCAGGGCAAAACTTTTCACAAGCACGACAAGTGCCTTTAAGGAAATAGGCACAAAGTTCTCGGTCTATCACCGGTATATTTGGTATCGCCTGAGCATAAGGCACATAAATTGCTTTTCTTTTCCCCAACCCTTGGTCAAATTCACTATCGGTTTTCCAAGGACATTTTTCTTGACAAATGCTGCAGCCGGTGCAGAGCGATTCATTTACAGAGCGAGCGTGCTTTAGAACTTTTGCGGTGAAGTTGCCCGGTACTCCTTGGACATCCAATAGTTCGGAGTAAGTCAGGAGTTCGATATTGGGATGCCTTCCGCATTCAACAAGCTTCGGGGAAAGAATACATATGGAACAGTCGCAGGTGGGAAAGGTCTTGTCGAGTTGGGACATCACACCACCAATAGCGGGGGATTTTTCCACCAAATGCACGAAGTAGCCCGCCTCAGCTAGGTCGAGCGCTGCTTGAATCCCACCTATACCGCCGCCCACCACCAGTACTGCCCCCACCTGCTTGTTTTCTGAGACTAACAGTTCTGATTTCATAAACTTTCCTCTAGCTACCGCCCTTCAGGAAATAGGAGATTTAGTTCTCTCCACTTCCTGTGAAGCTTTAGCCAGCAACTCTGCTGAATCCACTTTAACGTCCTCGGATTTCCTCCCTACAATGGACAGCACCATTTGGTGCCGCAATTTTTGAGAAAGACTATCAATTTCCTTTATCCGGTCGGGAAAGGAAGGATGAACATAACCCTCTTTCACTGCCATAGTTCTCAAAGCGCGCATGACATCGGTAAATTTGACATTTTGAGGGCAATGGGCATAACAGGTATAACACAGAGAGCAGAGCCAGATGAAGTCGGAAGAGAGAACCTGCTGTCTCATCCCAAGTAACACCATGTGAATAATCTTTCTCGGGTTGTAGTTCTCGTCGATTTCTGAAATGGGGCAGCCAGCAGTGCAAAGCCCGCAAGAGAAGCAAACCTTGATGTTCTCACCCCCCGGCTGCTCAGCGACTTCATATTTAAATTTGGAGTCTAATTCGTTTAACATTATGGTTCCCATCTTCGCCTCCTCTGGTTGCCAAGTTTTTTGAGTACTCTGCCTCTACTGGCTAAAGTCCAGCTGCTGCTAAAATATCAGGAACTACCTCTTCTCTGCCAATAGCCATGATATGGACTCCGTCACAGATAGCTTCTTCTTTTAGTTGCTTGATAAGTCGACTGGCGATCTCAATACCCTTTTGAACTCCCTTGCCTTTCTCAGCAGTTGCCATCTCATCAATCAAAGCCTGCGGGACGAAAACGCCGGGGACACTTTCATTCATATATTTTGCCATTCTCGCTGAGGCTAAAAGCACTATGCCGGCTAAAATTTTAATATTTTTGTCTAGCCCACGGACATATCCCATAAACTTTTTGAAGTTATCAAGGTCATAAATTGCCTGTGTCTGGAAGAATTCGGCTCCTGCCTGAACCTTTTTTTCAAATTTGATGAGCTGAGGCTCAATAGGGTTTGCCTCTGGGGTAACGATGGCACCAGCGCAAAACTTCACCGCCCCGTCTAGTTCGTTTTCTCCTAAGTCCTTGCCTGATTCTAAAATGCGCACCATGTGAAGTAACTGAGCTGAATCGAGGTCAAAGACGGCCTTGGCCTCCTTATGGTCACCCACGGTGATGGAATCACCGGTGAGGCAAAGAACATTTCCAATTCCTCTGGTGTAAGCAAAGAGAAGGTCTGCCTCAAGTGCCATGCGGTTGCGGTCACGACAGGTCATCTGAAGGATTGGCTCACCGCCACGCTCTTTGATAAGAAGGGCAGTTCCTAAGGAAGGGAAACGCATCACTGAGCTTTGGTTATCAGTCACATTAAGGGCATCCACCTTGTCCTTGAGAAGGTCAATGTGGTGAACTGTCTTCTCAAGATTAGTTCCTTTTGGAGGCCCAATCTCGCCCGTCACTACGAATTTTCCAGAGTTAAGGGTTTCTTTAAATGCTGTGGCCATGGCTCACACCTCTTCTATGCTTGTAAGGTTTCGACTTTCCCTGGTCTTATCACTGCCTGAAAATTCCTCGGTGGATAATACTTCCGCATCGTATCGAGCCTTCCCTGTTGCTCAAGTCTTCGATAAATGAGTGTCCAAGCGCAATCTTTTTCTGGGTCTACCTCACACTTACCACTGTTCGTGCCACCACAAGGCCCGTTGAGCAGCCCTTTGGCACACCTTACAATAGGACAAATCCCTCCTGTCTTATCCAGAAAACAATCGCCACAGGTTCGACAAGTTTCAACCCAGATACCTTCTCCCTCCGGCATTCCCACAAACTTGGTATTTAGTGCTGGGTAGACTGGTGTATCTGGGAATATCTCAGCAATAGTTTGTACCCCAGCCCCACACCCCATGGACAGAACCACCTCTACTTGCTGCACCTTATCTTTCAGCGCCTCTACCAATTCCTTCTCACATTGCCTCTCAATAGTATCTTCTAAGATTTCAAGTTCATTTCCATTTTTCTTAGAGGCTAACCTAAGTTGAGAGGAAAGCACTGCCACCTCTTTTTCGCCACCGGCCCAACAAATAGTGACGCAAGTGCCGCAGCCCAATATCAGTATCTTCTTATACCCGGCTATCATCTCCTTAATATCTTCTAGAGGTTTTCTTTCTGCTACTATCATTTAATCTCACCTCTCTTTAATCTACTTATTTCACAGGGCTTGGCCCCAGCTCTTTTATTCTCTCATTTATTTCATTGGCTATGCGAGCAAATCTGAATCCCTGATTTGGCGCCAGAGTGAACATTTCAACACGCTCGCCATCTATTCCCACTTCTTGCAAAAGGGTATTCAACTTCTGAACCCTATTCTTAGCCCTGACATTGCCAGAAAGGTGGCGACAAGCTTCCTCGTGACAGCCTAAAACCAGCACGCCATCAGCCCCCTTTTCAAAGGCCCTCAAGATGTGAAGCACATCAACTCTTCCCGCACAAGGAACCCGAATAACCCTGATATTCTCCGGGTAGGGAATCCTCATGGAACCTGCTGTATCGGCTGCTTGATAAGCAGACTGGGCGCAACAGAAAGCAATAATATCGGGCGAAAAGGCTCCCTTTGCTTTCATACATGTTCTCCCAATAGCTCAAGTTCAGCTAGTATTTGCTCGTCGCTCCAATCTTTGGATTTTATGGCCTTGGCTGGGCAAACTACAGCACAAATACCACAGCCTTGGCAAGCAAGGTCTACAATCTGGGCAACCATTTTCTCATGGTTTACCCTAAACTCTTGAATCGCATGATGAGGGCAAGCGCGAATACAGGTTAAACAAAAACGGCACTTATCAGGGTCGACCATTGTTTTTTCCGCTTCAACAGTTATCTTCTCCTGAGCCAGGAGCTGATAGGCACTCAATGCTGCATTGCTTGCCTCTGTCAATGCCCGCATCAGGTCTAAATCTGCGTGGCAATTTCCAGCGAAGAAAATCCCTTCTCTGTTTGAAGCCACGGGGTAAAGATGAACGTTGTTCTCCTGATAGAAACCCCGCGCATCGAGACCTATATTTAGAGTGGAACTTAGAACCTTAGAATCCAGAGGTGGCATGGATGTTTCTTCTACCACTAAAAGGTCACAGGATAGGGTTAATCGCTCCCCTGACATTAAAACATCCTCTACCTCAATTCTTATTTCCCCGTCCTGTTTCAAGATTTTCGGTGGAATGTCAAACTTGATGAAGAGTACCCCCTTATTTCGGCAATCACGGTAAAGCCTTTCGAGTCCAGCGCCATCAATCTGTAGACTCTGACACAATACGCAGACTTCACCGCCGGATTTCTCCTTGATGCCTAAAGCGTTTTCCAAAACAGAAAAGCTTGAAACTCGGGAATGTTTATCAGAGGTATCCGTGATGAAACAAATGCTCTGGGGTATTTCTTCAACTTTACTGGAGGATTTAATCATCTCTTCCAGTTGAGATTGAGTGACAATATTGTTTGAAGGTTCCAATCCATAGATTTGACCGGGGGATTGACTGTCGCAGCCAGTGGCAAAGATAATAGCCCCGAAATTTCGCACCAATTCTTTCTTCCCACTTCTTATCTTTGCGGTGAAATTCCCTGCTTGCCCGCTTACATCTATAAGCTCAGCGGAGGTCAAAACATCTATATTTTGCCTCTCAGTAACCTGCTTTAGTTTTGCGGCAAGCAGCTCTCCCGGGGTAACCCGAACTGGATAGAGGTTGGCAAACTGATTTAGCTTGCCTCCCAAGGCAGTCTTTTTCTCTATGAGAGTGGTCTTTAAGTTCAGGTTAGAGAGTTCAATGACGGTCGCAATACCTGTTATGCCACCACCGATTACTAAAACATCCCTATTTACTGAAATTTTGGTCTGTTCCACAGGCTCTAAAAATCGGGCTCTATCTATGGCTGTCCCTATTTGGTTCATTGCTTTTTTGGCAGCCTTGCCCTTGTCTGGGTGAGCCCAAAAACATTGCTCCCTGATGTTTGCCATGGAAAGAAGATACCGATTCACTCCGGCTGCCTGGATTATATTCATAAAGCCATTTTCATGGAGCTCCGGTGAGCAAGCAGCAACAACAACCCGGTTGATGCCTTTATCCTTAATGTCTTCTTGCATCACCTTCCGTGCTCTTTCAAGACATAAGTCATGGCTTATGCTTACATAGGTAACATCGGAAATCTTCTCCAGTTCCGCTTTGATAGCCGAAAAATCAATGGCTTTGGATAAAGTACCACCACAATCACAAAGAAAAACGCCTAATCTTAACCCATTATCCACTTAAATAGCCCTCGCTCTCAGTGTCTGGATGACCTTAGATGCAGCTTGAATACCGTGAGCTATCGATTCAGGGATGTCCTTTGGCCCCTGACAGGTTCCAGCTAGGAAGATGCCATCGACGTTGGTTCTGTTACTTTCTAAGGCGCCTTGAGTGTCAAAAAAACCATAATCCCCTAAGTTAATGCCTAAAACCTTAGCTAAATCCCAGGAATCTTTTCTAGGGGCAATACCTACCGATAGGACTACTAAGTCATAGTTCTCTTTGGCAATTTTTCCTTCGGTAAGGTCTTCGTATTTAACCTCTAGCTCACTAGGGGAGATTTCACAAACCTCCACCGGTATACCTCGGACAAATCGAATGGGTTCTTTACATTCCTCGTAGAATTCACCGAAGCCTTTGCCTGCGGTCTGAAGGTCTATATAGAATATGGTTACCTTGGCCTCAGAACTCTGATATTGTAGTAGCTTAGCCAGCTTCATAGCGTATTTGCAGCATACCTGAGAGCAATAGCCCTTACCAATATACTCATCCCGTGAACCTACACATTGGATAAAGGCAATATTCTGGGGAGGCCTCCCGTTCGAAGGCAAAAGCATCGGGTCCGCAGTGCCAAATATTCTTTCGAGGTCAAAGCCAGTAAGTACATTGGAATATCTGCCATAGCCTAGCAATCCCTTTTCCGTGGCATTGAAGACCTCAAAACCGGTAGCTACAATTACCGCACTAACCTTTAGTTTCTTATTATTTGTTTTCTGTTTAAAGTCAATAGCCCCCACGGGACAGTTATCTTGGCAAATATTGCACTCAGCCCCTTTAAAGCGAAGGCATTGATTTTTGTCGATTATATATGTATGAGGCACTGCCTCAGGAAATGGCAGAACAATCCCCTTTTGAGGTTCACAGGGACAAAGTTCGGTACAGATACCACAGGCAATGCACTTCTCAGGGTTAATGAACCCAGGCTTTTGAAGTAAGTCGACTTCGAAATCACCAATTCCGCCGCT
>Ga0114930_10003590_pt1 | contig 13475 bp, 11 predicted proteins | sample AnhtaG_FD_87300 | JGI IMG/M metagenome (GOLD analysis project Ga0114930, IMG submission 87300) | Deep subsurface microbial communities from Anholt, Denmark to uncover new lineages of life (NeLLi) - Anholt_01485 metaG | ecosystem: Environmental > Aquatic > Marine > Oceanic > Sediment | place... | reverse complement strand
TGATGACAATTCGTTCCATGAGTGTTTCCTTTCTGTCGGCTCCGCCGACGTAAAAAGTAGTAACATAAGTTATTGGAAACACTCATTTTACAACGGCCTCAAAATCGCGCAATTTTATTTAGCATTAGGTTTTCTTCAAGCATGCAACTATCGGGTGATCGCAACTCCTCGCCTTCAGAGATGATGAATCGATACCTTGGTTTTGGTTTCGGTTTAGTTCTGCCGCGACCGTAAAGAAAGAATGCAAGGGCAGGACACGCTAAAACAGAAATAACCTCTTTCACAATATTTATGTCACTGCCAGCTGTGCCTATGGCTGCGATAACACAATTAATCATTTTTTCCCCTTTCTTTATTCAATTGTTTTTCTTGTATCTGCCGAGATAACCGGTAAAATACAAAAGAGGCCAGTTGAGCTTGGTAAAAAAAGCTCGCCAGAAGCATCAATGCAATGGAAGGTTGCCGCTGCCGTTACTGGGCAAAAGTTATTGCAGCGGACCTTGCTGGTCTCTTTTTTATTCAGATACTACTGTTCTCACATTACTCCTTATCAATTATTGTTGAAGCTTCCTTTCTCTTTGGGCCACGTATTTGGTAGCGCATCAAAAATATCGAGAACGGGTTGTCTATGTGATTTTAAACCACCGGTTTCTAAAAGGTGATATAGCGATGTAGCAATACGCCAAAAAAAGGGACACTCTTTCATCTTCTTCTCAAACACAACATAATTCATATTTTCTGAGCAGCATAAATCTTGACATGGCTGATGTTGGCAGCAGTTGGCTCGTCGGCCATCCATGATCTCGTAAACAGGACATTTCAACACAGTACCAAGCCGTGCCTGAAGCATTTTTATTGCGATTGCATGATACAGCCATGCTATTGCGTGGCATACGGATGAATCTGTTCCCAGTGGTCGTCCGGGAATATTGCCCACTCGTAGAGTGTCATCAGTCAGGAAAAAGGTCGGAAATTGGATTTCATAGTTTGCATATGGGTCAAGCTGACGCATTAAACTTAAGACATAAGGGTACACAGATCTGCCTATAATGTTATTCTGATATGCCGAATTCCATCGTGTTCGTGCCGTTTTTAATAAGCTTTTAACCTCACCAACAACTTCCTTGTTCAATGGTTCGCTGAAAACTTTTTTTATTTTTCTCCAACTCTGTGCACCGCATTCGACCCAACCTGTCCCTTCAAAAATCATATTTGGATCAAAATCCTTGTTATCAAGGAAAGGTGCGACCTCTAACAGTCCATTCACAAAGCCTGTTATATACGAGTGAAAATCAAGGCCTGCTGCCTCCACTTCCTGTTTCAACTGCATCAGACACTCATTAAAGGAACCTGTAGATATGCCAGTATGATGAAAAAAGAGTTCGAGTCCTTGGCAATGCAATGACTGGGGTAATAGGGAATCTGCTATAATCTTAGTTCGTGTTTCCTGGCTCCATGTGGCTTCCTCCAGCAAGAATAGTATGGCCTGCCCCTCCAGGAGCGGTGCTATCTCTGCCAACTCCTGGCTGCCTTGTTTTAAAGCTTCAACGGTCTTTTCCTGGTTGTCGGTATCGAGTCCGGCGGTAATAACGAACCATACCGCTCCGCTTATCGCCGGAAAGTGACGAACCTGGTCGAGATGGAATTTTTCATGGGCAAGATAAAACGATGATTTATTACCATCTTCTATGCTTTCGACCTCGATATTGGAAACTACCGCCGGCGTCAAAGGTAAAAACTTAGCCGGTGCCTCTGATTTCGAGGGTGATGGCAAGAACGGTAAATCACTGAATTTTGAAAAGTCTAACATTTCAGGTTCCTTTATTATAGTACTCATATCCTCTTATTTATTTTCCTCGGTTCCACGCAACAGTTTTTGTACCTCATTACTGTCAAAAAGAGACGTTATCTGCACACCTCTTTGCTCTAAGTTTCGCACCTGATCTGCTTTCAGACTACTTGCCATACTCAAAACACGGTGAACGGTAATATTTTTTGAGGCCAGCTCGTCGAGCACATCTTCAATATCTTTGGTATTTTCCACAAACCCGAATATAAGTGCACCTTGGCTCTCTTTACCAATCGTATTACCCTGTACTATCAGATTCAATTCACTCCGTTGAACCAGCATTGGTGACTGTCCGGGCTGAAGTTCCCGCAGAACCATAGAACAGGCCCCCATCACCAGAGCTCCAAGATCATCACCGACTATAATGAATTCCTGGCCTAGTACATGGGGAGCTATTCTTTTTGCCGCTAATGCCAAGTCATCACTGGTACCGGCAAAAAACATCTGCTGCTGATTTTCCCTCCTGTAGCCAGGTGCTTCCAGGGTCGACAAATCGCTAAGGCTGGCTTCGGGGAAATTTGCTTGTGCAGGTGAATCCTGGACCAATTTGAAAAACGCTGACAGCGCCAGCTTCTTGCCACCTCCCGCTAAGACCAAATCAGCTCGTTCTGAGGCCTCTTCAGGCGACAAACCTTGCTGGTACAGTTTTCGCATGATTTTTATTTTCTCGAACACAGTGCCGTAGTCACGTCGGTCAATTCGTCCTTTTTTTATACGAGTCGGCCGGATATAACCTCTGGCCTCCCAATATTGCACGTCGGCCCTGGTAAGTCCTGGCAATTGTGCTAAAACCCACTTGAGACGCATAAAACTCTCCTTATTTAATAAACCCTGTTCATCATATACTCACTTAGTTATACATACATTATACTTGCAAGTTCTTCTGATAGCAAGGTTTTTTTAATTTTTTTGTAACAAACTTACCCTTGTGTTACTTTTTCTTGGCTCAACTATGGGCCGTATTTATATAACTACTTGCTACATAGACAGTTATGTTAAACAAAAAATCGCGAAATTGTTTTGCTTATATCAGTACACTTCGCTCGAATTATGACTGGTTCTTACCGCAGGCGTTGGCTACGACTGAAGTTTTACGTAACCAAGTATGAAAAGATTGTTGCGAAGCTCTCAGTTTGGATGGAGGAAAATTTGTCCGAAATCTGATGATATTTGCATTGCCTGAGTGTCATCGCAAAAAGATACGGACGATCAATATGCTGGATTGAGTACACAAGAAAATTTATCACCGGACAAGGGACGCAGGGTTATTTATTCCCAAACGAGGCATCACTGTTTCGATTGGTTAGTGCAGTTATACCTGGCAATTGAGCAAAGACTGACGAGACAATAACGCCGTGATATAATCCGCAAGTTTCAACACCCAACCGGAATCTTCTCTTACTGGCCGATGAGCATAGCAATAAGACGTATTGACGTATCAGGAAATGTTTGTTATGCATCCAAACCTGTGTATAATAGCGAGTTATGGTTGATAGTACTGGTAGACAACGTGGCGGTGATAGGCCCGAGCCTAACACAGAAGTACTGGTGGAAAAAATCCGAAAATGGGTGGAAAACCGCAGAGCCGAGTGGGAAGAAGTCGAATGGCTGGATCTTGTTGCCAAGTTGTACGAAGACGGCCACACCGCCGGAATATCGCGCAAGAGTTTAGAGGACATTCGCGACAGTGAAAAAGAGGCCTGGCTCAGGGCAGAGGAAGCTAGAAGGGATGAAGAGGCAAGAATTACCCAAAAAACTCTTGCTGCCGCCAAGGAAGCTGAACTTAAACAAAAAGCCGCTGAACAAGCAAGCAAACGCAGGCAAGAGGAACAGTTATTCGAAGAGATCAGGTCATCTCCGACCATTGGATTGTGCAAACGTTATCTACGCCAGTATCCGGAAGGCGGATACATTCAAAAAGTAAATGAAGCACTCAATCGCCTGCAGAACAGGCGTAAGAATCTGCTGCAAACGGCGAAGAAAACCGCCTTGTTGATAGCTTTTCTGGCGTCGGTATGTTTTATTGGGTTCATAGCAGTCAAAACCTTTAGCAGCAAAAAGGACGAGACAAACAAAAGACCAAACATCAGAATTTTGTGGCTCACGACAAGTGAAGACCCAGCAACCTCTGTTGATTGGAATATAACTAAAGACCGGCAATCACCTGTCTTTCGTGAGTTTTTCCAGGCAATAAAAGATGTCGATGGAGCAATCGACTTCAAGAAATCCTCCGATTTGAAGACCGAAGATATGGTAGCTGCGTATGATATTATCATCCTAAGAACACGCGACCCTGATGACTTTAAAACAGCCGATGAGTTTGTAAAGGCAGGGAAAAGTGTCCTTGTTCTTGCCGATTACTATTACTGCTTTGATACTTACGCCGGATATTATTACGCTGAAATTGCAAACAAAGAATTTCTGGAGCGTTTTGGTATCCGGATAAAACGAGGGCCGGAAAAATTCTATAACAACCTCAAACTCAGTCCCGGCAACCACCTTGTTTCCAGTGATACCACAGATATGCTTTTACAACACATCAGGGCAGAGTATGTTTTTTGCTCCAGAGGTGCAACTGCGGTTCTTTATCGCGATAATGACAACAAACCATGGGCCGCTGCATGGGATGGTCACGGTTTGAATCAGGGCCGTGTACTCGTAATTCCTGATACCGGTTTTCACTGGGGACCGCGTGCATACAAACGTGGTCGAGACCATTTCAAATTCTGGAGACAGGCATTGAATTGGTTGAAAGGTGGGCAAACCGGAAAGTAAGTCTTTCTATAGTGAATAATGGTAGGTTATGACTGATAATGCCAACGGACAATTTGGCAGTGGTAGTGCTGAGCCTGGTACAGAGGCAGTAGTCGAAAAAATACGCAATTGGGTGGAAGACCACAAGGCAGAATGGCAAGAAGTTGAATGGAAGGACTTTGTTCTTGGCTTATATGAGGACGGCTGTGCTGCTGGAATGTCCCTCAGAGAATTAGAGGATATTCGCGACAGTGAAAAAGAGGCCTGGCTCAGGGCAGAGGAAGCTAGAAGAAACGAAGAAGCGAAAATCGCCGAAGAAAATCTTACTGCCGCCAAAGATGCCGAATGCAGATGGAAGGTTGCTGAACAAGCACGTAAACGCAGACAAGAGGAACAGTTATTCGAAGAGATCAGGTCATCTCCGACCATTGGATTGTGCAAACGTTATCTGATGCAGTATCCAAAAGGCAGACATTCTCGAAAAGTAAACAAGGCATTGGAACGCTTACAAGACAGACGCTGGTACTATCTTAAGCTCATAGCAAAAGTTACAATCTTATGTATAATTGTTATAGCTTTCAGCTCCCTGATCATTGTGCAACTCATAAAGTCAGGAGAAAAACAAGCCCAAATCACCCGCCTGTTAACAGAAGCCCAGGCAAATGACAGCAGGGAAAAAGGTAAAGTGGCTCTGGATGCCCTGGCAAAGCTGTTTCAAATTGACCCAAAACATGTTAAAGCCAGGCGTCTTTACCGGAAAATCTCCGCTTACTATATACCAGGTGATCCTTACTGGTGGTTCAATAAGGCTAAAACCACCGCTGCTGAAATAAGTAACTTTAAGGAGAGAGCGGTAACTTACAGAGCAATAGTTGAGGCACAGGTTCAGGCAGGAGATGTGGCTAGTGCGCGGGAGACATTCAAGGCACTGGAAGCCACTGCCAAACGTATCAAAAACACTGAATCCACCACTGCTGATAAGGACTCAGGCTATATGCAGCTTGGGATGGCACACACAACGGCAGGCAACATCACTGAAGCACTGGCAATTGCATCGCGAATTAATCCATCGGAGTTGAAATATCGTATTTATAATGCTGTAATAGATATTCGGTTGAAGGAACATGACTTTGCCGGTGCCAGAGTGACTGCAGACCTGGTCACCTCTGACAAGGAAAAGATGTATGCATACTCGAAGATAGTTTTAGCACAGGTTAAGGAAGAGGATATAACCGGGGCAAAAGCCACTGCAACCGCCGCGGACAGCTATAGCTCTGTTTGGAGGCGCACCTACGGATGGGAGGCCTATGCGTGTATCATGAATGCTGAGATTGAGGCAGGGAATCTGGCTGCTGCAGAGGAAACCTTGAAGCTAATGAAGCACGGCTACCATAATTATTCTAATTCGGTGCAGTGTGCGAGAATAGAAGCAGTGATAAAAGCTAAACAAGGGAACACTGCTTCGGCAAGGGCAGCCTTTAAGAACGTCTGGGACCTCGTGGCAGACAGCCACTATATCTTCTATATTGACAAGGCCGAGGCTTATTGCCGGGTTGCAGAGAGCGTATACGATACCTTAGGGGATGAGGTCTTGACATGCCAATTCTTGAAGAAGGCCAGGAGTTCTCAGGGGCGCTATCCTCCTCGAAGTAGAGTGCAGCGTTACATACATATCGCAACGATTGAGGCAAAAATGGGCAACGTATCTGCTGCGAAAGAAAGCCTTGCAACAGCCAGAAAAATTGTAGCAAATTGCCGAAAGGACAGGAGGGAAAAAGCTGAACTATACTTGCTTATTGCAAAGGCACAGGCAAAGGCAGGGGATATAAAAGAAGCCAAAGCTACTGCGGCAAAGATCCCCAGGTCGCGGGGAAGGTACTTGGCACATCTCGCCATAGCCAGAAAACAGGAAGAAATGGGCGATATAGTCGCAGCGAAGAAAAGCCTTTGGCAAGCGAAAGCTGCAGCAGGGAGAGGCCAAAAAGACTTCGCTTACTTAGCTATTGCGAAGGAACAGGCGAGAACAGGAGACATTACCGGCGCCAAAACTACTGCGGCAGGGATCAGTCAAGCAAAAGGCAAATCTAACGCATATATCTACATAGCTTCGGCCCAGGTAGAGGCTGGGGACATTGTCGGCGCCAAGGCACTCGTTGAGTACATGAAGGCATATTGGTATTATGAAACAGTAACATCAGTTTATGAAAAATTTGCGAAGGTACAAGCAAAGACAGGCGACTTGGTGGGTCTGTATGATTGGATAAATGATATAAGTAATCCGGCTCTTCGCACATTTGCTTATCTTGGTGCGGGCAAGGGTCTGATTGAAGAAACCGCCCGTCAATGAGAATGAAAACACTTTACTGGATAACACGAGCGGCAATTAGCCCTGGCTGAGCTTCGGCTCAACGACAATTATAAGATGCTTACGATTTTTGCCGGCTCTGATTATCCAACACGTATGGAAGATCAATTCAGTGAACTTTATTGAGTTAAAGGAAATGTAATGATGGTGAAAATGCGTAGAAGACCTACTGCGGAAGAGCGAGTAGCATATCACGAGGCTGGTCATGTAGTTATGGCTTCTCTACTAAAACGACGGTTTCGCTTCGTAACAATTGACCAGAAAGAACTTGACAGGGAAACAAAAGGCCTTGTTCATTTAGCAAAATTAAATAGGCCTTGGGAAGATATTTGCCTTCTGAGTACAGAAGAAAGTCGAGCCAAAATTGAACGTGAGATCAAAGTAGCGTTAGGGGGAGAAGTTGCTGAGGCTTTGCTTGTTGGCCGCCATAACTGGCTTGGTGCAAAGGATGATATTAAGAACTGCATCTATTTCTGCAGCTCTCAATCCGGCAGCTTTAAGGAAGCTGAGGCTTATCTTTGGTAGCTCTGGTTGGGTGTGCAAAACAAGTTGAAATTACGCGAGCATTGGGCCTATGTTCAAGCCGTCGCCATGGCTTTATTAGAGCATCGTCGGATTAGCTACTATAAATCACAAATAATCATTGCCGAAGCAAAGAGCAACTATCGCAAAAGCCTCAAAAGAAGGACAAAGTCAGTTATCGAGTAAATCTACGGCATTCTCGGTATTCTTGTCTGACATATCCGACCGTTGGTTTCACGGTTAATAAATCAAGTCTTTATCCAATGGGTCGTCAAATAGTGCAACAGCGAGCAATGCCGCCCGGAACAGAATTTTGCCACAGCCATATCGCCTCCTAGTCTTGTTGCCTCAGCGTATAATTGTTCTTTTCCCTGTGCCGCCGTGTATCTGGAGCGGAACAAATAACGCCGACTTTTCTCCACACGAATTTATCCTTTGCCTGAGGTACTTTCTTGCCTGTGCTGATTTCTTTATTAGCAATCACCTCCGACCATGTGCCTGAGCTCACTCATTCTGGTTTTGCCCTTCGGGCTGCTCGGGGAGCAGCACTCGGCAAAAATGCATTGCTTCTCGGCCCAACAACCGTAGACGAAAGGTTGGTTCGAACCTGTATGCCCTTTCGTCTACCATTGTTCTGTGACCAATTCACAAGCACTTTTGCCTCATGCAAAACCAGATGGTTCGCTCAGGCTTCCTTGCGACCTGGAGGTGATTACGTTATGCAAGAAATCAACAATGCAAGGCAAGAAAGCAGTGCCCAGTGCAGCGGTCAGAAGGAACACAGGTGCCGCGTCTGTGACGGCGCAGTGGAGTGGCCGCACATTGTCTGCCGCGAGTGCTGGTACCGTGACCAGAAAGAGCAGGAGTGGGACTGGGAGCTGTACTGTATGGAGACCGATGAGGCCAGCGCCAAGGCGGTCATGGGCGGCTATGACAGGAAGGCTTCCCGAGAGTCGCCGAAACTAATTGTTCTTTGTGGGCCTTCTCATGTGGGGGAAACCGCATTTGCCCGGAGACTCAGGAACGACTTCGCAGTTATAAGCCCTGATAAAATACGGGAACGGTTGTCTGTGGATTTCGGGGATTCCAAATGCGAATCCAGGGTATGGGATATCTACGAGTCGATGAAACAAAAGGCATTGGAAAGAGGACGTAATGTTATTCTGGATGCGTGCCATATGTCAAAGCGGGCAAGGTGGCATTCTCTACAGGGCCCTAATGCCCGGCACAGAAAAATATGCATTGTATTCGATTTACGTTTCCGAACCATCCGCGAAAGATGCCTCAAGGAGAAAAGGGTGTCCCTGGGAGAGGTAGAGCGGATGTGGAGGGACTTCCAAAACAACAAACCCAGTGCAGAGGAATTGAGACGCGAAGGCTTTGGTGAGGTATATTTCATAAGGGAGCGTCCCGGGCATATTATGCGACTTGTATCGCACGGATTTATAGCAGTGAATTTAATCACAGGGCGTGAAACCATACCTGTGAGAGTTGTGCCAATAAGGAGGGAAGAGGCGGATAAGCTCGACGGCAAGTTTGTGAGATTGCCAGATGGAACCTTCACGCCCGCAGTTTTCAGGCAACATCCTGAAGGCAAGGAGGTAGAGACCACAGGTTTGCAGTACTGGTTCAGGTATGATTTGCTCTTTGCAAAATTTAAAAGCTATGAAATATGTGGAGGAAAGAAGGTGAAAATATGCCCCAAATGAATATCCACGGCAAACCGGCTAAGACCAAGCCTGTGAAAGTGCCTGAGGAGATAGAAGAGAAGGCAAGGGCCATGCTTGAGCCGGAAGAGCAGAAAAACGTGGTTATTGTCGATAGGCGAATAGAAGACAAATGTCCGAAATCGGACATGGCTAACAATCTCCACAATCCCACAATTTGCCCAGTGTGCAAACAGGACAAAGAGCTGGTATGGGTTAATCCTGGGGGTCTGGGGGCGAACATAGAGATATGCAGGGACTGCGTGCCCAAGCTATTTGAGGGGTATGGCTATAAAGAGCCAGGGTATAGGATAATAGACGAAAACACAGTGGAGGTATTCTCAGAGACTACAGGCTGGGAGAGAATCAAGACCTATTGGGTCTAGCAATTTTTGCAAAACATATTCGCCAACGCTCTGTTTCCTCTATGCGTTTATCTTGAGCACACAGAAATTCGTAACCGGAACAAACGGGCAAGCAACTTTAGTTTAAACCACAACACCTATGGGATAACCTGGGCAGCGGCAAAGTTTCTATCTATCAGAGCTAATGTGCCAATCCCGGAAGATTTGGTTCAGTGTATTCGCCAGGGCGATAAGCAGTGACCCTGCAAATTGATATCTGACTGAGATATATCCGGCCTCGCTTTGGCTCGTTTATGCTCTTGGGCGAAAGCAGTCGGTTAAATTGGGTTCACAGTTTCCGGCTTAAGCGCCTTTCTAAGGCCAAAAATTCCTCGAGATGGTCTAATGCCCATCTATCTGCTTGCATTTCTTCCTTTGGGTTGAGACGAACTTGGTTAGGATCTGTTGTTGGGCGAGCATGCCCCAATTCAAGAGTTCCGCGACAGATTTATATGAAGGTGGCTGCTTTATTCTTCATTTGGGTTCATTTTTTTAAGTTCGGATTCGATATTCTTCAGTGTCTTCAATATTTTCCTTAATAAGATGGTCTTGTCTGACATATTCAAGTATTGCCTTCACAGTTTAATAAATCCAACCTTTGAGGGTAAACTGCTGACGAGTTAACACAGTTGCAGTGTGGATTCTGTGGAAGCTTCCGCTTTCGGGACGGGAGCTTTGATTAACCGCATGTGCAAAACATTACTCTCCTTCACAGAAGAGTTCGGGCGGGGGGGCCTTCCCCATGCCGTGCCGAGTGACCTCGGCACACGGAGGTAAAGTTTTGCCCCTACGGGGTAGTAGCTTCGCAGCTCCCTCCAGTACATCACAAAATTATATATATGGCTGGCTGGCGTTAGCCACCTGGCCTGTTAAAAACTTGGAGGTGTTGTATGTTCGAGGATGAATACAAAGACGGCAAATCAGGCCGCCGCGAGTATCGCTGCAGGGTCTGCGATGGGCCGGTGGAACTATCAATTCAACTCGTATGTGACGAATGTGATAGACGGGACAGCGAAGAGATGGAAAGGGAAGAGGAATTTTACTCGGGCTTGCTTGGGATTGAAGAGCCTGTCTATAGAAAGCTGGTGAAAGAAAAAGAAATGGTTGCAGCCACTACAGACGGTGTTAAAAAAAGTCCAGGGGCAAAGAGGAAGAGCTATGAGATGTAAAAAAGGTTGCGTAGGTGGCCTGGCGAAGGCATAGGACGTATAGGCGGTTGTGGCCTCACCAGCCATAACCGCTATCTAAAAATAAGGGGGGTGAAATATGAGTACTCGGTGTCAAATTGACTTCATAGTAAAGTGGAAGGACAACAAGGGGAAATTGCATGTGGAAAAAAGGCGAGTATACAGACATAGTGACGGATATCCAGAAAGCGTTATCCCTGCTCTAAAGGCATTTTTAAAGTGGCTTACAGGCAAGCCTCAGCCTCGGTCATTCAGCGACGTGGAATATACAGCGGCAAACTTTATTTACTGGTCCAAGAAGCGGTTGCTTGACTGGGCTGCATCAAGTCCCAAAAAAGACAGAAAATACCTTAAAGGCTGGGAAAAACTCGGTTTCGGTATATGTGGCAACGACTTTCATGGAGATATAGAGTATTTCTATGAAGTTATAGAAGGCGATAGAGGTGTAACTGTAAAGGTTTATGAAATAGGGCGTCCTGTAAGAAGAAAAAACTTCAAACTAATCCAAACCGTTAAATTATAAGGGCATAGGCAGGGGAAACCCTTGTCAGGTAGGGAAATCAGGCTCGCAACCCGTCCCTACCATCTAAAAAATAAGGGGTTGAATAAATATGGCGAATGGAGTGTTGACTCTTCTGAAGGATATCCATCGGGACAAACAGGGCGAACTTGAAAGGGATTACTACCGCAGGTGCGAAGAGATTGAGAAACGGCTGGCAATAGAGAACCAGAAGTTCCGTGAATTGACAAGAAAAATAAAGACCAAAGACGAGCAAATAGACACGCTCAGGGAAGAAATCAAAAAACTCGAAGAGATGAAAAAGAAGCTTTTCCCAAATCACTGGGACGCAAAAGCCAAAGCGGAAGAGATCCTGAAAAACGACTATTTGAGCCTGCGAGTGAAAACAACACTGAACGGGATACCTAAAGAGCAGATAAAGAAGATGATTGAGAATTTTCACAACAAGGATTACCTTGCTAAAGCTATGGGAGCTCGATTTTAGGGAGCTTGATTTTTTGCTCCTATTTTTTCTTTTTTCTAGAAATATAACACTGTTATAGCCCCTGAGCAGTAGTGAGTATAACACTGTTATATTTTCCCAGGTAAGCGGTGAACCCTTATTTTGGATTTTCTGTCCCAGGGCTTTTGACCGTTTTTTCTTTAGTGGGCTTGTAATCCAGTTTGCCCAGACGTTGCGTCTTGTTTTCTCCAAGCAACGGGTTAATTTTTTCCGCTGCAACTGGTCCAATCTGCACGAACCATTTTTTATGGTTTTGCCGGCCCGATTAGCAAGGGGCATTTACCACTTTGCGGGGGTAAAATTAAATTCCGCAAGGGTAAGAATTTTTTTGGGTAATTTTGAGCATAGCTGGGTCAAAAGCCTTCTGCTTTAAGGTCATTTTGCCCATCGCTGCAGAAGGGGATTTGGCCTTTGCCTGGGCCTGCCTGCAAAAAGAGCCAAGAGCATAGTTAATGGAGCCGACTGGGATTGACGCATTGAGGGATAAAGGAGAATGTGCACGCTTCACCTATGGTTTTTCGTGGGTAATTGTGCTCTTGGTGAAGCGTGCCATCTACTTTTTCCCCAACCAACGGATAGGCGGGTATGGGCCAACGGAGCCAAGAAGCAACAAGGTCAAGAGCCAACAGGGCCATTTTTCTAATATGAACTGCTGCGGCAAGGAGACGGCAAAATTGGCCCCTTGATTTGCTGCTTTTGACCCGTGACCCGCTACCAGGCATTTTCGCATTGTGGGCGTTGGGAATGGATTAGCCGGGTCAGAATCGGGTAGCGGATAGAGTGAGACAAGCATCGCCCTTAATACATGCCTCAGGCCAAACTTTAATCCTTTGGGGCCAACCTGCGCAGGGGTCTGACGACCCCAAGGATTAAGCTGGCCTTCGGCGACTAGAAATCGGCGGGCGATGCCTTTCTATACGACGTGCCGGGTAAGACTTGCTTGCCATACACCGGCATAATCAGCCCGACAGTTAGCAATATGACGGGCCCAAAAAGCCGTTGTTTTACCTGCCTGTTGGTGCCCAAAGTTCAGGTAACCAGGCAGTGTGTTAGCAGGTAGCCAGCCAACGGATATGTTGGTGCGTTGGTTAACACTGTTTGTTAACCGGTCCATTGGCTAGCTGCACAACCATAGCGTTGAACAGCCTGGGTAGTGAAATTGCATCGCCTGTTTGAGTTGTCTCAGGTCGAAGTTAAATCCTTTGTCGCAAGCCTGTATAGGATCTGCGACCTTAAGGATAAGCTGACCTTTGGTCATGGATGAGGGGGCGATGCTATGCTCTTGTTTTTGGCCCTCCTGGTAACCGTTACATAGGGTACGGGTCAGGGCCAAAATCACAGATGAGATAAGAAGAATGGTCTGTGAAATGGAGTAATAAGAATGCCGTAGAGGCATGGAGTGAAGTACGACTTGAGTTAAAATAGGTAATTGGCTGTGCCATAGTGTCTGGCGTCAATTATAATTTCCCTTCAACGACAGTTATTTTTACCGTTTCTTCTTAACACGTATCCTTAGCTTATAACCGTTAGGGGGTGCCCCCCTTGGGGGGCAGGATTTTGGATACTACTTGTCCTTATCTTTTCTCTTCCTGGCCTGCTCAGCACGATAGCTCGGAACATTTAGTTCCAGCACAACACTGTGGTGCACCAGCCGGTCTATAGCCGC
>Ga0114930_10003589_pt1 | contig 13479 bp, 10 predicted proteins | sample AnhtaG_FD_87300 | JGI IMG/M metagenome (GOLD analysis project Ga0114930, IMG submission 87300) | Deep subsurface microbial communities from Anholt, Denmark to uncover new lineages of life (NeLLi) - Anholt_01485 metaG | ecosystem: Environmental > Aquatic > Marine > Oceanic > Sediment | place... | reverse complement strand
CAGTCGGCTCGAGCTCACCATGATCAAACCGATCATGCTGAAATGGAATAAAATCAAACCGGGTCTGAAGCTACAGGGAAAAGTCATCCGCCTTGAAAAGTTCGGTGCTTTTGTTGATGTGGGCGCCGAGCGCCCAGGTTTGGTCCATGTCAGTGAGTTGAGCACAGAATACGTCTCTGATCCTTCAGATGTAGTAAAAGTGGGAGATGAAATCGAAGTTAGCGTGGTCGATACCGATCAGAAAAAACGCCAAATCCGACTAAGCATGAAGGAAGCGGCTATCGAAGTCGAGGATGACGAAGAGGCTAAGGAGGAAGTACCAACTGCTATGGAGTTTGCACTCCGCCTAGCCCTGCAACAAACGGAAGATGTGGAATCGGTAATTCAGCCCATTCCCCATCGCAATCAGAATAGTGAACGAAAAGAGTTAGAAGACATTCTCGATCGTACATTGAAACACAGGGTGCGGACTGCATCCTCAAGCGAGTAGTCCCTCGTCCTTCAAAGGACATGGTGAGCGGACAAAGCACCTAAATATCTCCTGCAGATCTATTATTGTAAAATTAAATGGCGCAAAGGTGCGCCATCTTTTTATTCAATCCTGACATTAATACTTGATGATGGAATTATTTGGAGTTGTTTACATTAGTTTGCTGAAAAAGGCCGCCGTCAGCAGAAAATGAGGGCCAGCATTTCATGGGGAGAGATGGGTTCTTCCAAGCTGCCATCTTGGACTTCTACAGCTATATATCGTCGTTCTCTTCCTCCCGATCCTCTTCCAAGTCTTCTTCTTCCCATTCCTCATCCTCTACCAAGGAAATATCATCTATTTCCGTATAAGTTAAACAGCCTTCATCGGGATCAATCTCTACAGCATCAGCCCCGCATAAGCCTTCTTCTAAAAAGATGCAGTCAATGTATCGACATCGAATCCGGGGCATGATAGTGCTCCTCCCATATCCGTCAGGGTGACACAGTCTTGAACTCGATCGACGTTCTTCAGCAAATAATTGCTGAATGATTGTTCTGACGATATACAAGGATAACTGCAGCAGGAATACCCTAAGTTAAACAAGATCCAGGTAACCGGACAATCCTGTAACTCTAGCCTGATTGAATATCATTGGTAACAGCCATCCAAGATCGATAAACGTATTTGCCTTCTGACTCTCCTAATTAAACCAGGAACCGTTTCCCTGTTTTGCTCACTGGCAATTGCTTTCGAATAGAATGGCTTCAAGAATTTCCCCAGCCTTAACAGTTTCTACGCCTGCCGGCACGACAAGCAGCGCGTTTGCTGCAACCAAAGATGACAGTACTCCAGAGTCCTGACTTCCAGTCAGCCGTACTCGGTATTCGCCCTCCTCCCAACGTACTTGAGCCCGCAAGTAGCTCTCCCGCCCATCAGATTGGAGTGCATGATCCACACGAACCATCAGCTTCAGAGGTTCAGCTCCTCGGCTGCCACTCAATCGGGCGATTACCGGGTAGGCAAAAAGCTGGAAGGTGACCAACGCTGAAACCGGATTGCCAGGTAAACCGAGGAAGGGAACACCACGGTATGATCCAGAAACTATTGGCTTGCCGGGACGGAGGTTAACCCGCCAGAAGGTAAGTTCGCCATGAGCCTCTAGCGCCGATCGCACAAAGTCAAAGGCACCCATGCTAACACCGGCAGAAGAGATTATCAGGTTAACGCCTGATTCCACCGCATAATCCAAACGCTCCACCACCGCTTCAACCTGGTCAGCTGCAATACCCAACCTAAGCGCGATCGCTCCAGCTGCTTGTACCGCCGCCACCAGCCCATAGCTATTTGCATCATGCACGTGTCCAGGGATTAAAGGTTTATCGATCTCGAGCAGTTCATCTCCTGTTGAAAGGATCGCCACCATTGGGCGACGATATACACTCGGATTTGAAATGCCCAACGCAGCCATCATACTGATGTCCTGTGGTCGTAACCGATGTCCATCTTGTAAGACCAATGTCCCCCTGGGTACATCCTGCCCCACCCCACGCAGGTAACCCTCTCGTTCAACCGGTTTAAGTACCTCAATCCGATCCGACAATGTTCGTCCAGCCATGGCGCTTGTATCGGAGGTGAATTCGACCGGTAAGACCGCGTCGCTTCCAGGAGGTAGAGGTCCCCCGGTCATTATCGGCACCGCCTCCCCAGGTCCTAACATCTGTAATGCCTCATACTCTACTGCATCATTCCATACTACGGTGAGGGTCACTGGTCGCTCAGCAGATGCGTGAATAACATCTGCTGACCTCACAGCGTAGCCATCCATAGCTGAGTTGGAAAATGGAGGGAGATCGATTTCGGCTACGACATCCTGCGCCAACACGCGACCCAAGCAGTCAATTAAGGGAACCTGCTCTTTTAGCAGGGGATGTATTGTAGCCAGCAGTCGAGCAAGAGCTTGAGTAACACTTAGGGATGGCTTAAGCATAGTTTCAGCCAAATGGTTTGATGGATCAGATAACAAGATCTCTCACGAAAGTCACATTTGTTCATCCAGGCCGAAGTCGACGAGCTTCAAGGATATTGGGCAACGCTTCCAGGCGATTTAGGACACGGCTCAACTGCCTGATGTCTGTGATCAGCATCACTAAATCAAAAATCGCCAGGCTGTCCTTGGTTGAAAGGTGAACCGAAGACATACTGATCCCTTCATTAGAAACCAGTGTCGACACATCGCGCATCAGTCCCTCCCGGTCATAGGCTTGAATGCGGACGGACACCGGATAGGTCTGCTTGGCGTGCCCCCAGGACACCTGAACTAACCGCTCTCTGTCCTTGATGCGTAATACGTTGGGGCAACCCTGATGATGAATAGTTGCTCCACGACCTCGAGTGATATAGCCAATGATTGGATCACCAGGTGCAGGATTACAGCAACGACCTAAGCGGACGAGCAACCCTGACAGGCCGAGGATACTGACCTCATCCGCCGCCAATTCAGTGGGCAGTACCTCCTCAACCTCAGTGGCTATATCTAAACCTTGCTCATCCTCCTCTACGACCTGAGCAACAATCTTGCCCAGATGAACATCCCCACAGCCAATAGCAGCTAATAAATCATCTATCTGGGAATAACCCAGGTCATGAGCGATTCTTTCATAGGAGATTCCTTCAATACCCAGACGCCGTAATTCCCGTTCCAGCAGCTGGCGGCCATGGGAAACATTCAACTCCCGGTTTCGTCGCCGGAACCATTGTCGAATCTTGCTGCGCGCCCGTTGGCTCTTAACCATTTCCAAGCTGGGGTTGAGCCAATCTCGACTGGGACCACCGCGCTTGGAGGTCAGGATTTCAACCGAGTCGCCGGTTTGAAGGTTATTGCTCAGGGAGACAAGTTTGCCGTTGACTTTAGCACCACGGCAACGGTGTCCGATATCGGTGTGGATATGATATGCAAAGTCGATGGGGGTCGACCCAGCAGGTAGATCGATGATATCACCTTTGGGGGTGAAAACGTAAACCCGATCGTCAAAAACATCTGACTTCATCGCATCGACGAAATCAGCAGCGTCATCTATGTCTTGGCGCCATTCCATCAACCGCCGCAGCCACAAGATACGCTGCTCGAAAGCATCCCCGCTTCGGCGACCTTCTTTGTAATGCCAGTGTGCAGCGATGCCATATTCGGAATTCTCATGCATTTCTGGGGTACGAATCTGTACCTCAAGCGTCTTGCCGTCGTCGAAGATGACCGCTGTATGAAGGGACTGATAGAAGTTATCCTTGGGAGTAGCAATGTAATCATCAAATGTACCCGGCACTGGTTTCCACTCGTTGTGAATCACACCTAAGGCTAGGTAACATTGCGATTCACTCTCGACGATGACCCGTAATCCACGCACATCATAAACCATATCGAACTGTACATCCTTACGTTCCATCTTGCGGTAAATTGAGTAGAGATGCTTGGGTCGTCCAGTGACTTCCGCTTGAATGTTCAACTCAGCTAAAACAGACTTCAGTCGGAGGGTGATTTCTCGTAATGCCTTTTCGCGATCAACCCGTCTCTCAGCGACGTGAGCGGCGATCTTCCTATACTCCTCTTGATATACATAACGAAAAGCGAGGTCTTCCAACTCCCACTTCATCTGCCAGATACCCAATCGATTGGCCAACGGGGCGAATATTTCCAGCGTTTCCTCAGCGATACGTCGATGTTTCTCAGCTGGCAGATGAGCCAAAGTGCGCATATTGTGCAATCTGTCGGCGAGCTTGATCACAACCACACGTACATCGTCACCCATCGCTAAAAAGGTTTTCCGGAGTGTTTCCTTGGCTAATTCCCCCTTGGAGGCACCTACACTTTTAGTTCCCTTATCGCGTCGACTGACCCGCGGTAATTGAGTTAATTTAGTCACCCCATCCACCAATGAAGCCACTTCATCCCCAAAATCTCGCTTTAGTTCCTTCAAGGTGAGTTCAGTATCTTCCACAGTGTCGTGCAATAGCCCAGCCATAATCGCCGGGATAGGCGCTCCAAGCTCAGCCAGGATAGCAGCCACTGCTAGACAATGCTGGATGTACTGCTCACCGGAAGCCCGCTTTTGGCCCTTATGCGCTCTTTGAGCAAATTTATAAGCGCGTTTAACCAAGTCCCGATCTGCAGGACTAGTTCCTTCCGGTAAGACTTCGATCAATCCTTCCAGTTTCATGATCGCCAACCTGAGTCCAGTATATCTCCAGCCCACTCACCCATCAAGAGGCCTCAAGCTCTCAAATGAGGCTCGCCCAGGTACAGGTGAAGATAAAGTCCACAAACAACCGTTCGTTCAGCAACTCATAAGTGCATATACAAACCAACCTGAGTCGAAATTAAGCACTCAGCCCGGTAGTAAATAAAGAGTGTACCAGTTGTGGGGAGTTACTCCGCTGGCTTGCTTATTTTAGGTCAAACACTAGTACAAGTGCAATTAGTTTGTCAATCATTAATCGATGAAACCACATACAAAAGGGGAGCGGAATTATGAAAATGGAGTATATGTGAGGTGTGGTCTTTACTAACACCATACATATGTTATTCCCTTTCTCGAGCTTAGTCCATTATAAGTACTATCCAAGATATGTTTGTGAGGTTATTGTATCAATAGATTTGCATCCTGAGCGGAAGCCTGAGAGAAGTTCAGGCTGAAGTCGAAGGATGGCCACCAATACCAGTCAGGTTTAACAAAGCACAAGCTCCTCGATTTTAATTTTCTACAAATACAATATCAGAAGACTCGCGCTTGGCATTCAACCACGAAACAAATTCGCTCTGCAATGCTTGATAGTATGAATATTCGTCAAGCGAACGTTCCCCGCGATCTACCACTTCGAACAAGTGCCAACCCTGTTGGGTCTCAATCGGACCTACGATATCACCAATAGGTACATCAAACACAAGACCTGCTGTCAGATCATATCGCTCTATTATGGTCAATAATGGCAACCATCCCAAATCACCACCCGTGTCCTTGGTTAATATATCCTCCGATGACTCTGCTACCAAGTCCTCCCAGGCTTCACCAGCATCTAAGCGTGCTAATGTATCCTCAGTTACCTCACGCTCTTCTACCTGAATATGCCGCAGCCAAACTTGCTCCTGCTCGCGCGCAACCATGTCTTCGAAGTTCTCAATGAGACGTTCCCGATATAACTGAGCCTTTAGTAACGTACGGTAATCTGTTTCGGTTGCTTGGTATTGGCCAGCTAAAGCCTCAAGGAAGTTATGATAATTTTCCTCAAATGCTTCATGCGAATAAACCGTGGCTGTCGGTCTAGGCGTTGATGTCGGTCCAACTGTCGGGCTGGGGTTAACCGTCGATGTGGCAGTGGTTTCGGCCATTTCGGTTGGGTCAGGCGTACTTGTTGGTGCTGAGGTTGGAGTACCATCGGGGAAATAACCGAAGGATTGTTGAATCGCTCTATCGACATCTGCTGCAGTAATCGTGATCCCCAACCGGTTAGCCTCCTGCCGTATGATCAAGTCGTCAATCAATTCGTTCAGAACCTGATAGCTAACAGTTAACGGATCGCTTTCTGGTGATAAAGCTAAACGAATTCGACTCTGGAACTCTCGGTTGGAGATTTCTTGGCCATCGACGGTGACTACCGGCTGCTGCGGCTTGATAATCTGAGTGTACACCAATCCATAGCCAAGGATGCCAATAATAATTAAAGCAGTGATAATGGCGCCAGCAAGAATCCAGTTTCTCTGGATTCGCTCTCTCTTTGCCCGGGCCAGGTGTTTTTTTGTAACCGCGGACTTGGCCCGTCGTTTTTTCATTCTTACCATTCTCCTCAGTTGATCTTATTGGAGGGAAAAAGGAACAGAAACAGCTTCGTCCATTTCCTTCACGACGCTTGAAATCACCTTAACCGTTCAGCAGCAAAAGGAAGAAAAGCCATATGCCGAGCACGTTTTATGGCTCGTGCCAACATTCGTTGGTGTTTGGCGCATGTCCCTGTTTGGCGGCGTGATCGGATCTTTCCCTGCTCGGTTACATAACGTTTCAGGAGTTCATGCTGCTTGTAATCAATCGCGGTTGCCTTCTCAGCGCAGAATTTACAAACGCGCGGACGGCGCGTATAGCGGCGCTTGCCGGCCGATCCTCTTCGACGATCGGTGTTAGTTTTCGATGCACCTCGGGTCTCTTCAGTCAATGGACTAACTCCTCCACCGGCCTGATCGGGCGGTGAAACCTACTGAATGCAGGGTTAAATGGAGTACTCCTCCCCTTCATCTCCTGATCCAGCTTCGTACGAACTGCTAATATCACGTCGTTCTCCGAGTATGATCATTTCTCTGGCCACCAATTCGGTGGTGAAATGTTTGTTTCCCTCAGCATCTTCCCAACGCCTGGTCTGCAGTCGTCCTTCGATATACACCTGTTGCCCCTTATGTAGATGTTGGTTACAGATCTCAGCCAGGCTTCCCCAGGAGACGACATTAAACCACTCAGTTTCTTCATGGCGTGCACCATCGGCTGAGTGCCACGAGCGAGACGTTGCCACACTGAAGGTTGTGACTGGCCGACCTGAAGGTGTATAGCGCATTTCAGGATCTCGCCCGAGATGGCCAATGATCATCACCTTGTTCAAGCCGCGGCTCATTCCAGACTCCTTTCTTCAAGAACCATCTTGCATTTACTGAACTATCAGGAGGGTTCTTTTAAGGTGATCATGAAACGAAGGATTGGTTCGCTCAAACGTAGTTCGCGCTCAATTAGTGCTCCTGCTTGAGGTGGCATTTCGATTGAAATAATGAAGTAGTAGCCGTCGGTCTTCTTATTTATCGGATAAGCCAGACGCCGTTTACCCCATCGGTCGATTTCACTGAGTTTGCCACCCGCGGCTTCAATCCAGCCCTTGACTTTTTCTTCAAGGTCTGTGAGAGCTTGCTCTTCCAGCTCTGGATCGACGATATAAGCTAATTCATAGTTGCGCATAGAAGTCACCTTTCCTCGGGATTGCCCTTCGCCTCTGTACCGGGCGGCACAGGCTAGTAGCGGAAAGCGCGCCTTGCGCAAGGCGCAGCAATGGACGATAGTTTATCATGAAGCATCATCTTTGGCAACCTTATCTGGTCTCACGTAGTCTTTCACGGTATAATTTTCACCGTCTGAGGCTGTAATGCACGCGCAAGAGGGTCGCTAGCTTGTGCAATCCAAAAACGCATCAAGCAAACTGGCCCGCCCCAGGTAGAAAAGGCCAGGTCAATCCACGCCTGGCCCGCTTGATGTCAGCTTTCAAACGAAGCCTGCACGCTAGGAGGCAGGATGGCGTCTCAGCCAATTATTTTTGGCACCGACGGTTGGCGTGGTCGTATTGCCGACAATTACACCTACTCAGCAGTACGGCGCTGTGCACATGGTTTCGCCCGCTACTTGATAGAGGTCGAGGGCGACCAAAAGCCCGTCGTCATTGGTTACGATCAACGGTTCGGCTCGGAGGCATTTGCCATCGTGGCCGCCGAGGTTTTGGCCGGTCATGGGTTGCATGTTCTCCTTACTGATGGACCTGCACCAACCCCAACGATCTCATACTCTGTGGTCAACCAGCGCGCGGCGGGAGCGGTTAATATAACCGCCTCTCATAATCCCTCCAGCGACAATGGGTTTAAAGTACGTAACCGCTATGGTGGTGCGGTTGATCCGGACGGACTGCTGCAAATAGAAGCAAGAATCCCTGACGATGACCTCAACATACCCCTCGTACCCATTGATCAAGCTATGTCCAGCGGTAAAGTAGAGCGTTTTGACCCTTCGCCCGCTTACATTGAACAAATCAAGCGATTAATTGATCTGGATCCCCTGCGTAACGCGGGACTGACAGTGCTAATCGACGCCATGTGGGGTAATGGGATCGGATGGTTTGCAAAGTTCCTTGAGGGCGGATCGACCAGGATCATTGAAATCCACAACCAACGCAATCCGATCTTCCCTGAAATGTTACGGCCCGAGCCAATCCCTCCTAACATAGATATTGGTCTGGCTGCCACGATTGAGCATAGTGCTGATGTGCTCTTGGTCACAGATGGCGACGCAGATCGATTAGGAGTTGGGGATGAAAACGGCAAGTTCGTTGACCAACTGCGAGTATTTGGTCTTTTAGCATATTATTTTCTCGAAGTGCGAGGTGAACGCGGCCCCATCGTTAAAACACTTTCAACAACCACCATGCTCAACAAACTCGGACATCAATATCAAGTCCCCGTCTACGAGACTGGTGTTGGGTTCAAGTATGTCGCCCCGAAGATGCTAGAAGTGGACGCGTTGATTGGCGGTGAGGAGTCTGGTGGTTATGCCTTCCGCCGGCATATCCCCGAACGTGACGGTATATTAGCCGGACTATACATGTTGGATCTGATGGTTCGCCTTAACCGTAAACCATCGGAATTGGTCGAACTGCTTTTCGAACAAGTGGGACCACATTTCTACAATCGGATCGATTCACCCTTGCCCTCGCGAGAACGATCCGAAGTTGAAGAGCAGGTCCGCACAGCTCAACCGGTGACAATCGGTGGTTTACAGGTCACCGACTTGAATACGCTGGATGGGTTTAAGTTCTCGCTCGAAGACGGCGGCTGGCTACTGATCCGCTTTTCAGGCACCGAGCCGATCGTGCGGGTATATTGCGAGACTACCCAAGCAGACCGGGTGCAACCCATCCTGCAAGACGGGTTGAAAATCTTGGGCATCAAATGAATACAATTTCAGCATTTCTAGCGGACACGCACTGCCACCTGATGCTGTCCGATTTCGATCAGGATCGATCACAAGTGCTTGCTCGCGCCCGGGAGGCTGGTGTAAATCGTCTACTTGTCCCCGGTTTAGACCTGGCTACAAGCCGGAGTGCGGTTGAATTGGCTGAACAGCATCCACAGGTGTTCGCCGCTGTCGGCGTCCATCCGCACTATGCAGAGACTTGGAATAACGTCACACAGACAGAATTCCGGAAGCTGGCTCGTTCACCTAAGGTTGTAGCCATTGGTGAGATAGGACTTGATTATTATCGTAACCTGTCCCGTCCGGAGATCCAGAGAGCCGCATTTAAAGCTCAACTTGACTTGGCTGCTGAACTTGAACGACCAGTCGTCATCCATAATCGCCAAGCGATTGACGACATCATGGATCACCTGCTTACATGGTCGATGGATCTCCCGCCGAGACTTGACGGTAAAGCAGGTGTGCTACACGCAAATTCAGCTGATCTTGAAACAGCAAAAAAAGCAATTACCAGGGGATTTTATATTGGCGTGGCAGGTCCGGTAACCTACCGCAATGCACAGGCTCTACATCAAATCACTGGTCAACTACCCTTAGAACGTCAGATCCTAGAAACCGACGCTCCATTCTTAGCTCCCCATCCAAACCGTGGCAAACGAAACGAGCCGGCTTATGTGAGGTTAATAGCAGAGCGATTTGCGACGCTTCACTCAATCAGCCTAACCGAAGCTGCAACGAAGACTTCACAGAATGCTGCAAACCTTTTTAATTGGAATCATGAAAACGAAAATAGCCACATTCTTTGATCTTGTACGACCGGGTCTGCTCGAGGTTGAGGCGCGCATGCGGTTCAGCCAATACCAGCATCACCCGAGCTTAAACGAAGCTATTGAGCATCTACTCTCTTCAGGAGGGAAACGCATTCGTCCCATTCTGGTCCTGCTAACCAGTGGCATGCTAGGCGCAAATCACGAAGAAAGCATCAATTTGGCCGCCTCCATCGAGATGCTCCATACCGCCACTCTTGTCCACGATGATCTGATCGACGGATCTATGCTGCGCCGAGGTATCCCAACCCTGAATACAAAATGGAGCCCTGGTGCGACTGTCCTCACTGGGGATTATATTTTTGCCCGGGCTGCCCACCTAGCATCCACCATTGGCTCGAAAGAACTTATGGAAATCTACGCCCGCACGCTGATGACTATTGTTAACGGCGAAATCACCCAACTTTTCAATGCTCGGATTATTGACCCTCACCAGGAATATTTTGACCGTATTTACGCTAAGACCGCCTCACTGTTTGAGATGTCGACGGAGGGCGCCGCCATACTCAGCGGGAGCAAAAGTGAGGTAATCAACGCTATGAAATCATTTGGATATCACATTGGGATTGCCTTTCAAATTGTGGATGATGTCCTCGACTTCATCAGCGATCAAGAGCATGTTGGAAAGCCAGTTACCAATGATCTGAGGCAGGGATTGATCACCTTACCCACCTTATACTACTTAGAAGCTAATCCTGATGGTGATAAGCTGATTGAGAAGTTACAAAAACGTGAGATGGACGACCAAGGAATCGAGCGATTGATCGATGCAATTCGCGCCTCTGGCGCCATCGACCAGACACTGGAACAAGCTGACAGATTCGTTTCTGCAGGCGAAGAAATGTTGGACGGTATGCCTGCTACTCCCGAGAAGGAAGCCTTACACGAACTCGCTCACTACGTAATCAAGCGTACCGTCTAAAAGTAACTAACCCGAAGCTCTCAAAAACGATCGTAGATTCATCTACTAATTACCCACCACAAGTGGTGTTCGATTCGTACGACCCTTCAATAACTTACACTAAAACTTCCGTTTCAATGCTTCTAGATGCTTAATCAACCAAACCGGTAGCCTTTGCCCACTCAATAATTTTCCAATAAGCTCACGACCCTCATCAAACTCACCTATATCGAGGTGATATTCAACTAAGACAACTAAGGCAAGAGGGTCTTCTGGTGCCTCCCCGAGTACTCGTTCAATCATGCCCCGAGCCTCATCATGATGACCTGAATTCAACCTGGCTCTGGCCATTACGACCTGGATTGGTACCCAATCTGGATACTTCTCCAAGATGGGCTCGATAAATGGCAACATCGCCTCCTCCGGCGCACCAAGGAAGAGCGCTTCTGTCAGTGAGTCGATCAATAAATGTTGATCGGGTATAGGTCTATCCGAGATTTCCACCGCCCGGCTATAAACATTCACCGCAGCTACATGCTCGCCAATCCCGAGGTACAAGTCGCCAGCCCTTACTATCTCATTATAGGCTCCCAGACCGTCCCCTTCAGCGAGTATAGCCTCAGCCTGGATGAGATGCAGGTCAGCTGCTTTAGTGAAGCACTCAGTTGCTGCTGCATGATCGCCAACCTCAAGAAAAAGTTCACCAGCGATAGTAAATTCCTTAGCAGCCGCCTTATCGTCGCCGGCGGCAAGTAATTCTTCAGCCTGATTGATGTGCTGCTCAGGATTCGGTTCACCAACAAATTCTCTGGGAGCCGTGATCTCAAGTTCCTTATCGACTGGCTCACGTAAATCTCCCAATGGCAGCCCATCCCTTGATCGATTGACCACTGCCAAGAATAAAAAGAAGAATATACAGGTAAGCACCAGACCACCAACAACCCAAAACCACTGCCGACGGCCCTTGGTCATCGGTTCCGTACTGGGAACTGCCGCTTGAGCGATTTCAGGGACAACATCACGCTGTGGCTCAGTTGGTGGAACCACGGCTGCGGGCACTACTGGCTCTCCTTGGGTCCGAACTGGCATGCTATCGATGTGTGGTGTCGTGTCGGGGATGAGAACACCAACATCACTATCAGCCATCGTGGCGCGGAAAGCCGCCACCATCTCACCTACTGATTTGTACCTATCCTCCCGGTCTTTGGCCAGCGCTTTGAGTAATACAAGCTGTACGGATTCCGACACGTCGGGGTTTACATTGCAAGGCAACGGCAAAGGGTTATAGATGTGGTCGTGAATGATTGAAAAGGGTGTATCAGAATCGAAGGGAACTTGACCGACGATTAATTCATATAGGACCACACCGAAAGAATAAATATCGGTACCATCGTCCAGATCACTCTGACCGCGAGCCTGCTCAGGGGAAATGTAATGCGGGGTACCCATGAGCATGTCACCAGATAGCGTCGATGCCCCGGCCTCAGCAATACGCGCTAGTCCAAAATCCGCCAAGAATATAGACCCGTCAGGACAGAGCAAAACATTGGATGGCTTTACATCCCGATGCAGGTAACCGGACCTATGTGCATAGGTAAGCGCCTGACCTACAGCCTCAACGATCCTGAGCACCTCTTCGTTCGAAAGTGGGCCGCGAGCGAGTCGAGCCTTTAAGGTCTCGCCATCGATGAATTTCATTACCAGATAGGGACGTCCACCATGCTCAGCGTAGTCATAAATCGGCACAATATTTGGATGCTCCAATTGAGCCACAACCCGGGCCTCGCGCTGAAAACGCGCGAGGAAACCTGGGTCCTCCATCATCGCTGGGTGTAACGCCTTGATAGCAACATATCGGTCTAAGGCAGCGTGGTAGGCCTTGAAAACCGTCGCCATGCCCCCCTGACCCATCTGCTCTATGATCCGATAGGGACCTACATTTTCACCCTGAACAAATGACATACTTGCTCCCGTTTCTGCTTGTGCTCATTATAGACGAGCCCAATCACCGGGACAATAAGCCCGTGTCAAATGTAAGTAAAATGTGAGGTACAGGTAAATCCAATGAGGATAGGTAATGAAATATTAGGGTAACTACTCAGCCTACCCTCCCGCAGGTTATGACTGAGAGCATTTATTGGTTTGAATATCCGGTCGAGGCGCGATTCTATACCAAAACAACATCTAAACCTGCGGGAGGGTGAGTAGTAAAATTTAGGCTAAAATTGGCGAGTCGCGATCTATGAGCACTGTAACCCCCGGCAAGGACTTTCCCTCGAGAAATTCCAAGGAGGCACCGCCCCCTGTAGAGACATGGCTGATCTGATCCACCAAGCCCGCTTTCCGAACAGCGGCTGCAGAATCCCCCCCACCGATGATTGTCCTGCAATCGCATGCTGCTACCGCCTCGGCCAACGCGGTTGTCCCGGCAGCAAAGGGTGCAAACTCAAATACTCCCATCGGGCCGTTCCAAACCACAAGCCGTGCTCCCTGGAGTGCTCGCTTAAAGTTGATTAT
>Ga0114930_10003588_pt1 | contig 13483 bp, 11 predicted proteins | sample AnhtaG_FD_87300 | JGI IMG/M metagenome (GOLD analysis project Ga0114930, IMG submission 87300) | Deep subsurface microbial communities from Anholt, Denmark to uncover new lineages of life (NeLLi) - Anholt_01485 metaG | ecosystem: Environmental > Aquatic > Marine > Oceanic > Sediment | place... | reverse complement strand
GCTTACTGTCTTTGAGGCGATGGCGATGCAGCGGACAATCGTCGCCACCAGTGTGGACGGGCTGGGCGAGGTGCTCGATGGCGGAAGGAGTGCGCTGGTTGTTCCGCCGGGCGAACCTGCTCCACTGGCGGATGCGATCGTTCGGCTGCTGCAAGACCGGGGTCTCGCGTCCGAACTGGCGGCCGGCGCGAAGGAACTGAGCAAGAAGTACGACATCAGCCAGACGGTGAGAAACCTGGAGTCCTTGTATGAAGAGGTCAGCGGCCCGAAAGACCGGCGAAATTGAGGCCCCGAGGATCTGCCTGCTCACGGAAACCTTTTATCCGGTTGTCGGCGGCGGCGAGACCTACGCCCGGTTGTTCTCGCGGCGGCTCATAAAGCTGGGCGTAGAAGTGTTCGTCCTCACGCGACGTGTAAGCCCTGAATTGAAGCCGTCGGACGACGTCAACGGTGTGCCGGTTTTCAGGTTACCTCCCACCGGCATGGTGAGATTTGGCAAGTACGCAATGCTCCCATTTCTCGCTGTCGCATTGATCCGAATGCGCGGGCTCTACAACATAATCTACGTTTCGAACTTCCGGGTACTGGGCCCGCTTGCTGTGCTTGTCGCGCGGCTCCTTGGGAAGAAATGCGTGCTCCGCGGAGGGACGTGCGGAGAGCTGTCGGGCGATTACGCGATTGCCTTTAAGGCCACGCCGGCAATTGCGCTCAGGGCGCTGAGTGCGCCGGCCGCTCTGCGACGGCAAGTCTTGTTACTCGCGGATGCCTTCGTCAGCATCAGCAGCGCCATAACCGCCGAGTTCCGTCGCTGCGGCGTGCCTGCAGACAAGATAGCCGTGCTGCCCAGCGGAGTCGACACCGACCTTTTCCACCCGGTGGGGCCGGAGCAGAAGCGTCGGCTGCGGCGTGAGCTGGGTCTGCCCGAAGACGGCTTCCTGGTCGGCTACTCCGGCAAGCTGAACCGCGGAAAGGGGCTCGATCACCTGGTAGCTGTGTGGCCGAAAATCCTGACCGAATGCCCAAAAGGCCACCTCGTTTTCATCGGGTCCGGCGGAAACCAATCCCTCTCATGCGAGGCATGCCTACGCGATTTCGTGCGCACTCATGGGTTCGAAGCCGGCGTCACCTTTACCGGCTACGTCGAAAATGTCCATCAGTACCTGCAATGTTTGGACGTCTTTGCGTTCCCGACGGAGAACGAGGCCCTGGGCAACTCCTTGCTGGAGGCGATGTCGTGCGGGCTGCCGTGTGTTGCATCTGAAGTGGGCGGCGTTCCCGACATTGTGAAGCACGATCATAACGGGCTGCTGGTGCCTGCGGGGGAGGAGCCTGATCTGGCGAGTGCTCTGTGTACGCTCATAGCCGACCGGAATCGGGCGCGCGAACTTGCCTCAGCCGCACGCAAGACCATCGAGGAGCACTTCTCGCTGGATGCCTTGACGCTGCGGCACAGGGACTTCTTTGTAGACCTCGCCAGGACCTCCGCCGATCGGCAGGAGGTCGGATCTGTTGGCTAGCACCAAGACCAGAGCCGTACTCGATGCCGCGTCCATGACGAAGAACCTGCTGGTGGGGGCGTATCCGGGATTTGTGTACGGCGGGCCGGCTTCCAGGGGCGTGCCTGTGTTCTGTTTCCATGGAGTCGAGCCGGTCCTCCTCGAGCAGCAGCTCAGATTCCTGACGGAGAACGGATACCGAACGCTCAGCACCGATGAACTGCACAGGATTGCGACGGGCGATCGCCGGCCCGATCTGAAGTCAGTCATGCTTACGTTCGACGACGGATGGGGAAGCCTGTGGAGCGTCGGGCTGCCTCTTTTCAAGAAGTATAACGTCAGGATCGTCGTCTTGCTGGCGGCCGGACGCATCCCGTGGGGAGACGTGGGCCCGACCATGGATGATCGTGCGCAGGGGCGGGCGAATTCCACCGAGGTACCGGGGCGGGATTCGAGCGATCATCCCCTTCTCACGTGGGAAGAAGTGCGCAGCATGCATGACACGGGGCTCGTTGATTTCCAGTCTCACACGCTCACGCACGCAAGAATCTTCTCCTCGCCGAGAATCGTAGATTTTGCCAGCCCCTCGATCCTCGGGCGATACACTCTCCTTCAAATGCCTGAATGGAGTCCCGAGGATCCCGGCCCTCCCCGACTGGGACGCCCGATGTACGCATCGGCGCCCAGAACCGGTGAGGCAAGGCGTTATCTCGAAGATCCCGATCTGCGCGCGGCGTGTGAAGACTATGTTGCGGAACAGGGTGGGGAGCAGTTCTTCCACCGAGCGGGTTGGCGCCGGGAGCTCTTAGGCTGGGTGAACCATTACAGGATGTCCCACACTTCGATGGCGAGGTACGAGACCGACGAGGAGCGGGCGCAGGCTGTGTGGCGGGAACTCCGTGACTCCAAGGAACTGATTGAGGAGCGGCTTCCCGGAAAGAGCGTTACGCACGTCGGGTACCCGTGGCACTGCCACTCCCGATTGGCCGTCGAGCTGTCTGCGAAGGCGGGATATCTGACGAACTTCGTCGGGAAGGTCCGGGGCAGGTTCATCGGCATCCGTCCGGGTGAGCCGTGCCTGGTGGCCAGGGTCGGCGGCGATTTTCTCTTCACGCTGCCGGGCAAGGGACGTGTGTCGCTTCTCAGAGTTCTCTTTAACAAGCTGGTTCGCCGAAGCCTGTCCCCCGAGAGTTAAGCCGATGTCCAAGACGCCGAGCCTCCCCAGGAATACTCTGTACTCCACTCTTTCGGCGGGAAGCAATCTCCTGCTGCTGGTCCTCGTCGTCCTGGCCGCACGGGTGTTGGGAGACTCCGCCTACGGGAAGTTTAGCTTTGCCCTGGCGGTGGCGTCCATCTTCGAGATGCCGATTGACTTCGGGCTGAACACGCTGACGGTAAAGAATGTGGCCAGGAGACGAGAGCTGGCCCCAAGCTACCTGCATGCAATACTGCCCTGGAAGCTGCTTCTTTCCATGGGAGCAATGGCGCTGCTCGTGCCTGTGGGATTGCTGCTTGCGTCAGAGGCCGACCTCCGTCTAGCAATATATGCGATGGGTCTGGCCATAGTGCTCAGGACATTCAAATCCACGAGCCACTCGTTCTTCCGTGCGCACGAACGGTTTGACCTCGTACTGCTCACCACGTACACCGAACGTCTAGCGGTCGTTGCGCTGTGCGTTCTCATGCTGTTCAAGGTCGGCGGGCTGATGCCCTTCGTGTTGGCATTCGCGGTCGCCCGCATCCCAGACCTGTTCTTCTCGTACTGGCTGCTGCATAAGAAGATCGTTCGCCTCGGTTGGAGATGGGATGCAACGGCGATCCGCCGCATCCAGGTCCAGGCGCTGCCGTTCGGTTCCCTGAATATCGTGATGGTACTCTATGCCTACATAGGCACCGTGGTTCTTGGAGTGCTCAGGACGACCGCGGAGGTGGGCTGGTACAGCGCGGGATACAAGATCTACGAGGGCCTGACGATGTTTCCGTATATCCTGTACGCGGTGCTGCTCCCCCGGCTCTCCAACCTGTACGTGACCGACAATCGAGCGCACGGGAGCGTCGCGCTGCGTGCCGTGAAGTACGCGTTTGTGGCATCTCTGCCGCTGGCCGTGTGCGGCTGGCTCCTGACGCCGTCGATTATCTCCACGCTTTTCGGGCAGGAGTACATGAGAGGTGTGCCCGCGTTACGGGCGCTTTTCGCAGCCTTCGTTCTCATGTTTCCCAGTTGGATGCTGAACGCGGCACTGGTATCTGCGGATAGACAGGGGGCAGTGCTGAAGATCGCCGCGATAGGGTTGGCTGTCAACGGAGTCGCCAGCTATGCCCTGATTACAACGTGGGGTGTCCTGGGCGCCGGAGTCGCGATGCTTGCCGCCGAAGCATGCGTGCTGGCGATGCTGCTTGCCACCATGCATCGGAGGCTGTTCGCCGTACCGATCTACGCGCTTGTCTGGCGTCCGGTGTCCGCATGCATCGTGGCTGGAGGCATAGCCTACTGGCTGCAGCCCAGCACCGCGCTGGCGGTTGTGGCATTCCCGATGCTATATGTGGTCTCGCTCCTCGTTCTACGCACCTTCGATGCCAAGGAATGGTCAGAACTCAAGCACCTGTTCCGAGCTCGGGTCGCTCCTCCGCGCTGAACCGGAACGGAGAGTTTTGAAGTGCAAGTGGAGCGGGTAAGACCGCCAGTGAATAAGTGGTGCTGCCGCGCTATTGGTGGCCTGCAAACCCGAAATCAGCCCAGTCTGGCTTGCCGAGCGTTGAACCCACTGGCGCAGTGCTTCCCGCTGGCAGCATATCAAGAGGTGGATTGGTTTGGCTGTCAATCTCACAGAAACGGAGATCTCGTCGCAGGCGTCCCGGGACTCGGAAACCGTGGAATTCTCGGCCATCATTCCCGTGTACAACGAAGAGCGGAACATCCGACAGCTCTTTCTGGCTCTGAGACCTGTGCTGGAGCGGCCGAAGAAGAGCTTCGAGATAATCTTCATTGACGACGGCAGCACCGACGGCACGTTTCAGGTTCTCCGATCTCTCCATACGGCCGACGCGCAGTGCAAGGCGATTCGGTTTCGCCGGAATTTCGGCCAGACGGCCGCTCTCGCCGCGGGATTCTCTCACGCGCGAGGAAATATAATCATCACCATGGACGGCGATCTGCAGAACGACCCGAGCGACATCCCTTTGCTGCTGCAAAAAATCGAGGAGGGCTACGACGTGGTGAGCGGCTGGCGCGTGCACAGGAAGGACAAATTTGTGACCCGCCGGCTGCCTTCGCGCTGCGCGAACTGGCTGATCTCGAAGATAACGGGCGTCAAACTTCACGACTACGGCTGTGCGCTGAAGGCTTATAGGCGTGAGGTCGCGCAGAACATCGGGCTGTACGGCGAAATGCACAGGTTTATCCCCGCAATGGCGAGCTGGATGGGGGTCAGCGTGGCGGAGATCGAGGTCAACCACCATCCGCGAAGGTACGGCACGTCCAAATACGGGCTGTCCCGAACGCTTAGAGTGCTGCTCGACCTCATAACGGTCAAGTTCCTGCTCAGCTATGCGACCAAGCCTCTGCAGATGTTCGGAACTCTGGGTTTTGCATCTTCGCTCGGCGGCTTCCTCCTGGCTCTATACCTGTCCATACAGAAGCTGGTTTTCGACCAGCCGCTGTCCGGTCGCCCGATGCTCTTCCTGGCGATATTGCTCATCCTGGTTGGGATGCAGTTTGTGACTATGGGTCTGCTCGGGGAGATGATGGTTCGCATCTATCACGAAGGCCAGAAGAAACCGACCTATGTGATCAAAGAACTCCTGACCTGACGCTCCCGACCGGCCCCGGAGCCAGCCGGTGAATGCCGGCTTGGATTCGACGCAGGGTTAGAGCTCCAGAATAGCGATGTTGGCCTTTGACGATTGGCGTGTGGGTTCGTGCGACCTGCTGAGAATCGGCGCGGAGCTGGACCTCAAGAGGCCCAGGAATGGAATTCCTGGGCTGAAGCAGAGCGAGACCCTCCGGGTTGGGGTTGTCCTATCGAAGCAGCAGGTCTTTACCGAACAGAGACTCGTATCCGCCGCAGTGGTCGTGACAAGGATGTGTTCCGTCCCTCGATACGTCCCGATGAATCGGGGCTACTCGGGACAAGCGGATCCGTCTCCCCGAGTAGATCCGTTCGCCGCGGACGAATCGTATCGAGGGGCGTGGGGAGAATTGGGCGTAGGGATCCCTGTGGCGGAGATCGGCGGCGAGCTGGACATCCGCGCCAAGCATACGAACCCGGCCGAAGCCGGCTTCTAGCCGGGTTTGCAATCTCAGCGTGTGGATTCACCCACACGCGCTGGCTGAACATAAGGTTTTCGAGTTAAGAGGCCGCCACGGGTACAAAACTGGCAAATGGATAATCTCAGTCGCAGAGCCATGGTATCGCTTCTGAGCTCCTACGCATCGCAGTTCGCCACAACCGCAACAAACCTGGTGACAAAGCTGCTGCTCGCCCGGCTGATCGCCCCCGACGATCTCGGCCTCTACGCGCTGGCTCTGCTGGTCCTACTGGGCTGCGATATGCTGGTGGATCTGGGCGTCTCTCAGCACATCATCAGGGAGAAGCACCGTCCCTACGGCAACCTCCTCGTGCTCAGGCTGTCTGTCGCCGTTGTGCTTTTTACGATCGTTGAGTTGATTGCGGGGAAGCTTCGGTTCTGGGGCGCGGAGTTTCCACCCGTCATGAGCGCGCTTGCCGTGGTGATCCTGATTAAGGCGGTGTCCGGAGTCCCGAACCTTTTCTTGGACAGGGAACTGCTGATCCAGCGGTCAGTTCTCCCCCAGTTCTTGAGGCTGCTGGCCACCGGGGCAGTGAGCATCGGGCTCGCGTCTTTCCACTATGGAGTGTGGGCGCTTGTGTGGGGGACGATCGCGGGAGAGATGGCGTTCGCGTTGACGATATGGAAGGCCGCACGCGGTCGGATGCCTATCGAATTGACCTGGAAGCACAGCGCCGGGCTTATTTGGGGAAGTAAGTTTCTCTTCCTGATCGGCTGCATGGGCTTCGCGCTCCAGCAGGGCGACATAGCTATCATCGGCACCCTTCTGGATAGCAGGCAAGTCGGTTATTACACCCTGGCGTATACCCTGGTCATCCTCGTGTCCAAGGTAGTGGAGTCGGCGATATTTCGCGTCATATACCCGATGTTCTGCGAATATAAGGATGACCTGCGTAACCTGGGCCGAACCTACCGGCAGGCGACTCTGGCTGTCATAGCGATCGAAGCGCCCATCTACTTCTACCTGCTTTTCAACGCTCCCGTCGTCGTATCCGTCTTGCTCGGCGAGAAATGGATGCCGGCGGCTTTTCTGATGCAAGCGCTCAGCGTCTACGGGATAATCAATCCTTTCAGCACCTTTGGGAACGAAGTGCTCCGGGCGAGGAAGCGCGACAACATCCTGACGCTCTCTACGGCGATTGGCGCGGCGACCCTCATGACGAGCGGCTACATACTGACCTTGCGGTACGGCACGATTGGGATGGTGGCGGCGAACTACATCATGATAGGAAGCATTCCTGCCATACTCACTGTGTACAAGACCGTCAGACAAGATTTCACCAAACTTGCCGGTCAGCTCGGTATCGTCTATTCTACCTCATTTGCTGTGATTGCCGTCGCCAGCGCGGGCCTGTCACTCGCTGCCCATACCCAGGCCCTAGTTGCAGGTTTACTCGTTCCCGTGTGCTGGTATACGTACTACAGGATCTTCGGAAACGGTTTGGGACGCAAGATGATCGATACGCTCATGGCCGCGCGTTCAGCCGCGGCGGTCGAAGCCGGGCTTCAGGGCGGCGCGTCGAGTTGAGCCCGAAAGGAAGAGAACTTGTCTTCGGAAACAGCGAGAATCGGGATACTCTGCCCCGGCTATGGAACGATCCCGCGCGGGGTGGAAACGTTTATCGGCGAGCTGGTTCCCAGGCTCCGGCAGCTCAGGCCGGGCTGGACATTTGACATATACTGCCGCGCCGCGAGTCGGAATGTGGGCTCTGGGATGAAGGTTGTGCATGTGCCAGCCATTGATCGGAACGGGAGCGCGGCGACCCTATACGCGCGGCTCGCGCACCGGCTGAGGCTTTTCCTGAGAACCAGGATAGATGCCGAGTGCCTGTCGTTCACCGTAGCTGCGGCGCCGAGGCTTCTCCGTGCGCGGTATGATTTGATCTTCAATCAGGCGGGACCGTTCGCCGGGCAGCTGCTCAGACTCAAGCGCAGGACCGACGGTACCCCCTTCGTGCACAAGACTGCGTCCGGCCACGGGCGGCTCGAGCTGATTATGGCCCGCCAGCAGCCCGATGCGATAGTCGCCACGTCCCCCTACGTCAAGGACTGGCTTGAGAAACGGATTTCCAAGCTGCAAATCGAGTATATACCCAACGCCGTTGACTGCACGACGTTCCGACCTTACTCCAAAGAGGAATTGGAGGCGGCGCGGAACGGACTCGCCATTCTTGAGCTGAACCGTCCGGTGATCCTTTTTGTCGGGGCGATGGATCCCATGAAGCGGCCCCACCTGCTCATCTCGGCGGCATCCACAATTCCAGAGGTCAGCCTGGTCATGGTGGGCAGCGGACGGCTTGCCGAATCCATCAGGAAACTCGGTGTCGAGAAATTCGGCGCGGATCGGTTCCTCCACATTGCACGGGCATCCCGTGAGCAGATGGCGATCTACTACAACGCGTGCGACCTTTTCACCCTGCCGTCGGAGGAGCCGTTCGGGATTGCATTCCTCGAAGCTATGGCCTGCGACAAGCCGGTGGTAGGGCACGATAGCCCGGTGCAGCGATGGATATTCGGCGAGGCAGGGCTTACCTGCGACTGCACGAACCCGGAGGAGTACGGCCGGACGATTCGGCGGGCGCTGGATTCCGATCTGCGCGGGCGCGCCAGAGAGCGGGGCCGGGAGTTCGACTGGCCCGAAATCGCCCGCAGATACGAGAGCCTTTTGAGCCGGGTCGCTTCCCGAGGTCATCGGGATAGGGCGTCCGGAGGTGCATCCGGATGAGCGTGGAGGTCTCGGTTATCATAGCGGCCTACAACGAGGCAGACTGCCTTGAGGACTGCTTGGCGACCATAACGCGGCAGACTCACCCCTCGTATGAGGTCATCGTCGTAGACGATGGCTCGACTGATGGGACTGCCGAAATCGCCGGGCGGTTCGGGGTCCAGGTGCTGCGGCGGCCACACCTGGGCCCAGGCCTGGCGCGGAACAGCGCGGTTCCGCACGTATCCGGCGAGATTCTGGTCTTTGTGGACGCCGACATGAGCTTCCACCCGGACTTCCTGGCGAAGCTGGTGGAACCAATAGAGCGAGACGGCGCCGCCGGGACATTCACGAAGGAGGAGTACGTAGCCAACAAGGACAACCCCTGGGCGAACTGCTGGACGATCAACTGCGGGCTGCCGTACGGGCGCAGGCACCCCGCGGATTACCCCGATGTGGATCCGGTGTTCCGCGCAATCGGCCGGAAGGATTTCCTGTCGGTCGGTGGGTACGACGACCTGGGGTACTCGGAGGATCACAGTATATCGAGAAAGCTGGGTCGGCTTGCAGTGCACGCGCCGGAAGCAATCTGCTACCACAAGAACCCGTCCACGCCGAAGGATGTCTACCTTTCGGCCAGGTGGTACGGTCGGGGCGACCAGATACGCCGTGACTTTCGGACGTTCCTGCGGCACACCCCTCCGTTCAGCCTCAAGAACGGGCTCACCCGAGCGGTGAGACGCAGGAACGTCTGCTATCCGATCTTCAAGCTGGTGTATGACGCCGGCGTGCTGACCGGGATGGCACAGAGATTGCTTTCGCCCGCGCGGCACGTGAAATGATGCGAATGGAACGGCTCACAACCGACATCGAAACAGCCCGCAGGAGGCTCATACAGAGCCTCTTTGCAATCATGGTAGTGTTCGTCCTCTTTGAGGCACTGAGGGGTGAGCAATCCTGGAGCAAAGTCAAAGCCGAGGGCAATCTTTGGAACTATGGTTCGTCGCTCCAGTACTTCGTTGCGGGAGAGCTGGCCTTCGTCAACGCGCTGCTGGTATGGTACGCGGCCAGGCTCGTCCGGCTCCGGCGGCGTTCCTGGAGCTTTCTTCCGTGGACGGCGGCCGGCGCCGGATTCACCTTCTTCGCCTGCGACGAAATGCTCGAGGTTCACGAGAAGATCGGCCTGCGCATCGAACAGGGTATCCCGTGGCTGGCGGAGCACTACTCGGGACATGCCGATAACCTGATCATCTTCGGGTACGGCTTGGGCGCGCTCGTTTTCGCGGCGGCCCTGTTCAAGAGCATGTTATTGAGCAGGCCGGCGAAGGCCTACTTCCTCGCCGGCATGATTTCCATCGGGACTGCGGTCATGATGGATCTCGTGCCGCGGGACCTGTATATCCTTTACCTGCCTCTTCGGGAGACGGAGGAACTCCTCGAGCTGCTTGCGGGATTCCTGTTCGCGGCATCGTTTCTCTCGGCAGCGGCGTTCAGCATCTCCCGCATCCTGGGAATACTCGATGTGTCCGGCCCGGACTGTGTGCGCAGGTCCGACGAGACAAGGAGTGTGCCGCATGGATGAGCGGGATTACCAGGTGGTCGCCCCGCGCCGCGCTATGCGAGTCGGAGCGCTGGTAGTCAATTGGAACCGCCGCGACGACACCCTCGAGTGCATCGAGTCGCTGCTCGGTTCTACGTATCCGAGCCTGGTGGTGTATGTGGTGGACAACGGCTCCACGGACGGCTCCTGCGATGCAATGACTTCCGCGTACCCCGTGGTGCGGCTGATTCGTTCAGAGAGGAACCTGGGGTTTGCTGAGGGTAACAACCTGGGCCTAGCAGCCATGCTGGACGACGGGATTGACCTGGCGTTCCTGGTGAATAACGACGTCGTCGTTGCTCACGATGCCGTTGAATGGCTGGTTGCAGGGATCCATGGCGATACGGAGGTCGGCGTGCTCGCTCCGAAGGTTGTCATGTACTGGCAGCCGGATGTGATCTGGTCGGCGGGCGGCATGCTCGATCCCAACACGGGCGTGTCGAGGCAGCGGCACTATGGCGAGGAGGATGTCGGACAGGCGGAGGTGCCGGCTGAGATAGACTACGCGGTTGGATGCGCGATGCTCGTGAGAACGGAGGCGATCCGCGCGGCGGGCTTCTTGGATCCTCGGTATTTCATGTACTACGAGGAGGCGGATTGGTGCAGGCGGATAAGGCATGCGGGGTACAAGATCATGTACATGCCGCTCAGCCGCGTCTGGCACAAAGTAAGTCCGGAGGATGCGGGCCGGAACGATGCGCCGTACTACTGCTCGCGAAACCGGCTGCTTTTCCTGAACGCGGGCGGCGTGCCGGCGGCGAAGATCGCCTGGATCGCCCTGTCGGACCTACTCCGAAGCGCGGCCGCCCACGCGGCGAAGGGACGCACGCACCAGAGCCGGCTGATGCTGAAGGCCCTGGTGGACTACTATGCGGGGAGCTTCGGCAAGCTCGATAGCGGATAGGAGTGGACCCATGCGCGGGTTGCAGACCTGCTGCGCGAGCTCCGGGACGTCGAAAAATGAAGGTTCTAGCCGTATCAACCTGGTTCCCATATCCGCCGGATAACGGCTCGAAAGCCAGGACTTACCACCTGCTGCGCCACGTCGGCATGAACCATGACGTTGACCTGCTGGCCCTGACGCAGTCGGATGACGACCTGCGTTTTCTGGGTGATGTCCGGCAGTTCTGCCGTCGGGTGGCTTCGTTTCCGGAGCCGGCGTTCCGGCCGTCCGGCGTGCGGTCGTTGGCTGCGTTCTTCTCACCCGTGCCCCGGTATTTCCAGTCGCACCATTGCCCCGAATTGGAAATCGCGCTCGGAGACTGGGCAAGGGCTGAAGACTACGACGTCGTTCTGGCGGCGAGCCTCGGCGCGGCTCCTTACGTCGCCAAGCTGGACATGCCGGTTCGCAGAATCCTTGACGAGCACAACATAGAAAGCCAGGTGATCAAGAGACAGTGGCTTGAGGAGAAATCGCTCTGGCGGAGATTGCGGCGGCTGCCCACCTGGATAAAAGCGCAGCGTTTTGAAGCCGCTCTGGCCTCCAGATTTCACGTAGTGACCGTTGTTTCGGAACGGGAGCGGCACCTGTTCGAGGCACTCTTGCCGAACGGGCGCGGGCCGCGGGCGAAAGTCATCCCGAACGGTGCCGATCCATGTCTCTTGGATTACGAATGTCCAACCAAGGAGCACGGCGTCCTGGTGTTCACCGGTGCTTTGGGGTATTTGCCGAATTACGGCGCTGCGCTCCACCTCTGGCGCGATATTCTACCGCTCGTGAGGCGGTACGTGCCGGAAGCGCGCGTCCGAATCACCGGCCGCGCCGCGGGCGTTGACACATCCGAGTTCGAAGCTGCCCCCGGCGTGGAGCTGACGGGCTATGTGGACGACATTCGCCCTGTGGTGGCCTCTGCTTCGGCCCTGGTGGTCCCCATCCGGCTCGGCGGCGGGACCCGGCTCAAAATCCTCGAAGCGATGGCACTCGGAACGCCGGTCGTTTCAACGCGGGTCGGCGCCGAGGGTATATCCGTCGCAGACGGCGACGACATTCTCCTGGGCGAGACCGCGGCTGAGATGGCGAATCGGGTAGTGCGCATCCTGACATCGCCGGAACTCGCCGCAAAGATCGCCGGCAACGCCAGGGCATTGGTCAGGGAACGGTACCAGTGGCCGGCGATAGCCGCGCAGTTCGAGCGCGTGCTCTCCGGCGCGGAGGAGTAGACGGCAATGCATCTGCAGGAAAGCGAAATGGCACGCGGCCCGCGGGGAACGGTACCCCTTCGGGCGTGGAAGCGACTTGCGAGCATAGGCTGGACGGGGCCGGTCATCGCTCTCGTCGCGGGGTTTGTGATCGCCAAGTTCGTGACCACGTTCGCGGCTTACTTCGTTGTGGCGGCGATGATAGCCATCGTTCTGGGTCTGGCGCTCGTGAGGAACCTCCAGCTCGGCGTGCTGATCTATTTCTTCACGGCGGCCCTGGCGCTGGGGGAATCGCCGGGGGTCCAGAGCCCCTACAGTACCTACCGTGCAGGGCTGATGCCTTCAGAGGTCTTCCTAGTATTCCTGGCCGTGCTGTGGTCCGGCAGGGCAGCGTTCGTGGACGGCATGGGGTTCGTCAAATCGGCATTGAACCTCCCGCTCGCCGCGCTCTGGCTCGTGGCATTCGTTTCCTTGATACTCAGCAATGTGCTCAAAAGCACGAGCGAGTTGCGCTTTCACCAGACGCTGATTACGCAGGTGGCCGAGGTCGGCCTGCTTTCGTTCTCGATATGCGCATTCTTCCTGGCAGCAAACTCTTTGCGGGACAGCCGTTGGGTTCGACGGGTTTTCGCGCCGGTCGTCGTGCTCGGCATGTACTTCGCTGCCCACCGGATACTCAAGTTCGACTTCCCGATACCGATGACCTGGGGAAGCTTCCTTCTCGCGGCGGCAATCGCCTTCGTCTACTCGCGCCTGCTCTTCGCCAGGCTGAAGCGGCACCAGGCCGTTGGCCTCGCCGTGGTACTGCTCGTGATGCTCTTCGCAGCGTACAGCAAATGGTCCTGGGTATCAGGATGGATTGCGGCCACCGGAGCCGTACTCGCCGTGAGTTGGTTCCGTTCGAAGCCGCTTGCCCTCGGCTTGATGGCCGTGGTTCTGATCGCGTTGTTTGTCTTCCCCGGCCTCTACTACCTGATGTACGAGGAATCGGAGTTCGGCGGAGACTTCGATAGGTTCACGATCTGGCGTGATGCGTTCGCGATGATGCTGTCTACAAACCCGGTGCTCGGCGTGGGGCCGGGGAATTACTATCCCTATGTCTATTCCCACAGCACCCTCTGGTTTGGCGGGCAGACGTACACAACTGCTCACAGCAACTACGTGCAGATAGCTGCGGAGCTGGGCCTGGTAGGGCTGGCAGTTTTCCTGTGGGTCATAGCGGCAGGCGTATGGACG
>Ga0114930_10003587_pt1 | contig 13484 bp, 15 predicted proteins | sample AnhtaG_FD_87300 | JGI IMG/M metagenome (GOLD analysis project Ga0114930, IMG submission 87300) | Deep subsurface microbial communities from Anholt, Denmark to uncover new lineages of life (NeLLi) - Anholt_01485 metaG | ecosystem: Environmental > Aquatic > Marine > Oceanic > Sediment | place... | reverse complement strand
GAAAAACGAGGGAATATCCCTTGAGATTAGCTACTTTTTCGGCGGCATAGTGAGCCTTGTGATAGCATAGCTCAGCTACTTGCCTCAGTCCTCTTTTGCCCAAGGTGGCTAGATAAACCGCTGCGGCTAGGGCCATCAAAGCTTCACTGGTGCAGATATTAGATGTAGCTCGCTCTCTTCGGATATATTGCTCGCGGGTCACCAAGGTCATCACATATCCTGGCTTACCATCAACATCCACCGTCTTGCCCACAATCCTGCCTGGCATCTGGCGCAAGTATTCTTTGCGACAGGCAAAGACGCCCAAACCTGGTCCCCCAAAGCTTGTCGGGTTGCCCAACGCCTGACCATCAGCGACAGTAATATCAGCCCCGTAATCCCCCGGCGGCTTAAACATCCCCAGAGAAATAGGGTCGACTGTGGCAATGAATAAGGCTCCAGCATCATGGGCTTTCTGAACATAGGCTTCCATCTCTTCAAGATAGCCAAAGAAATTGGGCTGCTGAACTATTAAACAGGCACAGTCCGAAGAAAAATGATTTGAGTTTAACTCTACCGTTTCCACAGAAAGATTCCGACCCCTAACATAAGTATCTATCACCTCACGATACGTCGGATTTACCGTGGTTGACACAGCGACCTTGCCCCTTTTGGTTATTATGCATGCCATTATGGCTGCTTCAGCAACGGCGGTGCTGCCATCATACATCCCAGCATTGCTCACTTCCATCCCGGTGAGTTGGCAGACCAACGACTGGTATTCATAGACGGTTTGTAGTGTACCCTGGCTGACCTCGGCTTGATATGGAGTGTAAGCAGTATAGAACTCGCTTCGACCGGTAACGTGTTCCACTGTGCCAGGAATAAAGTGCCGGTAGCTACCACCCCCTAGAAAACAAGCGTAATTATCCAAACTCACATTACGGCTTGCCAGTTGATGGAGCTTTTTTTTGAGTTCTAGCTCAGAGAGAGGGGCGGGCAATTTGAATTGGGCATTGCGGAATTTTTCGGGCACATCCTGGAATAGCTCCTCAATTGAACTGACTCCAATCTGTTGCAACATAGCCCTGCGGTCAGCATCAGTATTGGGTAAGTAAGGTAATGGCACGGTATCAACCCCCTTAGGCTTATTCTGAATTTTCTTCACATAATCTGGCTGTCAATTTATCATATTCATCACTATTCATTAGGGCATCAAGCTCCGAAGGCTTGCTCAATTCTAACCTAACCAGCCAACCAGCGCGGTAAGGGTCCTGATTTACCAGCCCAGGCTCATCGATGGCAGTTTGGTTGATTTCTAATACCTGTCCACTAACTGGCGCGAAAATATCTGAAACCGCTTTCACCGATTCTACCTCACCCATCTTTTTGAATTGTTCCACCTGAGTTCCCGGGGCTGGCAAGTCTAGAAATACTATGTCTCCTAATTGGGTTTGAGCATAATCTGTAAGCCCTGTCTTCCCCCTATTCCCGGGCTCGGGACAAATCCATTCATGTTCTTGCGTGTACTTATATTCTTTGGGATTCATTTGGCGCTCCTCTTTTATAGAATCGCTTATTAACTATGTGAGCAGTAACTGGTTGGTTGCGAATTATTACCTCAATATCAGTGCCGATGGTGGCTAGCTCAATAGGAACATAACCCAGGCCAATACTAACACATAGAGTTGGCGCATATCCACCACTGGTAACTTTCCCCACCTCCTGGCCAGATTTGAAAATTTTGTAGCCTGAGCGGGCTATTTCTCGCCCTCTCATTTGAAAGCCGATAAGCTTGCGTTTAACACCCTGGCGCTTAATCTCAAGCAGAGCGCTCTTGCTGACAAAGTCACCCTTTTCAAGGTCTACTAGCCACCCCAGTCCAGCCTCAAAAGGATTGGTGCTTGTATCCATATCCTGCCCGCACAACAGCATACCGGCTTCCAATCGCAAGCTGTCGCGTGCCCCCAAGCCACATGGCTTTACACCCTGTTCCATAAACGACTCCCATAAGGGCGACGCATTTGCCGCATCGGCAATTATCTCGAATCCATCCTCCCCCGTGTATCCTGTTCTAGCGGCAAATACGTCTAGCTCTCCTATCCTTGTTTGAGTATGACCAAAGCGAGGTAAATGGCAGATGCCCTTCAGGCTCTTCAGTTGGCAAACAGCCGGGCCCTGGACAGCCACCATAACCGTATCGGCAGATTTATCATCAATGATGATATCAGGGTCTGAGCCTGACCAGCGAGATAGCCAATCAAGCTTTTGCTCAATATTGGCTGCATTCCAAACTATCAAATACCGGTCAGTTCCTACGCGATATACCCACAAGTCATCTAGAATACCCCCATCCTCTAAACATAGAAGGCAGAGCTGAGCTGAACCTATCTCTAACTGCTGTGCTGGCTTGGTCAACACCTTATCAAGAAAAGCCCCCGCTTTCCTTCCGCTTATCCAAACTCTGCCCATATCGGAGACATCGAACATACCTGCCCCGGAGCGAACAGTCCTGTGCTCTGCCAAAATAGAAGTGTACCAGACAGGCAACTCCCAGCCAGAAAAATCTATCATCCGGGCTTTCAAGTCATGATGTACCTTATTAAGAGGTATCTTCTTTAACAACTTCACTACCTACTCTCCTGCACAAAAGGTTCCTAAACAAAAAAGGGCAATCTGCACTGAACAGATTACCCCTGTCCTTTTACCTGAGAGATTGCCCGCTACCTATTTGCGGGCTTGCCCCTTCGGCGACCTCCTGCAGAGGTCTCTCCAGAGGTTTTACTTACGGTAGTCCTTTTGCCTGAGAGCTTCGAGACGCAATATTAAAACTCTGTCTCTTTCCCCTTCGGCTCCCTTTACAGGGCATCTCCTACCGTAACCTAACAACCCTATGCAAGCTTATAGCATATCTTGCCATAGTTGTCAATTTTCCTTTGATAAACGGCACTAAATTGCTATCTTGACAAACCTAGAAACATAGTGTATTTTATCAACCAACTAACAAAATTTAGGAAAAGAGGGATTGAGTATAAGAAAAACTAAGAATGTATGTTCTCAACCAACTAACAAAATTTAGGAAAGGAGGTGAGTAAGTGGAAAAAGAGGAAAAGGAATTAACCGGAATGGATGCACTGGCAAGAGACTATGAGAGAGCGCCGGTGCCTGAGATGAGGCAGAAGCCGTGGTATAACGTGGGTTTGGTGTGGGGCGGTGTTGCCGCCTGCCTAGCCTGTCTCATGGTGGGGGGCTTGGTCGGGAGTTGGCTCGACCTTAAGACCGCCGCAATCGCCATAGTATGCGGCTGTCTCATAACCACGGTAATTGGTGCCATTTGTTCAGTGATAGGAGCACGGCTGAACCTGTCAACGCCGATGATAACGAGGTTTGCCTTCGGCGATTGGGGGGTTTATCTAGTAGCTCTTGTCCTTGCCTTTGGCTCCTATGGCTGGTTCGCCGTTCAGCTGGGATTGTTCGGTGAGACATTCAAGGCATCATGGGGGATTATGTCTGGGGTTACCCCGGGGACGGTAGGCTTATGGCTAGCTATAATAATCGGTGGCATACTGATGATATCTACCGCCGTCTTCGGCTATCGGGCTTTAGCCTGGCTGAGCCTAATTGCCGTGGTACCCATGGTTGGCTTGATGATAGCTTCACTGGTCGTGGTCTTAGGCGATTATTCCTGGGGTGAACTGCTGGCGCACGAACCACCAAGCCCAATGCCGCTGGCTTTTGTAATTTCAGTAATAGCTGGCGGGTTCATGGTCGGCGCTGTGGTTACGCCTGATGTCAGCCGTTATGCTAAAAGCGCTGGTCATTCAGTTGGTGGTGTGCTTCTCGGCTTCTTTGTTTTCCAGGCTGTGATTATGTACATCGGAACCATCCTGGGTCACGCCGTCGGTGAGTGGGACATCGTAAAGATTATGCTTGGATTGGGTTGGGGGCTCATTGCCATGGTGGTATTGATCCTGGCCCAGTGGACATCCAACGACAACAACCTGTACTCGGCAGCGTTGGCGTTTTCCGTAGTCTTCAGGCGCTGGGGAAAATGGATACTAACCGCAATCGCCGGTGCAATTGGCATAGGGCTGGCTCTGTGGGGGATATATGACATGTTCACAGAGTGGCTGCTAATGCTATGCATTTTAATACCGCCTATAGCTGGTGTCTTCGTGGTTGACTACTTTTTCGTAAACAGGGACTTTTACAAATATGAGAACCTGCCTAAAGTATCAAAGGCTCGGTGGTTGATGCTGGCATCATGGGCAGGTGCCTCGTTCTTCGGTTTCTGCATGACGCCTAAGCCGGCGCCCGAAACGTTCGGACTCGGATTGGGCTTGATAGATATTTCTACCCCCTTCTTCAATATCACAGCAATTGACACCTTCCTAATAGGCGGTGCGCTGGCACTAATCCTGGGCTTGGTGTATAAGAGAGCTAAAGGAGGATGGCCGGAAGCTACACCAGCATAGTGGTTCATCTGTAGTTGTGGAGGTGGGAGAACGAAAATAAAGGTTATTGTGCCCATCATAGTAAGTGAATTTAACCAGGAAGTGAAGCGGGAATTTGAGCATTTCGCCGCCAGGGGCACAGAAATAGAGGTAGTAAATCTAGCCAAGGGACCGGCGTCCGTTGAGTCTCACTACGATGAAGCCGCTGCCACTCCAGACATCCTGAGCAAGGTAAAGGAAGCCGAGCGGGAAGGATTTGACGGGGTAATCGTTGATTGTTTCGGGGATGTCGGGGTAAAGGCAGCACGCGAGATTACCAATATACCTGTTGTTGGTCCCGGTGAGACATCCATGGTATTTGCCGCAGCCCTGGGTCATCGCTTCTCGGTGATAACTGTGCTGAAGAATCTGGTGCCAATGATGAGTAATGCGGCTAAGGTTTTAGGCGTCCACGAAAAATTAGCCTCAGTCAGGTATCAGGTATGTTGATATCCCGGTTCTGGAGTTGGCGGATAAAGAGAAGTTAAAGAAGGCTTTATACCATGAGATGCTGAATGCCATAGAGAAGGATGGTGCTCATGTTCTCGCTCTTGGCTGTACCGGGATGACGGGTGTGGCTTCAGATTTAAGCCGAATGCTGAAGAAAAAGGGATATGATGTTCCGGTTATAGACCCATCGGCAGCCTCGTTAAAATTTGCCGAGGCTCTGGTCAAGATGAGGATAAAACAGAGCAAGATTACCTATATGGAGCCTCCAGAAAAGGAGAGAACGGGGTTTTAGCTGGTGGCTTTGCTTTCTCAGCGTAAGGCAGAATTAGTTTGGCAATGGTGTTAAGCACTTGCCTGACCTCCAATGCGAGAGGGTCTCTATCTTGCGGAGACCCTCTTCATTTTAATCACAACCTGTTCTTTCTTTCTCTGGCGGCAGGGGATAGGTCAACCTTGACTGCGAAATTTTCATATCAACTAAGATTTCGGCAAGCTTCAGGGCGAAAACTAACGGGTCAACAACCGGTATGTTGTAGCCTTGGTCAGCCAGCTCATGTTTAAGTTGGTCAGCCAGCCCAGCCATACCAGTGCACCCAAGAACAATGACATGTGCCCCATCATCTTCAATTGCCCTTACAGACTCCTTAGTCAGTTTTGCCACAGTCTTTGGTCTGTCCTCCAGTTCCAGAACTGGTATATCCACTGCCCTTACGCTTGTAAGCTTGGTTGTGCCCAGTTCGGCAGCTATCTTCTCAATCAACGGGGCAAGTCTAGATAAAACTGTAACCACTGAGAAATTGTGTCCCAGGAGCTGTGCCAGTGCCATAGATGAGCTTCCTGGTCCGATGATGGGAACATCGGTTACTTCTCTGGCTGCATCTACGCCAACATCACCAAAGCAGTTGATAATGATGGCGTCGGCTTTGTCTGCTACCTCCCTGACCTTCTTGACCACGTAAGGACTGGCTAAAACCTCATCATAACGACATTCAATAGAGGCAGGTCCTTTATCAATACTTACCACCAGCAATTGAGTTTCTGGCGATGCCGCTGGTTCGACTTCCCTGAGTGTCATCTCCTTAAACTCTTCATCTGTTAGCGGGTTTATAATGTATATTGATTTCATCTCTGTCCTCCTAAAATGAGCTGACGTAAGAACCCTTATAGCCCAGTTTCCCCAATATATGCTTCCAGCAGTTAAATCCGTCAGGGGTTCTCATCCAGGGCTCCGGGGCATGAATGCCGATAATAGCTATTTCCATACCCTCCTTGGTATCGGCATTGTTCATAGGCTCACCAGCGGTGGTCATCATAGTTATTAGGTCGGGAACCATTATCACCGGCTTCTCATCCTGCCAAGCAATCATATTCTCGTTCTTGGAGTCAATAATGAATGCCTTGCCTTTGTAGCCAGCAATACCTTCAATGGTTGTCCTGCCGAAGTCAAACCCCTCGGCAGTTCTCATCTCAATCTTCTGGATTTTACCCCGGAAGAGTTCCTTGCCGCCGGTAATGGTTACCACCTCTTTGGCTGCGTCCTTGCCACTGGCCCTGGCTTCTCTTATTGCCTTACCTATTTTCCCCACCTTTGATACCGAATTGACCACCAGGCACTTTTTTATCGTTGCTATACTGACTATCCAGGTGGCAAGTCCCACTACCATTCCGAATGAAACAGCAGCGGTTCTGGCTATCGTCTCAGCGGTAATAGTATCAAGTGGGTCGCCTAGATAGGCGACGATAATGTCGCCTGCTTTGCTGGCTAGCGCCATGGGGCTGGCGGGAATCTTGTGGACGTGATATAGCGTGGTAGCCATTTCGGGAACGGCACGCCCATTGCCATCGGCATCAACCACCGGCACATTCTTCTTTGAGGCTACATAAAGTGGGGCAATGGTATTGAGACCGCCTATCTCTGCCGGCATCAGATAATCAATTTTCATCCCACCGATGGCCGTCATATTCTTCAGCGCTTCAAAGGCTAATATAATCTCAGGACCAACCCCCTTTTCGGCAAAAGCCTTTGGGGAGCCTAACCCAGCCACAGCTACGGCATTGGCGTTTTCAGGCAGGTCAGCCGGGGCAAGTAGCGTTATCTCGTTCTCCATTTCTTTTACTAACTTCAGTCCCTCACGGGGTGAGCCACCACCACCAGCACCAAGCAGTGTTGACCCCCAGGTTACATCTTCTATTTCAGCTTTACCTAATATTCTTTTTGCCATCTTTTATCCCCTTTCCGTTACCCTATTTTTTAACAGCACCCTCTTTTAGTTCTTGGGTAAAGTCGATAACCAATTCATCCAGAAATTTGGTAAAGCCTTTCTCATCCTGCATAACTAGGTATTTGTTTTCTTCGATTTTTGCCTTTTCCTTTCTCAGGAAGTCATCGGCTAGACCTTCATTATCAAGCAGGGTGATGATTCTCCCCACAGAATCAATCAATCTAAATGGCCCATATAGTTTTGGTTCTTCAACGCAGCCCCTGGCGCTGGTAATTATGTAACAAAATAATTTAAGCAGTTTGTATCTAAGTCTCTCTTCCTCAATTTTGCCCCTCATTAGTCGCTTTCCCCTTTTATCCACCGTATAACCGCATCCTCCACTGTTCTTCTCGACGGGGGATTGGGGATGCTCCTGGGGTAACCTAGAGTCACCACTAGCTCAGGAGAAATGTTCTCGGGCAAGTCCAAAAGCGCCCTAACTGCATCTTGATTGAATGACCTTATTATGCATGAGCCTAAGCCAAGGTCTGTCGCCTCCAGACAGATATTCTGAGTAGCTATGGCGATATCCATTATGGATAGTACATCCCTTCCCACCTCCCCTCCCTTATCATAGGCTCTTCTCTTGTCGGCACATAATATCATCAGGGCTATAGCGTTACCCAGCATTCCCGGAGAAACGGCTTTTATCAGCTCAATGTCCCCTTTTCGTTGCACTATTACTATATTCCAGGCATGGATATTGCCGGCACTGGGTGCCCAAATTGCCGCCTCTACTAGCTTTTTCAGCTTGTCCTCCTCAATAGCCTTATCAGTATAGAATCTAACGCTTCTCCTCTTCTTAATGATGTCAAAGACTTGCATTACTCAACCTCCAAAGGTAAAGAGGGTCTCTATCCTCCCTTGACCCTCTTTACTTGTCTTAAGGACAGCTATTGCTGCCTAAAATGAGCTGACGTAAGAACCCTTATAGCCCAGTTTCCCCAATATATGCTTCCAGCAGTTAAATCCGTCAGGGGTTCTCATCCAGGGCTCCGGGGCATGAATGCCGATAATAGCTAATTCCATACCCTCCTTGGTATCGGCATTGTTCATAGGCTCACCAGCGGTGGTCATCATAGTTATTAGGTCAGGAACTATTACCACCGGCTTCCCCTCCTGCCAGGCAATCATATTCTCGTTCTTGGAGTCAATAACAAAGGTTTTGCCCTTGTAGTCGGCAATGCCCTCGATGGTTGTCTTACCAAAGTCAAAGCCCTCGGCGGTTTTCACCTCAATCTTCTTGATTCTACCCCGGAAGAGTTCCTTGCCGCCGGTAATGGTTACCACCTTTTTGGCTGCGTCCTTGCCACTGGCTCTGGCTTCCCTTATCGCCTTACCTATTTTTTCCACCTTGGATACCGAATTGACCACCAGGCAATTCTTTATAGTGGCTATACTGACTATCCAGGTGCTAAATGCGGCTATCATCCCAAAGGAGACGGCGGCGGTTCTGGCTATGGTCTCGGCGGCAGCGGTATCAAGAGGGTCACCTAAATAGGCGACGATAATGTCGCCGGCTTTGTTGGTAATGACCAGCGGGCTGGTGGGTATCTTATAAATGGGATAAAGCCCGGTAGCCAGCTCAGGAACGGCACGCCCATTGCCATCGGCATCAACCACCGGCACATTCTTATGTGAGGCTACATAAAGTGGGGTGATGGTATTGAGACCGCCTATTTCACCCGGCATCAGATAATCTATTTTAACCCCACCGATAGCCGTCCAATTCTTCATTGCTTCCCAGGCAATTATAGCCTCAGGTCCAAACTTCTTTTCAAACAGAGCCTTGGGAGCTCCGATTCCAGCCACCATTACGGCATTAGCGCTCTCAGGCAGGTCAGCCGGGTCGAGTAGCGTTATCTCGTTCTCCATGTCGGCTATTAGCCTTAACCCGTCATGGACTGAGCCGCCACCGCCACTACCAAGCAGTGTTGACCCCCAGGCTATGTCTTCTAGTTCAGTTTTGCCTAATGTTCTTTTTGCCATCTTTTGCCTCCTAAACCAGATGTTTACCATCTTTGATTACGGTTTTACCGTCAATTACCAGGGTCGGGTTTTTCATAATTCCATCCAGGTGCATTGGTGCTTTTACCTTGCCGCCAAAGATGATGTTATCACCGATGCCAATGTGAACAGTTCCTATCACCTTCTCATCTTCCAGTGGGCTTCCCGATGGAGTTGCCTTCTCATTGGTCCCAATTCCCAGCTCAGCGATGTTTTTTACTTCCTCCCCCTTGCCCGCCAATAGTTGAGAGAGCGCTTTAGCCTCGGCCCCGCCGCTTATCTTGGTAACATAGCCATCCTTTACCACTAACTTTATCGGTGTCTTGATTAAACCAACGCCTGCCATCACCACATCAATAACGGCTACACCGGAAGTCTTTCCCTCAACCGGAGCCATACAGGCTTCACCTGCCGGCAGGTTGCCAAACGCACCTTTATCGTGCAGGATTCCGGTATCAGCCATTGCCTCTCTCCCGGCTATGGAGAAGGTCAAATCTGTTCCCGCTGGTGTAGTCAGTCGCACCTCGCTTCCTTGAGAGAGCAAATTGCGGAACTTTAGGCTCCTCTCTTTTATCTTTGCGTAATCAGCCGACATCGTCCGGGTCATCATGTCTTCAGTAATTGCCGGCATGCTGGCGATCCTGGCACCGCTCTTATTTGCCTCCACTCTGGCTTTGGTGTGAGTTAGAGACTTGGAGGTTGGCGCAATTATAACATCAGCGCTTTTCATGGCCTCGGCTACCATACGAGGCGGCTCAGAGCCGTGTGCCTCCCGCTCAAGCATTTCCACCAGTACTGCCTCAGCCCCCAAGCTTTTGGCGGCATCAAACAGGGCGTCTCCAATTCGGCGAGTTTTTTCGTCAACGATTATTAGCACCTCTTCTGACTTCTTGACCCCCAAGCAGTCTTCGACTACAATCCTTGCCGCCTCTTTCATTCCTTCACCTCCAGTGTATTTATTGCGCTGCCAGAAAACTTGAAGTAACTGTACTACTGATATTCGCAGATTGTCAACCTAAATTTCTTGTGTTGGTTGTGTTAAATTGCTGGGGAAAACTCACCCCGCAGCTTGGTTGCAAAAATGTTACTACCCAACCAACACAATTAGCTCTTATTTTTCATTTTAGACTTACCCTCATACGTAATATTACTACGTGTTAACAGGTTGTCAAGTGGCACCCTACCGAACCCCAACCAAGCGGTACTTTGAATGTCACATTGGCTTATTTTGTGCAGCCACAGAGGTAAAAAAAGAGGGCTGAGACCAAACCAAGCCTGATATTTCGCCTTTCCATTGATGGGCAATAACCAATAGTAGGAGCGCATGCACAGGATAAAGACCGAGTTCCAAATATTGCATGTAATTTCGAATCCCCCCGGGGTCGCCAATACCTTTCTGAACTCCCAGCCTTTAGCCCCGGAGATAACTGAAAGCAGATAAGGCAGCAGTGGCACCGTCCCCGACAGCGGAAGTAATCTGACGAGCTGAGTTTCCGCGGATGTCACCGGCAGCAAAGATGCCAGGGGCTGATGTAGCCATCAGTCCATCAGTGACGATATGTCCTTTTTCATTGAGTTCTACAACCTCAGCAAAGGGCTGGCTATTAGGCTTAAGACCCACGGCAACAAAGACGCCAGCTACCTCCAAAGTGGAAAGCTGGTTGGTCTTCACATTGCGCAGCTTCAGCGCCTTTAACAGCTTCTCCCCCATAATCTCCTCTACCACCGTATTCCATATAAACTCTATTTTGGGCTCAGCGAAAGCTCGCTGCTGGAGCACTTGCCCCGCCCGAAGCTGGTCTCGCCGATGTATCACATAGACCTTGCTGGCATGCTGGACAAGCTCCAAGGCATCAGTGATAGCGGCATCCCCACCCCCAACCACGGCTACTTCTCGCTGGCGAAAGAAAAAACCGTCACAGGTGGCACAGTAAGACACACCATGCCCCACCAGCGTTTCCTCACCGGGAACGTCTAGCTTACGGTATTCCGAGCCGGCGGCGATAATAATGGCGCCAGCCTCAAAACTGCGCTCAGTGGTGACGATTTTATAAGGCTTCCCCAATTTCACGCCGGTAACCTCGGCAGTCACCGTTTCCAGACCATATTTAGTGGCCTGCTGATGCATGAGTGAACCCAGGTCAGCGCCAGAGACTCCCTCAGGAAAGCCGGGATAATTTTCCACCAGCGGGGCATTCACTATCTGGCCGCCAAACGCCCCCCGCTCTACCAAGAGACTCTTAAGCCCAGCCCGTGAGGTGTACAGACCAGCAGTAAGCCCGGCAGGGCCACCCCCGATGATGACCACTTCATACTTAGCCATAGCTTACCTCCCTAGTTTGGCGACCGCTTTTTTGAGATTATAGCATACCAAGCCGTTTTAATCAGCCACCCCCACCAGGACTATTCTCCTATTACTATCTCACCCCCCAATCGGGACGTTTGGGTGATTCACAAGTCAGTCAGTGGAAAGCATAATTGGCATAATTGAAATATGTTGAAATATATCAAGCCGAACTTAATAAGGCAGGGGGGGCTTAGAGCATGCCAATTATAATTGACGGTCAGACCTATTATAGGACACGGGAGGCCTGTGGCATGACAGGTATAGGCAGGTCTACTCTACTACGATGGCTTAAGAGTGGCACGCTCAAGAGTGCATCCCATAGGGATAGGCGTGGGTGGAGGCTGTTCACCGAGGCTGATATTGAAAGAATCCAAGAGGAAGTCAACATGGTTAACTAAAACCAGTTACTCCAAACTAAGGAGGGCTAATTTGCCGAAGCCCTTTATTTTTTCCCAGTAAATTCGCCAAATGGCAAATATGATGGAGGTGATACTTATTCAAAGATGATTACATCTAATTTCTTAAATATGCCGAAAGAGGAGGCACATATGAAGTGTCACTAACTAGCGCACAGAGGGAAAGGCGTAAATCAATTGAGAAAGGAGGTGAAAAGGAATGAAAAGGATACTAATAAGCTTGATGACCATGGCCTTGGTGGGTGCCCTGGTCGGTGGTGGCATTTATGCTTACTTCAGCGACGTTGAGACCAGCACCGGCAATATCTTCACCGCCGGGACGCTGGACCTGAACCTTGATGGTGGAAACACCGACGTGTTGAAGTTTACAGTGGATGATGTCAAGCCAGGTGATAGTGGTGGAGGAACTTGGACGGTCGCCAATGTAGGGAATATAGACGGCTACCTGGACCTGGAGAGCATCAGCGTTTCTGAGGCTATAGGGACGACTACTGACCCAGAGGAAGCCGACGAGCCTACCAGCGTCGATACAACTCAGCTAGGCAACTACCTTATGGTGCACCTGTTTGTTGATACCAATGACAACGGCAGCTGGGATGCACTTGAGACGGACATCTTCGGCACGGCCGCTACTCCAGTAGCCATAAATACCATCGCAGCCAGTTACGCTCTGGATCTCAGTCTGGTCGCCACTACTGGTACCAACTACATCACCCTAACTTGGTCGGTAGCGACAGCTACAGACAATAGGATTCAGGGTGATTCGGTGACCCTCAACATCACTTTTGAATTACAGCAGATGGCGGCAGAGTAGGCCGGCAGGCATAATGGGGTATACGAGGTGGCGGGGTTTTAGTTAAGCCCCGTCACCTCAAAGCCCGGACTGCCACAGGCGGAGTGAGAGGGTTGATGGCGCTAGTTCACCCTGAACCAATATAAGGAAAAATTATTATGAAAAAGGCGATTAGGAATTTTGGCTTCGCCGTGATAATTCTGCTTATAGCGGCAGCCGCATTCACCTTTCTGGCACCTCGCTTTGGCTGGAGCGTGGACACCGTTTTCTCGGGCAGTATGGAGCCCCAGCTTAAGGTGGGAGGTGTGGTAGTAACTCGCCCTGTGGCGGCCGAAGAAATAAAGGTGGGGGATATTATCACCTTTCATCCCTCGATGAATGAGCAATTGACCAGCCACCGGGTGATAGCTGTGGACGATGGCTCATCGTCTCATTTCCTAACCAAGGGGGACGCCAACGAAGATGCCGACCCCTTTGTCGTGCCGGCTCAGAACGTGGTGGGAAAGGTCTGCTTCCACATTCCTTACTTCGGCTATGCTACCCAATTTATCAAGACTCCCCTCGGCCTTCTGCTGACCTTATGCCTACCCGGGCTCATCATTATCATCATGGAGATGAGAAATATCTGGCGTGTGCTTACCGAAGACGAGATAGAGAGGAAATACCGGATAAGGGGACCAGAGGATGAAATGTAAGTGGCTTACTCTACTAGCAAGCCTCGGGGCAGTGGTTCTCCTG
>Ga0114930_10003586_pt1 | contig 13485 bp, 14 predicted proteins | sample AnhtaG_FD_87300 | JGI IMG/M metagenome (GOLD analysis project Ga0114930, IMG submission 87300) | Deep subsurface microbial communities from Anholt, Denmark to uncover new lineages of life (NeLLi) - Anholt_01485 metaG | ecosystem: Environmental > Aquatic > Marine > Oceanic > Sediment | place... | reverse complement strand
CGCCGCCCGGGCGTCGGGCGGCGTCACCGGCCGGTCGATCTCCGCCGGCGGCGCGCACGCGGCAAGCGCGGCGAGCATCGCCGCGACGGCAAACCTCTCGATCCGGCGCAAAGGCGTCACGGCCGCGGGAAGCAGGCGCCGATCCTAGGATTGTAGTTGTATCCGGAGGGGCAGCCGGCGCAGATCTGTGGGTTCGCGTTCACATAGTAGTCGTAGCCCGGATTGCAGTGAACGCAGGCCTCGTAGGTGTTGTAGAGGGTGTAGCTGTAGCCTGAGGGGCAGGAAACGCACGCCGCGCGGCCCTTGTTCATCGCCGCGCGGTAGCCGGCCGCGCACTGGCCGGGCGTGGTCTGCGCCGCCACGCCCGGGGCGCTGACATGCGGCCCATGAGTATAAGCGGCCACGCGGTTGTCCGCCTGCACCCCGCCCGCGGCGGCGATCAGCGCCAAAGCCGCGAGCGGCATCTTGAACATCGCCATCGGCCGTCTCCCGCGCCCGAAGCAACGGCGGCCCGTGAACGATGGGCAACCTATGCCCGCCGGGGCCAGCGGGCTTTGACGCAAATCAAGGCCGCAAGCGCCGATACGCGCTAGCGTTTCTCAACGCTTCGCTACGCATGTCACACGGCGCCGAGCCGAGGCGGGGGCGGCATGATGGCTCGAATGTCCTGGATCGTCCGGCATGCGGCGGTTGCCGGCATGTTGTTCGCGGCGGTCCTTCTGTCGGCGTCGCTTGCGCGCGCCGCGCCGGCCGCGGCCGAGGCGCTGCCGAACTTCGCGGGCATGCCGCTGGCCAAGGCGATGGAGGCGGCCCGCGGCAAGAAACTGGCGCCGGAAGTCTATCCCACGCCGCGCCCGACCGCCGACAAGAAGCTGGACGGCGTCGTCGCCAGCCAATATCCGGCAGCAGGAATGCCGGTGCCCAACAGCCGCAAGGTCGTGCTGACGCCGTACAAGTATTCCGCCGCCGTCAGCGAAAACGTCGTCCCCAACGTCGTCGGCGCGACGCTGGACAAGGCCAAGGCCACGCTGACGCAATTGGGGTTCCAGGTGCACGTGTTTGAAATCGAGCATACGCTGGACAAGGCCAAGGCGGATATCGTCTTCAAACAGAATCCGCCGCCGGGAACCAAACTCGCGCGCGGCCAGTACGTGCATCTCGGGCAGTTCGAATACCACGCAAGCGCGACCGCGACGGTGCCGAACGTGGTCGGCATGAGCGTGGCGGGCGCGAAGAGCGCGCTCAAGAAATCCGGGTTCACCATCGTCAACACCAGCGGCGTCGGGCAGCCGGGCGACCGCGTTACGGGCCAGCGGCCTGCGGCCGGCCAGGTCTACGGCACGTTCAACGAAGTGGTGCTCTACACGACGGTCAAGCAGTCGCGGCGGGTGCCGCAGGTGATCGACATGAAGATCGCCGACGCCGCGAAGAAGGTGGTCCAGGCGGGGCTTCATCCGGTCATGGAACCGCGCGCCGGCGATCCGCGTCCGGGCCCACCGCGTCTGGGCGGAGGCGCGCCGCCGGTCAGGAGCGGCATCGTGTTGCAGCAGCGCCCTGCGCCCGGCGAAATGCTGGGCGACGGGGAAGCCGTGTATCTCGTCTATGTGCCTGCGGCGCCCTGAAGCTTGCGCTTCGGGCCAAGGCCGCTGATCGCTCGAGGAGGGTCTTGCATTGGTGGGCCGCGACGGATTGGCGCCGGCGCTCGGCGCGTTCGCCTTTTGGCTGGCGCTCCCCGGCGCGGCCGCCGCGTGCAGTTGCGCGCCGCCGCCGCCCGACGCGGCCGCGGTGCTGCGCTCCACCCCGGTGATCTTCTGGGGTCGCGCGGTCGCCGTCAGCGAGGCCGCGCGGCTGCGCACCTACACGGTCGAGGTCTGGGCCGGCAACGCCGCCCTGCCCGCGACGGTCGCGGTCAAGACCGCGAGCCATTCCGCGGCTTGCGGGGTCGAGCTCGCGATTGGCGTGATCGAGCTGATCGCCGGCGTGGGAAAGGACGGCGCGGTGTGGACCAACCTGTGCTCGAAGTTCGCGGTCGACGCGCACCGGCCCGCGATCGAGGCGCTGATGAGGGACTGCAAGCCGTTCGGGCCCTGCCCAGCGCGCTGAGCGCGGCCCGTTACACCTCCGCGAACTTCTTGCCCTCTTTCGCCAGCTTCGCCAGAAGCGGCGCGGGCTCGAGCCAGTCGCGGTCGCGCTGCCACAGCTCCTGCATCGCGGCATGAAGCCTGTCGGGGCCGATCTGGTCGGCCCAGAACATCGGTCCCCCGCGCCAGCGCGGGAAGCCGTAGCCGTAGAGCCAGATCACGTCGATGTCCGAGGCGCGCTGCGCGATGCCTTCCTCCAATATCTTCGCGCCCTCGTTCACCAGCGGGTAGAGGCACCGCTCCACGATCTCCCGGTCGGAGATCGCGCGCCGCTCGATCCCCATCTCCCTGGAGCGCGCGACGATCAGCTTCTCGATCTCGGGGTCGGGCCTGGGCGTGCGGTCGCCCCTGTCGTAGCGGAACCAGCCCGCGCCGGTCTTCTGCCCGTGCCGGCCCAGCTCGACGATGCGGTCGGCGAGCGGCGAGTAGCGCCGCGTCTCGGGTCCCGCGCGCCGCGCCGCGCGCTCCTTGCGGATGCGGTAGCTGACGTCGAGCCCGGCGAGGTCGCCCGTGGCGAACGGGCCCATGGGAAAGCCGAAATCGCGGATCGCCTGGTCCACCTGCTGCGGCAGCGCGCCTTCCTCGAGCAGGAACCCGGCCTGGCGCGTGTAGGCGTGGTACATGCGGTTGCCGACGAAGCTGTCGCACACCCCCACCAGCACGCCCACCTTGTTGATCCGCCGCGCCACCGCCATGGCGGTCGCGATCGCGGCGGGGCTGGTCTTTTGGCCGCGCACCGTCTCGATCAGGCGCATCACGTTCGCGGGGCTGAAGAAGTGCATGCCCAGCACGCGCTCCGGCGACGCGGTGGAGGCGGCGATCTCGTTCACGTCGAGCGACGAGGTGTTGGTGGCCAGCACCGCGTCCCGGCGGCAGGTCGCCTCCAGGCGCGCGAAGATCCGCTTCTTGAGCGCCATGTCCTCGAACGCGGCCTCGATCACGAGCTCGGGATCGCTGAGCGCGGCGTACTCCGTGGTGCCGCCGATCAGGCGCACGCGCCGGTCCATCTCGGCCTGCGCGAGGCGTCCGCGCTTCACCATGTCGGCGTAGAGCGCCTGGATGCGCCCGAGGCCCTTGTCGAGCAGCGCGGGCGTCGCCTCCACCACGCGCACCGGCACGCCGGCGTTGGCGAACGCCATGGCGATGCCGCCGCCCATGGTGCCGCAGCCGACGATGCCGACCAGCTTCACCGGCAGCGGCTGCACCGTCTCGGGCAGGCCCTTCACCTTGGCCGCCTCGCGCTCCGCGAAGAAGGCGTGGCGCAGCGCGCGCGCCTGGTCCGAGGTCACCAGGCGCAGGAAGGTCTCGCGCTCGAACTTGATCGCCTCGTCGAACGGCTTGGCGAGCGCCGCCGCCACGCACTCCACCACCGCGAGGGGCGATTCCTGCCCGCGCGCCGACTTCTTCACCGCCGCGCGGAACTCCTCGATCAGGGCGGGGTTGGCGCGCGCCTCGGCGAGCTTGTCCTCGCGCTCGCGCGTGCGCCGCGGCCCGGCTCTGCGGGCGATCAGCCCTTCGGCGAGCTTCACCGCCGCGTCGGCGACGTCGCCCGTCGCCAATTCGTCGACGATGCCGAGGGCGTGCGCGCGCCCGGCCGGGATCAGCTCGCCCGAGGTCATCAGCTCGAGGGCCGGCTTCACGCCGACGGTGCGCGTCAGGCGCTGCGTGCCGCCCGCGCCCGGCACGATGCCGAGCGTCACCTCCGGCAGGCCCATCCTGGTGTTCTCCGCCGCCGCGACGCGGAAGTGGCATCCCAGCGACAGCTCCAGGCCCCCGCCCGCGGCTACGCCGTGGATCGCGGCCACCACCGGCTTCTGCGCGCGCTCGATCTTGTCGATCAGCGCCGGCAGGATGATGGCGTCGGCGGGCGGCGGCTTGCCGAACTCGCGGATGTCGGCGCCGCCCGAGAGCATCTTGCCGCGCCCCGCGATCACGATCGCGCCGGTGCCGGGATCGACCAGCGCCGCGTCCAGGTGCTTGTCCAGCGCCCGGCGCACCGCGGCGCCCAGGCCGTTGACCGGCGGGTTGTCGATCCACAGCAGCGCCACGCGCCCGCGCTGCTCGCGCGTCACCGGTTCGCCGGCCATTCGCGTCTCCCCAGGTTCTTGGCGCCCGGACTATAGCAAGCCGCGCGCCGGGGCTGGCAAGGCGCGTTGCCGCACGGGCCGGGGGCTAGTCCGCCTTGGCGGCCTTGATCCGCTCGATCACCGCCCGGGTGATGGCCGCGGTGCCGTCGCGCCCGCCGATCTCGCACGGACGCAGCGCGCCGCCCGCGAACGCGCCGTCGACCGCGCGCTCGAGCACCCGGGCCGCCGTGCACGCCGCCTCGACCCCGTGCTTCTCGCCCAGCCAGTCGAGCATCAGCGCGGCCGAGAGGAACATCGCGGTCGGGTTGGCGACGCCTTTGCCCGCGATGTCGGGCGCGGTGCCGTGGCTGGGCTGGAACACCGCGTGCCGGTCGCCGATGTCGGCCGACGGCGCCATGCCCATGCCGCCGATCAGCCCCGCGGCCAGGTCCGAGACGATGTCGCCGAACTGGTTCTCGGTGGGCAGCACGTCGAGCTCCCACGGCCGCAGCACCAGGTCGAGCGCCACGGCGTCGACGTAGCGGTGGCCGGCCTTGATGTGCGGGAACTTCGCCGCGCGCTCGTCGAACACCTTGCGGAAGAACGCGAAGGCGCGGAACACGTTGGCCTTGTCCACGCAGGTGACCAGGCCCTTGCCGCCCCTGGCCTTGCGCTTCTCGGCGAGGCGGAACGCGAAGTCGAACAGCCGCTCGCTCGCCTTGCGCGTGATCACCAGCGTCTCGCGCGCCTCCCGGTCGGCGATCACCCGGCCCTGGTTGCGCCTGGCGAACAGGCCCTCGGTCGATTCGCGCACGACCACCAGGTCGATCGCGGCCGCGCGCGGGTCGGCGAGGGTGGGCGGGATGCCGGGCACGGCGCGCACGGGCCTCACCCCGGCGTAGAGCTCGAAGATGTCGCGCAGGTCCACCTGCGGCGCGATCTCGCGCCCGTCGGGGTAGCGGATCGCGGGCCAGCCCATGGCGCCCAGCAGGATCGCGTCGGCCCGCTCGGCCGCGCGCACCGAGGACTCGGGCAGCGCCGTGCCGGTGTCGCGGTAGTGCATGGCGCCCGCGGGCGCGAACTCGAGCGCGAGGCCGTAGCCGCCGACGCGCGCCTCGAGCGCCTGGAGCACCGCCTTCGCCGCCTGCGTCACCTCGACGCCGATGCCGTCGCCCGGCATCTCGGCGATGCGGAACTGCTTCGCGTTCATTCTCTCGCCTTGGGTTCAGTCGTAGCGGATCGGCGTCGCGTGCCAGCCCTCGGCGTGCTTCTGCCAGTAGAGCGCGCGCAGCTTCGCGGACACCGGCCCGGGCCGGTCGTTGCCGTAGATGCGCCCGTCGAGCCGCGCCACGGGCATGATCCCGCCCGCGGTGGTGGAGGTGAAAATCTCGTCGGCCGCGCGCAGCTCGTCCACGTGCAGCCGCCCGGCGCGGCAGGGAATGCCCAGCTCCGCGCACAGCTCGAACACCGACTTGCGCGTGATGCCCTCGAGCGCCCCGCGGTCGGGGCATGCCACCTTGCCGTCCTTGACCGCGAAGATGTTGAACCCCGGCCCCTCGGTCACGTAGCCCGCGCGGTCGAGCAGCACCGCGTTGTCGGCGCCGGCGTCGGCGGCCTCGAACAGCGCCTTGGTCAAATCGCCCCAGTGGAAGTTCTTGACCGTCGGGTCCACGCACTCCAGGGGGATGCGCGGGGTCTCGGCCACGATCAGGTGCGCGCCGCGCGCCTGCATGTCCTCGGGCATCACCCACTGGAACGGCAGGGCGTAGGCGTAGAAGCGGTTTACGCAATGCTTGGGGTGGCGCGGCTTGCCCGGCTCGGGCGCCCCGCGCGTGACGATCATCGAGACGTAGGCGTCCTTGAGGCCGGTTTGCCGCACCAGGGCCGCAAGCTCGCGCTTCAGCCCCGCGGCGTCGAACGGGATGGCGAGCCTGAGGGCCTTGGCCGAGGCCTGGAAGCGCGCGACATGGTCGTCGAGGCGGAAGAACGCCCCCTTCCACACATGCACCACGTCGTAGGTCACGTCAGACCTGGTGAAGCCCCAGTCCGTCAGCGGCAGCCGGGCCTCGGCGATCGGCACGATCCGGCCCTCGACGATCCCCGCGCCCCTGGACCAGTCGATGCCGCGTTGCTCCGTCGTCCCGACCGCCCGCGCGACCATGCGTTCCTCCTCGTTGGCTCGCGGCGAAGCATAGGGCCGGGCCCGGTCGCTGCAAAGCCGGGCGCCGCGCAGCCGGGTCCCCCTCGCCTTACGGCCTGAGGCTTTCGGGCCCGGGCTTTTGGCCGATCGCCGGGCGCCGGTCGCCGGCGGATTTCTCCTCCCCCCGCGCGCCCTTTCCCCAATTGCACCGCGCGCACAGCGTGCGCAGGTTGGAAAGCTCCGTGCCGCCGCCGCGCGAGAACGGCACCGCGTGGTCGACGTGCAGCTTGCAGGCCGGGTCCTCGGCCGGGCTCGCGCCGCAGGCGGTGCAGCGGAACCGGTCGCGCTTCAGCACCCGGAAGCGCAGGGCAAGGTCGATCTTGCGCCCGCGTTTCGCCTTCGGCCGCGCGCGGGGCCCGGGCCACGGCCGCGCGAGCGCCGTGCCGGTCGCTTCGTCCAGCACCCGGCGGCCCTCGGGGTAGGCGTGCATCCCTTTCACGAAAGCGGTAAGCGCGCGCTTCCACGTCCGGTACTCGCGCAGGTAGGGCCCTCGCCCGACCAGGGACGGCGGCAGGCCGATCTCCCGCAGGCTGGGCGCGCGGCCGTAGTGCCGCCACAGCGCCAGCAGGTTGTCGTGCAGCTCTTCCAGCGTGCGCCGCCGCGTGGGGTTGTGGTGCGCGAATCCCGCCCGCCTGACCGCTTGCGCGACCGACCCGAACCGCATGCGCAACAGGCCCGTCGGCACGCCTTCTTCCTCCAGCATGGCGGTCGTCAGCACCGCGGCCGGGCGCGTGCGCGCGACGGCGCGGATCGCCGCCAGCAGCAGCCGGTCGCTGCGGCGGTGCTGGGGCGCGCCCTTGCTGCCGCTGAAGCGGTGCGCCAGGCCCGCGCGTTGCAGCGCCGTCTTCCACGAGCCCAGGTGGTCGATGACGGTAGAGGCGTGCACGCGGGCCAGGCGGTTGAAGCGCGCGATGCTCAGGACCGGATGCTGGACCAGCGCGCCGACGCGGCGGATCTCCGCGATCATGGCCTCGGGCGTGTACTCCATCAGGTAGGGCAGCGCGAACTCCGGCGCTGCCTGGTGTATCGCGCTTGTTGGATCGGCGGCGCCCGGCGCGGGGCCGGGTTGCGCTGCCGTTCGGTTGTCGTCGTGAGTCGCTGTCATGCTCGCCTGCGGGAAACCTTTGTATCGTACATTTATGTATTGTATCGTCCAGGATGCGGCTTGTCTAGCCCCAGATACCCGGTATCCGGGGAAATATTTTTCCGCCGCCGCGCCGGCGGATTGGCCGCGAAACCGGCGGCCGCGGCGCTCGCAGGGCCCGCCGGCGCGGAATAAAATCGGGCGCGCCGGCCGGTCTTTGGCGTCGCGCCGGGATCGGCGATAATCCGCGGACGGCCCACGAGATGGAGCAGACGCCATGAAAGCCGCGCCCGTAAAAACCGCGCCCATGAAGACCGAATCGACGAAAGCCGCACCCGTGAAAGCCGTGCTGGGCCCGCACGTGATCGCCGAGAGCGCCGAGACGGTCGAGGCCGGCGGCTACCGCTATTTCCCGGAAAGCGCGGTGCGCGCGGAGTGGCTCGAGAAGGCGGACAAGACCGACGACGACAACCGCTGCCCGCACGGCGTGCAGTTCTACGACGTGGTGGTCGCGGGCCGGCGCCACCCCCGCGCGGCCTGGCGCTACGAGGCCCCGCGCGCCTCGATGCAGAAGGTCGCCGGCCGCTTCGCGTTCTGGCAGGACGTGAAGGTGACGGCGTAGCGCCGCGCGGTTTTCCCCTCTCCCTCCGGGAGAGGGCGCGAGCGGCCGCAGCCGCGAGCGGGTGAGGGACGGACGCTTATCCAGATTCAGACGGCGGCGATTTCCTTCACCCGGCCATCTGCGCCTTAAAAAACGAGTTCCCCCAACGAGGGAGGGGATAGGGAGATGGGGACGGGAGTGGAACCGCGACGGCGCCGATCGGAAGAGCACGAAGCGAAGGTGGAGGCCGTGCGCGCGGCGCTGGTCGCCGGCGAGGAATCGGGTCCGCCGCAGCGGTTCGACAACAAGGCTTTCCTGAAACGGATGCGCGCCAGGCACGCCCGGTAGCCGCCCGGCGATGCCGCGCCGTGTCCCTTCCTACCGGCTTACGTCCCGCGCGGATCGGGCGTTGTCGAAACCCATGATCCGATGCCCATTTCGTGCTATGAAGCGGCCGACGTTGCCGGAGTTCCGATGATGCCGAGCGCTGCCAGAAGCGCCAGCCGCCGCCTCGGCGGCGACCCGAAGGAGATCGCCCGCGGGCTCGCGAAGTTCGGCCGCTCCGCCCGCGTGCTGTCGTCCGCCCAGCCGCGCCTGATCGAGCGGTTCCCCTCGAAGTGGGTCGCCGTTCATTCCGGCCGGGTGGCCATGAGCGACGCCAACCTCAAGCGATTGATCGCGCGGCTCAAGAAGGCGGGCATCGGCCCCGGCGAAACGATCATCCGGTTCGTCGACCGCAAGCAGAAATCGTTGATCCTGTAGCGCCGTGCTTCGCGGCAGATTCGGCGACACCACCGGCCGCCCCTATCTCGAAGGGCGGCTGTTTCTGCCGCGGTTGAAATTGCAGGCGCAAGTCTCGTTTCTCCTCGATACGGGCGCCGATCACACGATTCTCATGCCGCTCGATGGGACCAAGATGCTGCTGCCCTACGGCAGGCTGGGCCGGCCGCGGCCGATGACCGGGGTGGGGGGGCGCCGTCGAGACCTTCGGCGAAAAAGCGACCGTGACGTTTCGCGGCCACGACAACACGCTGTACAATTACGAAATTCAGATCGGAATGCTTCGGCCGACGCCGGCGAACATGACGCTGCCGTCGCTGCTGGGCCGGGACATCATCGACAACTGGAACATCCGCTACGACCCGCGACAGGGCCGGCTGACCGCGGCGGTCAGGGCATGCACTTTCGTCGTGCGTCCTTAGCGAACGCGCGCTGCGTCGGTGCGACGACGGCTTCGACTCCGGCACGTCCGCTTTGATATACCAAACGTGCCGAACCACTTAGACTAGCCGCTTTCTTGCTTGCCGACCCTATCGGAGCGCACCGCCCCATGCCCCCCAACGCCCCCCGGCCCACCGCGACCGGGCGCCACTTCCTGCAAATCCCCGGGCCCACCAACGTGCCCGACCGCGTCCTGCGCGCGATGGACCGGCCCACCATCGACCACCGCGGGCCCGAGTTCGCCCAGCTCGGCAAGTCCGTGCTCGAGGGCATGCGCGCGGTCTTCAAGACCAAGGGCGCCGTGGTGATCTACCCCGCCTCCGGCACCGGGGCGTGGGAGGCCGCGCTGGTCAACACGCTCTCGCCCGGCGACCGCGTGCTGATGGCCGAGACCGGTCATTTTGCCGCGTTGTGGCACCGCCTCGCCACGCGCCTGGGGCTCCAAGTCGAGTTCTTGCCCGGGGACTGGCGCCACGGCGCGCCGGCCGAGGCCATCGGCGCGCGGCTCGCCGAGGACAAGGCGCACGCGGTCAAGGCGGTGTGCGTGGTGCACAACGAGACCTCCACGGGCGTCGCCTCCAACGTCGCGGCGGTGCGCCGCGCGATCGACCGCGCCGGCCATCCCGCCCTCTACATGGTCGACACCATCTCCTCGCTCGCCTCCATCGACTACCGCCACGACGAGTGGGGCGTGGACGTGACCGTGGCGGGCTCGCAGAAGGGTCTGATGCTGCCGCCGGGCCTGTCGTTCAACGCGGTCTCGGCCAAGGCGCTCAAGGCGCACGAGTCCGCCAGGCTGCCGCGCGCCTACTGGGACTGGTCCGACATGCTCGGCCCCAACAAGCAGGGCTTCTTTCCCTACACGCCCGGCACCAATCTCCTGTACGGGCTGCGCGAGGCGATCGCCATGCTGATGGAGGAGGGCCTCGACCAGGTGTTCGCGCGCCACGCGCGCCTGGCGGAGGCGACGCGCCGGGCGGTCCGGGGCTGGGGGCTCGAGATCCTGTGCCTCGATCCCGCGGAGTACTCCAACAGCCTCACCGCCGTGCTGATGCCCGCGGGGCACGACGCCGACCGGTTCCGCCAGGTGGCCCTCGAAAGCTTCGACCTGTCGCTGGGGCAGGGGCTGACCAAGCTCGCCGGCAAGGTGTTCCGAATCGGGCATCTGGGCGGGTTCAACGAGCTGATGCTGATGGGCACGCTGGCCGGGGTCGAGATGGGGCTGCACCTCGCGGGGGTGCCGCACAGGAAGGGCGGCGTCGCGTTCGCCATGGACTACCTCGCCGGGCGGACCAAGGAGCCGAAGCCCGCGGCCGAACCGGCGCGGGGCTGATGGCCGGCGAGCCGGTCCTGGTCGCGCGCCCGGCGGATTTCGGCGGCGCGGTCGCCACGGTCGCGCTCAACCGGCCGGAGCGGCTCAACGCGCTCGACCTCGCGGCCTGGAACGCGCTCGCCCGGGCCTTCGCCGCGCTCTCCGCCGACCTGTCGCTGCGCTGCATCGTCGTGCGCGGCGCGGGCGGCAAGGCCTTCTCCGCCGGGGCGGACATCGCGTCCTTTGCCCGGGAACGCGCCGACGCCAGCGCCGCCAAGGCCTACGCCGAGGCGGTGCAGCGCGCGATGCGCGCGGTCGCGGAGGGCACGCATCCCGTGGTCGCGATGATCCAGGGCGCCTGCGCCGGCGGCGGGTTGGAGCTCGCCTCGGTGTGCGACCTGCGCATCGCCGGCCAGTCGAGCCGCTTCGGCGTGCCGGTCAAACGACTTGGAGCCACCATCGCTTTTGGCGAGCTCGCGGCCTTGCACGATCTGGTGGGCCCGGCGGCGGCGCGGGAGATATTGCTCGAGGGCGAAGTGTTCGGCGCGGAACGGGCGCTGGCCCTCGGCCTGGTCAACCGCGTGGTGCCGGACGCGAGGGTGGAAGAGGAAGCCTATGCCTCGGCGCGCCGGATCGCCGAGGGGGCGCCGCTGGCGGCGCGCTGGCACCGCAAGTTCATCCGCCGGCTCGCCGACCCGAGGCCCTTGACCCAGGCCGAGATCGAGGAGAGCTACGCGGCGATGGACACCCAGGATTACCGCGAGGGCGTCGCCGCGTTCCTCGCCAAGCGCCCGCCCAGGTTCACCGGGCGCTGATCGGGGATCAGCGGAACACGCCCGGCTTGACGGGCTCGGCTGTCAGCTCCATCAGGTCCTCGCCGAACACGATGTCGCCCTGGTAGACGCGCGCCATCTCCGCGATCACGCGCTCGCGCACCCCCGGCCGGTCGAACTGGTCGTAGATGTGCGAGGCGATCAGGCGCCTGGCGCCGGCGGCGGCGGCGGTGCGCGCGGCCTCGAGGTGCCCGCTGGTGCCGATCCGGGTCGCCTCGTTGTCGACCGAGCCGCTGATGTAGGCGCACATGTGGATCAACACGTCGCAGCCCCTGGCCAGGTTCTCCAGCGCGCGGCTCGGCCCGGTGTCGCCGGTGTAGACCAGCGAGCCCGCCGCGCAGTCGAGCCTGAGCGCCAGGCAGGTGAGCGCGGGCTGCGCGTGCGGCACCTCGACCGCGCTCACGCGCCACTCGCCGCCCTCGACCACGCTGCCCTTGCCGATCTCGGTCACCTCGGGCTTGGGGCCGAGGCGCGGCTCCCGGCCGCCGCGCGCGCGATAGACGTGCAGGCTGGCGTCCCAGGTCGTGCGCGCCTCGAGGTCGGGGCCGAACGCGCCGTCCGGCCCGATCAGCCGCTCGACCACGCGCCCGATCGGCTTCGGCCCGTACACCTTGAGCTCGGGAATCGCGCCCGCGCCGTGGTCCCAGCGCGTCAGCAACAGGCGCGGAAGATCGACGCAATGGTCGTAGTGCAGGTGGGTGAAGAAGGCGTGCGTGACGTCCGCGGCCTTCCTGCCGGCCTCGAGCAGGCGGTGGTGGCTGCCCGGCCCGTGGTCGAGCACGATCACGTCGCCCGCCACCTCGACCAGGTAACCCGGCCCCATGCGCTTCAACGACGGCGCCGGATTGCCGGTGCCGAGCAGCGTGATTTTCAATCCGGTCTCCTATATGGAGCGCAGCCCGGCGTCGCAGGGGCGCATGGGCGATACGGAACGACCCCACGCCCCCCCGACCCTGATCCGCCTCGCGGCTTCAGCCCGCTTCGCGCGCCGGCAGGGGGGCCGCGGAGGGGCGCGGCGCGCCGCTTGCCGAGCATCCGGCTTCAGGCCGCCTTGAACTGCTTGTCCCAGAAGTCCTTGAGCTCCACCGCGCGCTTGGACAGGAACTCGAGGTCGGGGTTGACGAACAGCTTCTGCTCCGCTTCGGTGAAGCCGATGCGCTTGCGCAGGTCCTCCGGCACCTTGGCGTTGCCGACCACGGGGTTGTAGCCCATGTCGGCGGCGAAGCCCTGCTGCACGCTGGCTTCGAGCGCCGCGTCGAGGAACGCGTACGACCCCTCGCGGTTGGGCGCATTCTTCGGCACGCTGAAGCCCGAGACGTAGGTGATGAGGCCTTCCTTGGGCGCCACGGTCAGGATGTTGGTGCCGGCGTTCTGCCACTGCACGGCGCGCGCCTTCCACATGATGCACAGGCCCACTTCCTCGGTCTTGAGCGCCTGCGCCAGCGCCTCGTTCGAGGGATAGATGCGGGGCTTGAGCTTCTTCAGATCCAACAGCGCCTTCTTCGCCTTCTCGAAATCGCCGGTCTTGCCGCCGGCCACCAGCGCCGCCGCCATGGTGGTGTAGACGTGCTGGATGTCCACGACGCCGACCTTGCCCTGGTTGGCCGGGTCCCACAGGTCGGCGATGCCGGTCGGCACTTTCTTGATCAGCTTCGGGTTGTACAGCACCACCTTGCCGCTGTAGATGTGCGGCGAGAAGTAGGGCGAATCCGCGATGCTGAACGTCTTGATGATGTTGCGCGCGTTCTTGAGCTTCGACAGGTCGAGCTTCTCCAGCACGTCGGCGTCGCGCAGCTCGGCGATGTCGGTCGCGGTCAGCGCCGAGACGTCGGACGTGCCCTTGGGCAGGCGCTTCTCGGCGATCAGCTTGGTCTTGCGCTGCTGCACCTGCGCCTCGTCGTTCACCACCTGCCAGCCCTTGGGCGCCAGCACCGGCGTCGAGACGTGCTTGGTGAGCAGCATCGAGTAGTCGCCGCCCCACGTCGACAGCACGATCCTCGGGTTGGCCGGCTGGCCCCAGGCGGGCG
>Ga0114930_10003585_pt1 | contig 13486 bp, 12 predicted proteins | sample AnhtaG_FD_87300 | JGI IMG/M metagenome (GOLD analysis project Ga0114930, IMG submission 87300) | Deep subsurface microbial communities from Anholt, Denmark to uncover new lineages of life (NeLLi) - Anholt_01485 metaG | ecosystem: Environmental > Aquatic > Marine > Oceanic > Sediment | place... | reverse complement strand
GAAGGCTTTTCATTTTCAGGCGGTTCTTCCCTCTTCCTTCCGGGATATTTTATTTCCTCAATCGTCTCTTCTATAGTCTGTAAGTCCTCTACTCTACAAACTTTTACGTCAGGATATTCATCATTTATTATTTTTTGTGTTATCTTTCCTGGACCAAAGATGATTATTCTTTTGGTCTTGTATTTTTTAACAATTTTGTTAATCGTCTGAGACCATAAAACTGGATGGTCTAACTGATTTATCAGTTCTCTTTTGATCTCATCTGGATGGCCGATGACCTTTGGATCAATACCATCATCTGTTAAGGTATTTGATATTATGGGTATTTTAGCCTCTCTAAAAGAAAATTCTTGTTGTTCGATATAACTCTTTAAATTTTCACTGGCAGCATTCATAAGAGGTGTATGCCATGGACCTAAGACCGGTAGATCTATGGCCCTAAATTCTGACTCCTTGAGCAACTGTTTGGCTGCACCAATGTTTTTGCTTATGCCCCCAAAGACATGTTGTTTAGAGGAGTTATAAAGTGCTATGTGTAGGACCTCTCTTCCTCCATAGTTGGTAATGTTTCTGACATCTTCTTGATTAATTGCCCTATCTTTATTTATAACAGCTACCAGGCCACCATCAATCTCTTTGGCGCAAGAGATCATAATATGTTCACGTTGATTTACCAGATGCAGACCAGTGTCATAATTTATAGCCCCTGCTGCTGTCAGGGCAGTATACTCCCCGAAACTATGTCCAGCCATTAACTCTGGCTCCAAATGGAGTTCTTCATTATCAACTCTTTCTTTAAAAGCACAAAAAGCAGCCCAGGAGGTAATATAGGTTGCAATCTGGATCTGTTTATCCAGGTGGGTTTTGAGGCCCCTCTTAATACCAAGCTCATCTACATGACTGACTTTGTCACGAAATCTGTCGGGGATCTTACCAAATATTATCTTTTCAAACTCCTTATCAAGGATCCTGTTGGCCCTGTAGAAGACAAAGGAAGCGATCTCGAAATTATCATATAACTCATGGCCCATTCCTAAGTATTGGGATCCCTGACCAGGAAAGATATAAGCAGTCTTTGGCTGCATAATGAATTACCCCATATGTTATTTTTTATTGAGTTTATTGAGTTCGTAGGATTTTAATCTGCCCGCAGCGGACAAACTCAACAAACTAATAAAACCAAAGTGAGTTAAAGTCTTAATAATTCATAAATCTTAAGTGATCAACACAAAAAACCCCAGAAGCTATTAGTTAACCTTTCTCAAGATTGATTAAATATCTTTTCATATCAATACCTGCATAAAAACCACCTAAGCCTTTAGAAGAAACAACCCTATGGCACGGTATAATGATAAGAAGCGGGTTTTTCCTTAATGCCTGCCCCACAGCCCGTGCACCCCTTGGAGCACCTGCCATGAATGCAATATCCTTATAACTTCTTGTCTGGCCATAGGGTATTTTGCATGTGTTCTTCCAGACATTATACTGAAAGGAGGTAGCATTAATGTCCCACGGTAGATCAATTTGCGAATTATCCCCTTTAAGATAGGCCTCTATTGCCTTGATTAGGGCTTCATTAGGCTTAAAACCCTCAAAAAATTCAGCCCCTGGTACAAAGGACTTGAGCTCAGAAATAAAATTTTCTGCCTTTGTAAAACCTATCCTCACCCTGACTGCCCCAATATTTGAAGAGGCTACCTGCGCCGTTAATCCAATACATTGAAACTGCCAGTAATAGATATTTTTCTGTAGCGCCCGTTGTTCGAGCTCCGTTGTGTTTTGAGAGTTGATAATTGACAATCGATAATTGTCCTTTTCAGATATTTCCCAAGTACGGTTAATTGCATTCTCTGTGCATGAGTTATTTTTTGTGCTTATGCTAGCTCACAAGCCTCCCTGGCTAAGAAAAAACAAATCCCTAAGATGAATATATATCTTTTCATTAAACTACCCCCGGATCAATTATTTCCTAAGAGTATAAATTTTATATTTGTAAAAGATTAGAATATCATGAGAAAAATGTCAAAATTAAATTTTAGTTACCATACAGTTAAGAATTGCTTTAACTATCTCTCGCAATATATTAATTTAATATAAATAAACAATACTAAAAAGGACTTAATCCAAAAACAGGATCAAGCCCTTTACTTTTCTTATGCCGAGACCCAGAATTGAACTGGGGACACGGGGATTTTCAGTCCCCTGCTCTACCGGCTGAGCTATCTCGGCCTATATCATATTCTCAATTTTTAAATATCACGCTACTACTTTTTGAAATCTTCATCCTCATCAAAATCGAGTTTCAGTTCCAAGTTCTCCATATCCAGATCTATTTCTTCCGAATCTTTCCCAGCTTCTTCTTTCTTAACACTTTCTTGGCTTCCAACCTCCTTGGAACCCGATCCTCCTTCTTTTTCTTCAACAGCCCCTTCTTCAATCTCTGGACTAATATTATCAGAAGTAAAATCAAGCTCGATATCTTTATCTAATTCCGACATATCTTTCTCATCTATATCAATGTTCAATTCCGAACCATCATCATATATTTCCTTATCTCCGAGCATCATCATACCTTCAGCACCTTCTTCAGTCGATTCAGGTATCTTAATCCCAACGCTGCTATCATCCAGATCACCGGTCAAAGTGCCTAAAAGAAAAGGTGCGTTAGGTTTAACAGAGGAAATATTCAACTTTTCTTTTTCTGGTGTCATATCCTTGCCGCACCTGGGACAGGTATTTAGATAATCAAAGGTAATATACTTGCATTTTGGGCATTTCATAATAACTCCAATATAATAATTAATAGAAATTTATATAAGTATTTATAATAATTGTCAAGTAATTTAATTATAATTAAATATATCTTAAATTTCCATCCAAAACTCAGCTTCTCATATTTTCCCTGATTGCCTGCTTGGCCAGTTTATCACATCGCTCATTTTCAGGGTGTCCTTCATGGCCCTTTATCCACTGCCACTTTATCTGATGCCGTTTGCTTAATACAAATAATCTCTCCCAAAGATCTCTATTTAAGACCGATCTTTTATGTGAATTTAGCCAGTTTCTTTTTAGCCATGTATAGATCCAAGTCGTGATGCCCTTGAAAACATAATTGGAATCTGTAACTATCCTAACGTGTGAAGGCCTCTTAAGTGTCTCTAAGCCCTTTATCACAGCCATAAGTTCCATCCGGTTGTTGGTAGTATTTGAAAAATATCCTGATATCTCTTTCTCCTTTTTGTCATATCTCAGGATGGCGCCATAGCCCCCTGGTCCAGGATTTCCAGAGCAGGCACCATCGGTAAATATCTCCACTATTTTACTGTCATCTCTCTTCATTTAAATATCTCCATCTATCATTTCTGCTTTATTTATCTCCAACATTAAGAAACAAAATGCCAAATGATAGCATCTCCTTATATCATAAATTTAAGAAGCTTTTAAATTTTATTTTGAATTGACTAATCTTCCATCAATATAGCCCCTTGCTACTTTAAAACTTTTTTTCTCACTCTATATATTGTATATGTATACCATTTATCATAAAAGGAATTATTCCTATGCTGAATGCAATGCCAAGGTATAATCTGGACACCGGAAAATGTCTATGGCTATGCAGGGGTCATCATTTCCCGAGAAGGAAATACCCCTTAAGGAAAACTCTATGAACTGGTTATCCCCTCTTATAGGGCTGGCAATAGGTTTTGCCCTTGGTCTATTGGCTGCACTTTTATTGAGATTAATACACGGAAAAACAGCTAAAGAGCTCGCCGAAGAAATATTTCACGAGAGTGAGGCTCAAAAGAAGGCAAACATTGATTCAATAATTGAAAATATAAAGGCAAGCTTTGGAAGCCTCTCCCTTGATGCATTATCAAAATCAACCGAGGAATTCCTAAAGTTAGCCAAAGAACGTCTGGAATCAGAAAGAGAAATCAGTGTTAAAGAATTGGATGCAAAAAAAGGCCTGATTGACCAGCAATTGCAGCAAATGACATCCAAACTTGAAGATGCCTCCAGACTTATGAAGGAGCTTGAAAAGGATAGGGTAAAAAAATTTGAACAACTTGCAAATCAGCTTAATACAGCCACTCAGCAGACCTCTGCCCTGACGCAAACCACCAATCTACTACGGGAGGCGCTGGCAAGCACAAAGGCAAGAGGTCAGTGGGGGGAAAGGATGGCGGAAGATGTCCTGCGCGTGGCAGGTTTGATTGAAAATGTGAACTATTTAAAGCAAAAAGCTATTGATGGGGCTGGCTTACGACCGGACTTTACCTTCCTCCTTCCTGAGAACCTAAAACTGAACATGGATGTCAAGTTCCCCTTGGATAACTATATCAAGTTTCTCGAAACTGACTTGGAATCAGAAAAGGTAAAATTTCGAAATAGTTTTATGAGGGACGTCAAGGCTAGGATTAAGGAGGTTACCACCAGGGAATACATTAATCCTGAGCAGAATACTGTTGACTATGTGCTTCTGTTTATCCCCAATGAACAGATCTATTCCTTTATTCATGAACAGGATAGTTCCATCCTTGATGAGGGATTAAAAAATAGGGTGATTTTTTGCTCGCCTATAACCCTTTTTGCTGTCCTGGCCGTCATCAGGCAGTCTGTAGAAAATTTTGCCCTGGAGAAGACATCCAATGAGATACTATCATTGTTCGGTATATTCAAAAAGCAGTGGGGTGAATTCTTAAAAAAGTTAGAATTGTTGGGTAAGAGGATTGAAGATACGCAAAGAGAGTATGAATTACTTACAACGACCAGGAGGCGGCAACTCGAAAGTCCTCTAAATAAGATTGATGATCTAAGGAAACAGAAGGGATTACCAATTAACACCAATGAAGATTAAGGGAGCCTAAATATTTTCCATAGCACCGTAGGCACCCCGGATTCTGTTTCTAAGTATAAAGCAGAGGCCTTCCAGAACCTTAAATCCGAGTTGAAAATTATCAAGCATCAGATCTCTTAAGGCTGGACCCTTAATAACCACCACCTTTGTAGGTTTTCTGCATATTGCAGAGGAGCCTAAAGTATGAGTTTCTCCAAGCAGGGTTGACCAGCTACCCAGGGACTTCCCTCTACCCAAAATAGTAATAATCGCACTTCCCTTACGTGTACCCAAATCAATAGCTCTTTCCAGGAATACATGCCCCTCGGCAATTATATATAGTTTCTCCCCGAAATCTCCCTGGTTAATTATGTTTTCTCCGGCCTCATACGTCTCGATATGACCAAGGCCGGCTATCTTTTCAATCTCATCCTTGTTAAGCCCCCTAAAGAGCTCACAATTCTCTAAAACATCCTCAATCTCTGACGGGCCCATAATGCTACCTCTTCATTTGAAATATTTACCCTGTTAGAGTGCCCTCTGAAGAAGCACGAAAATAGTATCAAAATAGCAATCCACTCTCATATGAGGTATAATGCCCCATGTGAAATCTAACAGAGTTTACCTGTTTTATTTTTTAAATTATGGGGATCATATAAATATGTCAATGGAAAATAAAATTGTTTTGTTGGCGGTTCGTTGACCGTTGTCCAAAATCATCTCTAACCACTTTCCCCCCAAAATCATAGGCCTTGTGCAAGGCTTTAGGATATTCTTCTATAGCCCGCATGGACTCTATTCCTCGAAAAAAAAGTCCCCCTTTATAACTCATATCTAATGCATCGAAAAAATACCTGGCTGTTAACTGGGCACCTTCAAAGAGGTTTTTCCCCCTGGTTGCACCTACGGCAATTAGATATCCTCTGCCCCTATGATTATTTTTTTTATCTTTAATGCTTTTGCTCAACTTTCTTCTCCACCACGTAGCCTGGGCCCTGTCAATCAAGGCCTTTATCTGCGAAGTCAGACCATAGAAAAATATGGGAGAGGATAAGACAATAACATTCGCATCATCCAGCATATGATAAATATCCTGCATATCATCCTGAATTACACACTTACCTGTTTCTTTACATCCATCACATCCTTGGCAACCTGAAATCCTTAAATCTCTGACATATACCTTTTTGACATCCGCACCTTGTTTTTTGGCTCCCTCAAGGGCACTATCAAGAAGCAAATCACTATTACCCCCCTTCCTTGGGCTTCCATATATACAAAGCACTTTCACCTTCATTCCCTCTCTATAAATTATTCTATCTCTAAAAAGTTAATAATAGAAGCTCTCAGTTTACTTGATATTTACCACTATTTAAATTAACTTATAATCGTTTATCAGGAAAAACGAAACTGAAAAGCTTAAAACCACAGGATATATCTTGAAAATAGTTGCCTTTATACCTGCAAGGTATCACTCAAAACGTTTTAAAGGAAAGCCGCTCGCCCTGATTGCTGGAAAACCTATGATTCAACATGTCTTTCAGAGGTCTAAAGAGTGCCCTGAGCTGGATGAGATATATGTGGCCACCGATGACCGCGGGATTTATAAATGTGTTAAGGAATTTGATGGTCATGCCATTATGACAGATGAAAGTCACCTGTCAGGAACAGACCGGATTGCCGAGGCGGCGGAGAAAATTAATCTTGGAGATAGAGACATAGTGGTAAATATACAGGGTGATCAACCAATTTTTCAGCCATCAATGATATCTGACCTTGTAAGATCCCTTATAGAAGACCCAAAAATTCCTATGTCTACCCTAATGAATAAAATCAAGGAGGATCGAGAGCTAAATGATACAAACAACGTAAAGGTAGCTGTTGATAACAATGGGTATGCACTATATTTTTCCCGTTTACCTATACCTTTTTGTCGGGATCAAGAATCAAAGACCACTCACTATAAACATTTAGGATTTTATGCTTATCGGAAAGAATTCTTATTGAAATTCACAGAGCTTTCCTATGGCTTATTAGAGGGAGCTGAGAAACTTGAGCAGTTACGCGCTTTGGAACATGGTTTTAAAATAAAGGTAGTAGAAACCATATTTGATTCTATTGAGGTAGACACACCAGAAGATATTAAGATAGTAGAGAAAAAACTCTCCCAAATAAATAACCCCAGACCATAAATCCGGGGCTATTTATATTGTCCGGAGATGCCGATACTTAAAATATTTCCCTCTTTTCTCCTAATTTTTCTTTATAGGAAAAAATTCCTTAAATAGTACGAACAACCCAGACATTATATAAGTGAGCAAATATTATGCCAACTATTATTGAATATATTTCTTATGAAATTACAATAGGTTATAAAAATCTTTATACATTTTAACTTAATTTGTGTTAATTTTAACACATTCCTATGTGAAAGTAAAACACGGTTCTTGCCTGGCCAAGTTTGTGCACGGCTTAAGGAATAACTATCAAGTTGACTCACTGATAATGAAATGTTAAATGTTAACCAAAGAAAAAATAGCCTAATAGTAATTTGATAACTACCTAAAATATCTCATTTTTTTCGTCAGATGCGAAAATAAAAACAAGAAGTAAGATAAAATTTGGACCTTTACTATTTTATGCAAGAGGCCATGAAAGAGGCCAAAAAGGGATGGCAGGATGGGGAGATTCCAGTAGGTGCTCTTTCAATAGGCCAATCTAATGAGATCTTAGCCAGAGATCATAATAGATGCATTTCACTTAATGATCCTACTGCCCATGCGGAAATACTTGTTATCAGGCAGGCTGCAAAATTGCTTAAAAATTACCGATTGAATGAGCTGAGCATAGTTGTAACTATTGAGCCTTGTCCGATGTGTATGGGTGCTATTATTAATGCCCGGTTGGACATGCTCGTTTTTGGCGCATTTGATCCAAAGAGTGGAGCTGCAGGCTCAATCTGCAATCTATCTGATGATGAAAGGCTAAATCACCGACTAAAAGTAATTCCTGGCATAATGGAAAAAGAATGCTTAAAGCTTATGCAGGAATTTTTTCGAGCAAGGAGGTAGGGTTCGGAGAGGTACCGAAGTGGTCGTAACGGGGTCGACTCGAAATCGATTTGTCTCGTTAATAGCGGGGCACGTGGGTTCGAATCCCACCCTCTCCGCCAGGAAATCTAACAGATTTCACAAGTAGCTTATAGTCAGAGGTTTTTAATACTTTTAGATAATTTAACACCTAAATTGAGCGATTCTAATGTCCAAACCAGTAGGACAGGCGTCTCGCCTGTCTTAAGAGGTGAAATCCAATGACAGCCGAGACGGCTGTCCTACGGTTGTCTGGTCGTCTTGGCTTGCAAGAATCGCTCAATTTAGGTAACAGACTATTATTATTTTGCTCCAAGCTGAAAAAATAAAGCTATACGCCAAAGGCTAAAGGCCAGATGTATTCAGCTCGGGCGGAATTATGGAGAGATGTCCGAGTTGGCTGAAGGAGCGCGACTGGAAATCGCGTGTACTACCAAAAGTGGTACCGGGGGTTCGAATCCCCCTCTCTCCGCCACTCATTCCCGCAAAGAAAGGAATGGCCTGCCCTGGCCTCCGGCTCGTAGCCTACGCCTTGGAGAGCGTGCCTTGCCTGGAATACGCTGTTTTGGCGTAACATTTCAGGAGCTAGATCCGTGGAACTTGGCTCTAAAAAAGGTCTAGGCCAGGGAGAAATGGAGTGGTAGGTATAAACGCATAGAGCAATTGCTAGCAGGCACAAATAAAATACTACTAAAACTTATCTAATTTAAATGAGTTTAAGAAATTCCGAAACCTTTAGTTAATATTTCATCATGACTTACGAAATTTTGGCCAGAAAATGGAGACCCCAGCTATTCGAAGAGGTTATAGGTCAGGAACACATAACACAGACACTTAAGAATGCCTTGACGTCTGATCGATTAGCTCATGCCTATCTGTTCAGCGGCGCACGGGGTGTAGGTAAGACATCGGTTGCCCGAATCTTAGCCAAGGCCCTAACTTGCATAAAAGGCCAAGGGGGAAATCCTTGCAACAAATGCGCTTCATGTATTGAGATAACTAATGGTTCATCCGTTGATGTCCAGGAGATTGATGGTGCATCAAACAGGGGAATTGATGAGATACGGAATCTTCGAGAAAATATCAGGTATCTCCCCTCTCATGGTAAATATAGAATATATATCATAGATGAGGTTCATATGCTGACACTGCCTGCATTTAATGCATTGCTAAAAACCCTGGAAGAACCTCCTGAACATGTTAAATTCATCTTCGCTACAACAGAACCCCATAAAGTTCCCGTAACCATACTATCCCGATGTCAAAGATTCGATTTCAAAAGGATACCCTTATTAAAAATAGAAGAGCAGATTAAAAGAATAACAAAAGAAGAAGGGATAAAGATAAGCGATTCCGGTAGTTCCATCATTGCAAGGGAGGCCGGAGGAAGTTTGCGGGATGCAGAAAGTCTTCTCGATCAGGTTGTCTCCTTTACTGGTCTCAATGTTGAAGACAAACAGATAACCGAGGTTCTGGGAATAATAGACAGGGATCTCACCTATAAGATATCGCAGGCTATAATTGATGGTAACAGCAAATTATGCTTAGAGATAATTGATGAGATATATAATTATGGTTACGAGATTAAAGAATTCTACAATGAAATAATGAATCATTTTCGAAATTTAATCGTTTCTATGATCTCTAAAGACTCCTCTCAACTTATTGATTTACCTGATAATGAGCTGAGAGAAACAAAAAAACAGGCAAAACAGGCAGGAATGGAAAGGCTCCTTCAATCACTTAACTTCCTTATCAATAGGGAGGTAGATCTTCGCTATACAAATAACCCCAGGATTGCCCTGGAAGCGATTTTACTTAAGCTTTCAGGTTTAAGAGAATACCTTTCATTTGATGAGTTAATTAAAAAGATTGAAGATATAGAAAACCGACTCGATAAATCTATCTCAACAGAACATAAAAAAAGCTTTGAAGCTGCCTTCGGTGACAAAGAATACCCAACTAAAGAAACTCCTATGGATAATGGTAAGAAATGGGGAGAGTTTTTACACTATCTAACTACCAAGAATAGGGCGATGGCCAATATACTCAAGGAGTGGAAACCTTATAAATTTAGTGAAAACAGGATAGAGTTACCTTATAGAGAAAGATCATTTACAGGAAGCTATTTTAATGATCCTGAGCACTATGAGCAATTAGTTGCTTATACCCAGGATTTCTTTCAATCAAATATTAAGATTGTATTTAAAAAGCAAAATGACCCCAAAGATCTAAAAAAAAGCTCAGGTGAAGATAGATTTCCTGACTCGATAAAGGATATAATAGATATATTTGAGGGTAAGATAGTTAAAGAAAGTTAAATGTTATAAGTTAAAAGTGAGCTAAAGTATAAATAATTTGCTTCTTTAACTTTAGGCACTTTAGGCACTTGCAACTTTAGGCACTCTACATGCATCACTTTGTATATAAAAATGATGATTTATATTGTGAGGATGTATCTGTAGCAAACATAGCTGATCAGATTGGAACACCCTTCTATCTTTACTCCTACTCAACAATAAAAAGGCATTTCCGAGTTTTTGATAATGCCTTCAATGAATTAGACCACCTAACCTGCTTTTCAGTGAAATCCAACTCCAACCTTGCCATCCTTAGACTTTTCGCCCTGGAAGGGGGAGGAGCAGATATAGTCTCAGGCGGGGAGCTCTTCCGAGCTATAAGAGCAGGGATTCCATTTGATAAAATTGTCTTCTCAGGGGTTGGAAAGACAACAAAAGATATGGAACTAGCACTTAAATCAGATATTTTTATGTTCAATGTAGAATCAGACCAGGAATTACAAATATTAAATAGAATAGCTAAAGACACCAATCGTAAGGCAATGATAGCCATACGTATAAATCCTGATGTGGAACCCGAAACACATCCATATATTGTTACAGGCTTAAGTGAAAACAAATTTGGCATACAAATAAGTGACTCTTTAAATACCTATGCATTTGCCAAAGATTTGAAAAATATCGACGTAAAAGGAATATCCTGCCACATAGGGAGTCAACTCACAGAAATTGATCCCTTTATAAAGACCTTAATAAAATTAAAAGAACTCTTAAATGAATTAAAAAAGATGGGGATTGATATTAAGTTTCTTAACCTTGGAGGCGGTCTCGGGATAACCTATAATGATGAAAAACCACCTCATCCAATCGAGTACGCCAAGGCATTAAAGGAGACAATAGGAGAAAATAAATTTACCCTGATACTTGAACCTGGCAGGGTTATCATTGGTAATGCTGGTATTCTGGTCACAAGGGTACTCTATACCAAATCAACAACACGTAAGAGATTTATTATTGTGGATGCAGGGATGAATGATCTGATCAGGCCTACCCTATATAATTCCTTTCACGCCGTGCAGCCAGTAAAAATGACCGATTCAGAAATGTTCGAAACTGATTTAGTAGGCCCTATTTGTGAAACTGGAGACTTCCTGGCTAAAGACAGGAAAATGCCACCATTTAAACCAGGGGACCTAATTGCTATAATGAGTGCAGGGGCCTACGGTTTTTCTATGGCCTCAAACTACAATTCCCGTCTCAGGCCGGCGGAGGTAATGGTTAAGGGAAAACTCTTTTCTATAATTAGGGCAAGGGAAACATACGATGATCTTATCAGCAGGGAAGTGATTCCAGAATTTCTTGGAAAAAAATAATGGCTGAGATCGAATTCTGGAAAATGAGTGGCAGCGGAAATGACTTTATCATTATTGATAATAGAAATGGGTCTATAGATCGTAATAACATAAAAAGTTTTGTCAAAAAGGTATGCAGACGCAGAACTTCTGTTGGGGCTGATGGCCTGATACTTATAACAAAATCAAAGGGATATGATTTTGCCTGGAAATTTTTTAACCCCGATGGCGGGGAGGTTGAGATGTGTGGAAATGGTGGACGATGTGCAGCAAGGTTCGCCTATTTAATGGAAATTGCGGGAAAAGATATGACCTTTGAAACCCTCGCTGGCCCAATACATGCCTCAGTAAAAGGGAGAAGGGTAAGGATCTTGATGCCAAAAGTCCGGGATTTTAAAAAAGATTTAACCATCGGAGAGATACCCAATGCTAAAAGCATTGACTTTATTAATACTGGGGTCCCTCATGTGATAGTTATAGTTGAGGATATCGAAAATTATCCTGTTTTTGAGCAAGGGCAAAAGATCAGATATCACAACTCCTTCCATCCCTCGGGGACAAATGCAAACTTTGTAACCATTAGCGGTTCGAATTGGCTTAATATAAGGACATACGAACGGGGTGTTGAAGATGAAACACTTTCCTGCGGCACAGGTGCTGTAGCAGCTGCCCTTACAGCATCGATTAGGGGTTTTGTCAGTCCCCCTGTTGAAGTGAAAACAAAAGGTGGAGAAATATTAAGGATAGATTTCAGGAAAGAGGGACCATCCTTCAAAGAGGTATACATGGAAGGCGATACGTCCATTATTTATCGAGCCCAGCTAAATCCAGAGGCTTATTATTAAACGAGACAAAAAAGGTGTTATAAAAAGCCATATGATAATGTATTGGAATTTCTACAACTTATTGAAATTAAAAAGGTTTTTGAGTCTATTATGCATGGACTTGCACATGGAGCAATGGCCCGCCCTCCACGTCCCGAGACCGGGACGGGATCGGGAGGCGCGACTTGGCTGTAATATGCTTTTGCCAATGTAATATTTCGGAAACGAAAGCTGTAGAAATCAAGCAATGTAAATCAGGCCTGCCCGCCGTCTGGCAGGCGGGTCTTGGCCAGGGAATGGTGGAATGAGCGAAGCGAACTAAGTTAATCTAGTAGGAGAAAAAATGATAAATGCTGTTGTTGCCGGGGCAGCCGGCAGGATGGGTGGAAGAATCATCCAGATGATTCAAAAAAGCGCGGAGATTAAATTATCAGGTGCATTTGAAAAACCAGGGCATGGTGCAATTGGCAAGGATGTAGGAGAGGTTGTTGGTCTTGGTAAGATAGGTATTGGCCTTAAAGGAGATATCAGCGCGGTGATGAAAGATGCGGATGTATTGATTGATTTTACCACACCAGAAAGCACCTTAAACAATATCAGGTTTACAGCCAAGACCGGTCAGGCAATGGTAATTGGAACTACGGGTATTACCGGTGAAGAAGAAAGAAAGCTAAATCTGCTTGCCCAAAGAATCAGATGTGTTATGTCACCCAATATGAGTGTGGGGGTAAACGTATTATTTAAGGCAGTTGAAGATTTATCCGGGATTCTCGGCAAAGACTATGATATGGAGATAGTGGAAACCCATCATAGGCTCAAAAAAGATGCACCAAGCGGCACAGCAATGCATCTTGCTAAGATTCTGGCTGATTCAACTGGCAGAAACCTGGACACAGATGCTGTCTATGAAAGGAAAGGTTATATTGGAGTCAGGAAAGATGAAGAGATCGGTATTCAATCCCTAAGGGCTGGTGATATAGTGGGGGAGCATACTGTTGTCTTTGCCGGGATAGGGGAAAGGATCGAGATTACTCACAGGGCACATAGCAGGGACAACTTTGCAAGGGGTGCACTCTTAGCAGCT
>Ga0114930_10003583_pt1 | contig 13488 bp, 5 predicted proteins | sample AnhtaG_FD_87300 | JGI IMG/M metagenome (GOLD analysis project Ga0114930, IMG submission 87300) | Deep subsurface microbial communities from Anholt, Denmark to uncover new lineages of life (NeLLi) - Anholt_01485 metaG | ecosystem: Environmental > Aquatic > Marine > Oceanic > Sediment | place... | reverse complement strand
GAGGAGCGTAGCGACGAGGCAATCTCGCATTTAAGATATAACATGAAGCTTAATTTTACCTAAAAAGTGATTTTTACGAAAGTTTAGTTACTTAATATAATTTCTTTCCTCAAGTATTGGGTCCTGTCTGATCCTTAGCATACCGGTATATATATTACCGTTAACGGCCATCTTCAAAAGGTAAATGCCGGGACCTGCAGTTGCGCCGCCACCGCCAAATCCACCACCTCCGAAGCCGCCGCCTCGTCTTCCGCCTCCAGTAAGCGCCTGCATCGCCTGACGGCGATCTCTATCGGTTTGCGCCTGTTGAAATCTGGTAAGCGCTTGTTGTAATTGCTGCCTCTGCTGTTCGTTTTGTGCGGTCTGAATTCTCTGTTGTGCTTCCTGTACAATTTGTTGGCTCTGCTGCTCTGTAATTGGCGGAGGGTCAAAGCGTAAATCCCAGCGGTATCTGTTTATCCCCGGTTCACCGCTTAACACTGCGGTATATTTATTGTTTCCTGATAAATCGGAAATTTCCAATGTTGCCTCACCACGCGGCGTAGATTTCAAATAATAGCTGACAAAAGCATAATTTCTGAATCCCGCCCGCTCCGAATCTGATGTTCTCTCGACGGACGGCGGGTTTTCTCCGCCGAAGAAATGATGCCCGCGCTGACCGCCGCGGTTTACGTTTTCCCACAGCGTTGCAGCACGGTTTTCGAATAAATGTCCGTCCGATGCGAGCGCTTCTTCGGTCAACTGCTGGAGCGGAGTAATGTCGTCAGCAATCCAGATACTTCGCCCGTGGGTGCCTGCAACAAGGTCATTATCACGGGGATGAATAACCAAATCATGTATAGACACCGTGGGCATATTATTCATGAAGCGGCTCCAGTTGTTTCCGCCGTTGAGTGAAACAAAACAGCCGAATTCTGTCCCGACAAACAGGAGGTTGGGATTTTTGAGGTCTTCTTTGATTACGTATACAGCTTGCCCGTCCGGCATGTTATTGGTGATATTTGTCCAGCTCTGTCCGTAGTCAGTTGTTTTGAATATAAAAGGCTGGAATATATCGCTGCGGTGACCGTCAAATGTAACATAAGCAGCGGCTTCTTCAAAGTGCGAGGCTTCCACACGGGTGACCCAGATATTAGCAGGTACGCCGGGAATATTTCCCCGGATGTCTGTCCAGGTTTTTCCGCCGTTGCGTGTAACATGGACGTTACCGTCATCCGTACCTACCCAGAGCAGTCCGGGAGTAATAGGTGATTCGGAAAATGTAGTGATTGCACAGTGGGTTTCGGCGCCGCCGTCTTCCCCCATGACACCTGTGGGAAGCTCTCTGGTGAATTTTTCCGGGTTATTTGTCGACAAATCGGGGCTGATTATCTCCCAGTGTACACCACCGTCAACTGTCTTAAATAGATAGTTTCCACCAAGATACAACGTTTTTGGGTTATGGGATGACATGACCAGCGGTGATGTCCAGTTAAAACGGAACGGGCTGCGGGCTCGCTGTCCTCCACGCTGTTCCGGTTCGGGGATTTGAATCACCTGGTCATAGTTACTTATATTCTGTGCGCTCGGACGTCTGCTGGTCGAACGGTACGTTTCGGCGTCATATAACCGGAAGCTGCCGTTCTCCGCTTCAGTGTAAACGGTACGCCAATCGGTTGGATCGATCTGAACATACATGCCGTCGCCCCAGTGAAGCTTCCAGTTGGAATCGTTCAGAATACCTCTGGCATCCCTGCTGAAACTCGGTCCAGCCCATGTGCCGTTGTCCTGCAGACCGCCGTATACATAATACGGGTCGCGCATGTCCACGCCGATTGCGTAATATTGAGCTATGGCAAATGTGTCGAAAAATATAAAGTTCCTGCCGTGATCATGGGTGAAATGTGCTCCTTTGTCATTCCCGATGTAATAACGGTCTGTATCATTCGGGTCGAGCCACATTGCATGAAAATCGCCTTCGATACCCGGTCCGCCGCGACTGAAGTTATTGCCCCCGTCTTCGGATACCTGAAAACTGGTTGTCAAAACATACACTCTCTGGTCATCTAAAGGATTGATACGGATCTGGCTGTAGTAAAACGGGCGGTTGTTATATGTGTTCACATATTTCCAGCTATTACCTCCATCTTCCGACCGGTAGATACCCGAGCCGGGAACACTCAAATCATTGCTGCGCTGTGCTTCGACAATTGCCATTAGAATATTCGGATTTGACCGGTATATCGCCAGACCGATCCGTCCGGTGTCGCCTTCGGGTAAGCCGCTTGTCAATTTTGTCCAGCTAATGCCGCCGTTTATAGATTTAAAAATGCCGCCGTTTGGTCCCCCGCTGTGAAACGTCCAGGGACGTCTGAGTCTTTGATAAAATGCAGTATACAAAATGTCCGAATTATTGGGGTCCATGACTAATTCCGTGCATCCGGTCTTGCCGTCATCCGGCAGTCCATTGGTGAGCTTTGTCCATGTATTTCCCCCGTCGGTGGTTTTAAATAAGCCGCGGTCACCCGAATACCCCCAGAGGTGTCCGATTGCAGCAACGTAGACAATATTAGGGTCGTCAGGGTGTGTAACGACACGTGCGATTTGATGTGTCTCCTTCAACCCCACGTACGTAAACGTCTCGCCGCCGTCGGTCGATTTGTATATCCCGTCGCCCCATGCAACACTGTTCCGGTTGTTTGCTTCTCCTGTGCCTACCCAGATGATGTCGGGATTCGGCTGGAATATCGCAATGTCTCCGATTGATGCAGAAGGATAGTTGTCGAAAATCGGCTCCCAGGTGGTGCCGGCATTCGTTGATTTCCACACTCCGCCGGATGCGGCTGCAAGAAATACCCTTTTGAAATCGTTATCGACAGCTTCAAAGTCCACAACACGACCGCCCATGTTTGCAGGTCCAATATTCCGCCATTGAAATGATTTAAGCAGGTTTTCATCAGATACCTGGGCAAACGCATCGCCGAAGAATCCTGATAAGGCAACAACTGCCCATAACAGGATTATAACGAAGGTGCAATTCTTTAAAATATTCATAGCTTTTCTCCTTTGTTATGATTTAACCGCAAAGTCGCTCAGCCAGAGGCTGATCCGCCTCTGGCGGAAAAGACGCAGAGGAATTATTTAAGATTATTTACATTACAGAGCTTTTGTAAAAATTTCATGTACGAACATTTTTGTTTATTATTACTAACTCGTAAACGTTCCGTGTCAGTGATGCGAAACATTTTAATAATTCCCCCCCTTTATAAAGGGGGAGGTGTAAATCCCTGAATTCACTTTTTTAAAGGGGATATATTAAACCGATTCACCATGATTACAAAATTTATAAAAGGTAAGTATATTAAATATGTTACCATCTTTAAGAATAGAAATATTAAATACTTCCGTAGAGACGCATGGAATGCGTCTCTTGAGAACATGCTCCATGAATAATAATGAGAAGAAAGTACAATATTTGAGACGCATGGCATGCGTCTCTACAATTAATTTATGCTACATCGAAAAAATTAGTTTTGTGAATCCCTATATGTCAATAATTATGCTTCATGTATTGGCAACAGTTCTTCGAAGGTTTTGATTTCAAGAATAAAAATCTGGTTCTTCAGACATTTTGTTTGCACAAATTAGCGGTATGTTCGTATATATGTTTGGTCTTATCTCCGTAGGAACCCCGAGTACTCGGGGTGGCGTGTTCATTATCCCGAGTACTCGGGATTAACGCAATCAACCAAGAATCCCGAGTACTCGGGGTTCCTACGGATAAACATAATAGTATATCAGGAAATCCAATCATTTCCGACATTTTCAACTATGTGCAAACAAATTTCCTAATGAACCAAAAATCTTAAACAATATATGTTTTCTCTTTGCATCTCTGCGTCTTTGCGGTTCATTATTCTCTTTTTATTATTTTTGAAATATGTGTTTTCTCAAAATAAGAGGGCAAACTGAAAATAACATAAAAAATTTTACAAATCCGGAATGGAAAAATTCTGTAGCATTATATTAATACATACATTTTATCATACTATTCAATTTAAAATTATTGCGTGTAACGAATATAATATAAAGAGAATTGGAAGGAAAAATCAGTTGCAAGTTGTATAATAAAAAACAGGGCGGTAGAGAGGTTCCACCGCCCTGTTTTTCTACAATTGCGAGTTCTCATCATTTACTGCCTGCAAGCAGAGGGTCTTCCCGGATTGCAATTTTACCTGTATAAGTATTGCCGTTAACCGTCATCTTGACAAGGTATTCTCCATGCTCAGCAGAAGGACCTTGGGGACCTCTGCCGCCTCTGCCTCCTAATCTTTGCTGCTGCTGCATAGCCTGACGCTGTTCTTCCGTCATTTCCGGAGGATCAAACCGCATATCCCATTCTAATCTGTGGATTCCGGGCTGGGCGAGAAATGAATATGTCCGGGTTAATTCACCTTTGATACCGGAGATTTCAATCCGAGCTTGACCACGAACAGAAGGACTAAGATAGTAATTAATGACAGCGTTTCGAGTGGGATTCTCACCGCTGTAATAGAGAGAACCGCCGCCGCCTCCGATTCTAATACTCAGCCATTTTGTTGCAGTACGGTTTTCAAAAAGATGCGCTTCGGATGCCAGAACTTCCGGAGTCGCCTGCTGTAGTGGCGTTATATCGTCCATAATCCAGATACCGCGTCCATGCGTGCCTGCAATAAGGTCGCCGTCACGGGGATGAATGACCAGGTCATGAAAAGCTACCGTAGGCATATTATTGTTGAGTTTGGTCCAGGACAGTCCACCGTTAATCGAGTAAAATACGGCGAATTCCGTACCTACAAAGAGAAGGTTTGGATTTTTCAAATCTTCTTTTATAACGTAAACGGACTGTCCATCGGGAAGATTACTGCTTATATTTGTCCAGCTCCCGCCAAAATCTGTAGTTTTGAATACCCATGGCTGGAAATTAGCGCTGCGGTGTCCGTCGATGGTGAGGTAACACGTGCCTTCTTCAAAGTGTGACGCCTCTACACGGCTGACCCACAAATCAGGCACCGGCAGACCGGGAATATTCTCCGCAGCGTTTGTCCAGTTTCTTCCGCCGTCTCGGGTAACCTGTACGTTCCCGTCATCGGTTCCGACCCAGATAACGTCTGTCTGAAGCGGTGATTGAGAAATGGTGATAATAGTCCCGTGAAACTCAGCGCCGCCGCCGGGATCGTGGTCAGGAGTAAGACCGCCTGATTCTTTAATGGTTTTATGATATTCATTTTTGGACAGGTCGGGGCTGATTATGTACCAGTGTTCGCCGCGGTCTACCGTTTTCAAAAGGTGATTTGCACCCAAAAAGACGGTTCGCGGATTATGCGGCGACATCACAATCGGGGTGCTCCAGTTGTAGCGGAAGGCTCCCATACCGCGTTCTTCCCAGGAGCCCCATCCTTTTTCCAACTGCAGTTGTTCCATCTCAGGTGTAATATATTCATCATAATTAACAATATTCTCACCCTTATGCGGTCTGATGCTGACGGATTCACGGGTCTCAACGTTAATCCGCTGGATTCTCCCGCCGGTATTCGACGGATGGGGTTCGGAGTAAACCGTGCGCCAGTCGGTAAAATCAACCTGCGCATGATATCCGTCCCCACCGCTGATTGTAAACCAGTCGTCGGTATAAATTGCGCTGTTTCTGGTAGCGGATGGACCGCCCCAGGTGCCGTTATCCTGGAGACCGCCGTAAACATAATAGGGATCACGCATGTCGACGCCAAGCATGTAAAACTGGCTGATAACAAAATTGTCAAATATAATGTAGTTGTTACCATGGTCGTGCGTCAAGTAAGCGCCGCCGTCAGTACCTACATAGAAACGGTTTTTATTAGTCGGGTCGAGCCACAATGCATGGTAGTCGCTGTGGATACCCCTGCCGCGAAACCTCTGGAGGGTTCTGCCCTCGTCCTCGGAATACTGGAAACTACCCGTCAATAAATATACTAATTTATCATCGAACGGATTAATCCAGATGTGGCTGTAATAAAACGGGCGGTTTTGGTAGCGGTTCATGAACATCCAACTGTTTCCGCCGTCTTCCGAACGGTAAATACCTGAGCCGAGTTTGGTCATGTCATTGTAGTCCGGATCATTCCGGCTCGGCTGAAATCCATGTTCATAATAAGCCATGAGGACTTGCGGATTATTCTTGGAAATCGCAAGACCGATCTTACCTGAATCACCTTCCGGCAGCCCGTTGGTGAGTTTTTGCCACGATCTGCCGCCGTTCGTTGATTTAAAAATACCGCCGTTAGGTCCGCCGCTGTCGAAACGAAACGATTGACGAAGCCTCTGCCAGAATGCAACGTAGAGTTCATCAGGATTTTCCGGATGCATAATTATTTCGATAGCGCCGGTCTTTCCGTCATCTGGCAGACCATTTGTCAGTTTTCGCCAGGTTCTTCCGCCGTCGGTGGTTTTAAACAGTCCACGCTCCCCGATATAACCCCATGCGCATCCGGCAGCTGCGGCATATACTATATCCGGGTCGGTTGGATGCGTGAGAACCGTTCCGATAGTATACGTGTCTTTCAAACCCATATTCGTGAATGTTATCCCGCCATCGGTCGACTTATATATGCCGTCACCCCAGGCAGCGCTGTTTCGGCAGCATTCTTCTCCCGTGCCGACCCAGATAATGTCGGGATTCGGCTGGAAAATTGCTATGTCACCGATTGACGCAGCGCCGTAATCATCAAAAATCGGCTCAAATGTGTTTCCGGCATTGGTTGATTTCCAAACGCCCCCGGATGCCGATGCGACCAGTACATGTGTGAAATCGTCATCGAGAGCCTCGATATCCGATATACGACCCGACATGTTGACAGGTCCGATATTGCGCCAACGCAGGTCCTTGATGAGGTTTTCCCCTAACGTTTGCGCAAATACAGCACCAGCAAACAATAGTAAACACATTACCGCACATAACCCAAACAATGAGAATGTGCTTTTTTTTAATAAATGCATAGCATTTCCTCCCAAGTTGTTAAAATGTGGTTTATGAATAAATCAAATTAAATATGTAATGCGAACTTTTTATCGATAATATCTTGCAGTTTTGTTTGCGTATGTGTTTACATTATAGAGTGATGAGAGAGTGATATGCAGTTAATGCAGACACAATTGTAGTGGCAGTATCTACAACACTGTAGTATAAAAAATATTATTCAAAAATCAAGACATTTTTTTAAATACATAATATGGTTTCCAGAATTAAATTGGTCTAACCCTCAATTATCAGCTTTTAAAAGCCCGCCTGAAAATAGCAATATTACAAAAAATTCAAAACTTTGGCAAAAATTACTTTTAGGGCAAAATTAAGCTTTATGTTAAATCTTAGAGACGAGATTGCCACGTCTCCCCGAGTACTTGCCCCGAGTGCTCGTGGTCACTATGTGCCACGAATTGCCGCGAAGTGTTCACTATGTGAGTGGCTATGCCAAAAGAATCCCGCCACATAGTGGTCACTTATTGTCTAAGCTGGAAAAGCAAAGTGAAAATCATATAAAATGCAAACAATTTAATGACCTGAGTAGTAATTAATAACAAAACGAAACTATATAAGAATTCAATTTTTGAATATTTGAATATTTAGATATTTTATTAATATTACTATGAAAAATTCTTAAAGATATTAAAAAATTTTCTTAAATAGTATCAGATTTACTAGAAGCTGCGGTCTAATATTAATATATCCTATCATGTTGTTCTTAAAATATTTGGAGAATTTTATTATTACATATTCTTAAAAAGATTTTTGAATTTTTTCAAAAAAGTTCTTGACATTAAGAAAAATTATTGTTGTTTATAATATAAATGATTAAAATTATATTTGAATATTTGATGATAAGATAGAAATTCTGAACATAAGGACTTGAGAATTTTGCTACGAAGGTGTTTTACTTTAAGGTATTTACGACATGCTTTTGAATAATGAGTTCAAATTTATTACACGCAGATTTTTCATGACAAAAAATTTCGATAAATGTAATTAAAATCACAGTAAAGTTTATATTGATATAGTATATTTTAGTAAAATTCATTAATTTTAAAAAATTCAAAAAAGTAATCAATGACGGATATTGTGGAAGATAATATTTAAAAGTTATTTATAATTTTGTTTATAATCTTTTTGTTCAGTACAAAAGTTGCTACACAAGGGAATGGCAGTATTCAAGCAATACAAGTCACTCCAGGTGATACCACACTTAATGTCGGTGAAGAAATCCAATTTACTGCAACGGTAATTGATATCGGTGTTGTTGTTATACGACTGTAACATGGTCTGTTTCTGGTATCATTGTTCTTGCTTTTCCCACTTTTATTTATTAATTTTATTTCATTAATGAATTATAAAACTTTTGTAAATTTTCAATATTCATGTTTGTATCATCAAAAACGCAGGTTAAAACCTGCGGCTACCCAGCGATAAAACCTTTATGGTAGCCGCAAACTTTAGTTTGCGATTAAAATTTACAAAAGTTATGGAATTAGTTAAAAAATGCAGATCACCATTATTTTAATCTATTATAAAAGGAGAGAGATACAATGAAAATGTATTTCCTTTACTCAATTGCCACCGTACTGTTGGTTGCTCTGGTCTGGATGGGGTGTGGGGAGACTTTGGATCCTGTAGGACCGGCACAATCACTTAATGTTTCAGCATCGAAAAAGCCGGCAATCGATGTTGCCCGTGGTGCGGACCCAGAATTAGAGGTTGTGGTCTTTGTTCACTATCCAGCACCAGCGAGCCAAGGTTTAGGTGGTCCTTCGTTCACCGATGAGGCTAAGCATTTCAAGGTATTTAGAAACGGCTACCGCTGGCTGGACACAGATCTCCCAGTGGAATTTAACATAGACGCTTCGGGTAGCGGAGTTCCCGGGGCTGAAATAGAAGCTGCAAAGAGTCTGGCTACATGGAATGCTGTTCCAAATACGGAGATTATCTTCGACGAGACCTTAGAATCTGTCTCAAGTCCTATAGACATCGAGTCTAAGCTCATCTGGGATGAGGAAAATACAATCTCCTGGGGAGATCTCACCTCATTATTCCCGCGCGCCATTTCCGTCAACCGGGTTGTCTTCAATACGTTTAACTGGATAATTGTGGAATCTGATATCGTCTTAAACAATGCTGAGGATTTTACGTGGGGTATTGGTTCGTCCACCGATTATGATATCCAGAACATCATAACTCACGAGCTTGGGCATAGCCTTTTCCTGGATGATCTCTACGGGCGGTCGTCTTCGGAGCTGACGATGTATGGATACTCCGATATAGGCGAAGATAAGAAGCAAAGCTTGGGGCTGGGAGATAAGCTGGGCGCGCAGAAATTGTACGGCAATTAGATGCTCTAAGGGGATAAAGTATAGTATAAAATACTTAATCTGAAAAATACTCTATTATACTTAACCTATTTGTAAGGTATAGTCTATATTTTAATTTTTGTTAATATTGAATTAAATGTGATTCACGTCACAAAATTGCAATGAGAGTATTTGTATATTTGATATTAATAAGTATTGCTGCTGCAATCCCAAAAATAATTATAAGCATTTCACCATAGTAAAAATTAAAGATTTAAAGAAAACATTCGGATAATTAAAATAAGTACCTGTTATTTTAATTGTTATATTTATATTGACAATTTAAGAATATTAAATTATATTATTAGAAAATGAATATGCAGTGTGGTTTTAACTGTATATGTAAATACCTTGAATAACAGTAAATGTGAATAATAACATAGTGGGAGTCAATCATGAAAAAATTCAGTAAATTCTTTGCTTATTTAATCGTTCTAAGCGTTGTTTTTGGATTGATCTATTGTCAACAGCAGATCATTCCCTTAGAACCGGAAGGTACCCCAGAGGTTACCGCTGATTTCAATGCCGCATTAGCCAAAGCGGATGCAGGAGGTCGTGTGTTTGTTGTCTTTGACGGCAAACCCGATCCAGCCGTCGTGGAAAATGCCGGTGGCAAAGTGGTTTACAACTATAATATAGTCCCAGCCATTGCCGCGACTGGACCGGGCGCCATGATTTCCCAGATTGCCGCTCATCCCCGGGTCGTCCGTGTTGAACCCGATAGAAAAGTGTACGCCATTGATGCAGAACTCGATGATTCCTGGGGTGTAAAACACATTGGTGCAGGTACCGTGCACGATGGAGGTAACAAGGGGGCTGGTGTTAAAGTTGGGATACTTGACAGCGGGATCGACTACACACATCCCGACCTCGATGACAACTATGTGACAGGATACGATTTTGTTAATGATGATAACAACCCCATGGATGACTATGGACACGGTACACACGTCGCTGGGACTTTGGCGGCAGAAGACAATGGCTCTGGGGTAGTAGGAGTAGCTCCGGAAGCGAGCCTGTATGCTCTGAAGGTTTTGGATGCCGACGGCGGTGGCTATGTGAGTGACGTGGTTGCGGGGATAGATTGGTGTGTAGATAACGAGATTGATGTCATTTCAATGAGCCTTGGTGGTGGTTATTCTGAGCTTTTGGAAAACGCCTGTAATGCAGCTTATGGAGATGGAGCTGGGGTGTTGCTTGTTGCCTCGGCAGGAAACTCTGGTAATCCTCCGGGAAGAGGAGATAACGTTGAATATCCTGCAAGGTTTGAATCAGTCATAGCCGTAGCAGCCACGGATAATAGCGATAATAGGGCTAGATGGTCGAGTACCGGTCCTGCGGTAGAATTGGCAGCGCCCGGTGTGAATATTTATTCAACGATACCTGGAGGCGAATATGGCTATAAAAGCGGCACATCGATGTCCTGTCCGCATGTTGCCGGCACAGCAGCTCTCGTTATAGCCGCCGGTATAGCCGATGTTCGGACACAATTGCAGACAACTGCCGATGATCTTGGCGCTTCGGGTCAAGATCCTCTATATGGGTTTGGACTGGTCAATGCAAAGGCTGCTGTTGGTGCTGTAACTCCACCACCGGTGTTAGTATCAATCGAAGTAACGCCTGCAGAGGCGTCAATAGAGGTAGGTTCGACGCAGCAGTTCACAGCGACAGGTACTTACGAGGATGAGTCCACAGCAGATATTACATCTGAGGTAACATGGGTAAGTTCTAACACCTCGGTTGCTACGATTGAAGCAGGTTTGGCAACTGGATTAAGTGAGGGGACAACTGACATCACTGCTAATTCGAATGGGAAAGAAAGCAACACAGCCACACTTACTGTAACCGCACCGCCTGATTTAGTATCAATCGCAGTATTACCTGACGTGGCGTCAATAGAGGTGGGTTCGACGCAGCAGTTCACGGCAACTGGTAATTACTCGGATGGCTCTACGAAAGATATTACATCTGATGTAATATGGGTAAGTTCTAACACCGAGGTTGCTACGATTGAAGCAGGTTTGGCAACTGGAGAAAGCGTGGGGACAGCTTACATCACTGCGGATTTGGATGGAGTAACAAGCAAACAAGCCGTGCTTACTGTAACTCCAACTACCATCAAAACAATCTTAATAGAGAGTATCATTCCCAGCGCGGAAAGGAAAGGCAGGTCCAGCAGGTATGACCTTTACGGAACGTATACTATAGTCGCAGATGACGTAGGTGGTTCGCCTGTTGAGGGAGCCACAGTCTATGTAAGGTGGATCCTGCCGGATGGAGTGATGACCGGCTCAGGTGATACTGATTCTAAAGGAGAGATCACCTTTGTATTAGAGAAAGCCAGTTTTGGTGAATATACCATGACAGCCGACGACGTGGTCGAGCCCGGTTTTAAGTACAATCCGGATATAGGGCAGAGCAGTATAATCTTTACCTTTGATATTAGTGGGATTACGGGTCCTGAAGTCACGGCTGGCAATCCTCCATCACAAGGAAAAGTTATTAGTCTCAATATTAAACGTTAAATTTTTTTGTGGCACTTTAATAAAACTAAAACCCGAGGCGGGTATGGTCTCCCTGCACTGGCAGAGGGCTCCCGCTGAGTAAAATATCTGTTTTGAACTGAAGCCCTTCTGAAACTTTCTTCAGAAGGGCTTCAGTTTTATTAACGCGGAAGGAGGGGAGTTATGTGAGAAACTTATTAATTGTAATAATAATGGGTATATTAGGATTATCCACCTTAGCAACATTTTTATACGGACGAAAGGATTCCACAATAATGAAGGATTCTGTGAAAGAGTCGGGATTTGGTCTGACTGTAAATACGGACAAGGCAAATTATGCTTCAGGAGAGCCGGTCGTAATCACACTTAAAGTGTTCAACTTCACTCAAGAAAAGGTGACTTTCCACTTCAGAAATGCCCAGAGGTTCGACTTTTTTATCGAGAGCGAGGAGGGGAAGGAACTCTGGCGCTGGTCTGATGGGCGGATGTTTGCGCAGGTTTTGGGTGAAGAGACCTTGGCCCCGGGTAGAGAAGAAATCACTTATACGGCGAGTTATAAGGGTAAGCTTGAGCCCGGTACTTACAAAATAACGGGAATTTTAGTCGATAAAGAGAAGCCAATGTCAGGCAGCATCACCATTGAGGTAAAATAGACCGCTCAGCGACTTTTAGGGATAATATCGGATTTATAGATTTTGATAATGAGCAACCGTTTTCTTTCTGGATTTTGGCACAATAAAAAACTTTTTCAACCTGAATTATTCATCCCGAGTACTCGGGATTTTTTGACAGGATTGACAGGATAAACAAGATATTATATCCAATTTATCCTGTCCCGTAAGGGATCCCTTTCCCGCCACGAAGTGGTGGCTATGCCAAAAGGGAGCACTTCGTGCCGGGGTAAATCCATTCTAAAGAAGCTTAAAATATATTACACAGGATAGTATAACAGTTTTTGTAAAAGTTTTCTAAAATACTTTATTTCTAAAAATCCCCCGAGTACTCGGGGGATGAATTATTCAGATCAAAAAGATTATAATTTAAACAGGGTTAACAGATCATTTTATCCTGTAAATCCTGTCAAAAAAATAAATTATTGAAATTGAATAAAAAAGGGCGGGAGGAAAAAATTCTCACCGCCCTGTTTTTATTACTACTTAAGATGAATTAATTTCCGCCTCCAAGCAGTGGGTCTTCACGAATAACAATTTTGCTCGTATAAGTCTGCTCGTTTACGGTCATTTTCACGGCATATTCACCTGGTCCTGCAGTAGCGCCCCGGGCTCCTCCGCGTTGTCCGCCGGCAAACTGCTGCTGCCGCTGTTGCTGCGTCATCTGCGGCATCCGTTGCTGCTGCTGACGGATCTGTTCTTCTGTCATTTCCGGAGGGTCAAAAGCCATATTCCACTCCAACTTATTAATCCCCGGTTGACCTTGTTCTATTATGGTGCGTTTCATTGTACCTGTAACATCGGTTATTTCAATCTTAACCTCTGCAGCGGATTTAAGATAATAGCTGATAACAGGAGAGTTAGACGGATTCGGACCGCTGAACCGGAAAGATCCTGAACTTGTACCGGCTCTTTGTCTC
>Ga0114930_10003582_pt1 | contig 13488 bp, 10 predicted proteins | sample AnhtaG_FD_87300 | JGI IMG/M metagenome (GOLD analysis project Ga0114930, IMG submission 87300) | Deep subsurface microbial communities from Anholt, Denmark to uncover new lineages of life (NeLLi) - Anholt_01485 metaG | ecosystem: Environmental > Aquatic > Marine > Oceanic > Sediment | place... | reverse complement strand
CTAAAAATACTTTAGCGTCGATCGTATCACGAAGCACGACAAGGTGACCACCTACAGGGTCAGGCTTGGGCCTTACCAGGACGCAAATCTTTAGGGCCGCAGCTTTATGTTCCTCGGCAATGGGTATAGCAACATAACCGGCGGGCAGCGTTGTAAGACCACTGTTTGGGTTAGAAAATGACACAGGCAACTCGTCTAAAAACAATCAATTCTATTTTTTTACATAATAACCCACGCACCCACATGGCTGCAAGTACCTTTTTAAGGGTGTTCGAGACTAATTTTACCGACTAATACCCTGCTGTCAAGTGGAATTCGATATTGTAAAAGTGTTTTTGGGGGGTTGCATTTAGAAGATAAGAAACAAAAGAAAATCCCTATCGAAAGAATCCTCCGCCCATCTGTCCAGAGGATCTACATCCCATCGCTTCGTCCTGTATTATCCGCCGATGATGACGGTGGTCTCGCCCATGGTGATCTTGTTGGGCGGGCCAACGGGCTCGACGATGGTATCGCCCTGACGGCAGGCCGGCATGTTGTTGATGAGTACGGTCTGTGAGCCATCGACGACGACGCCGGAGCCATGTGGTGGTATCGGCAGGGGGACGGTGCAGGCGTGCATGTCAGCACCTCCAGCGGCGCCGGCGATCATGGAGCCCATTGCTGTAGCAGCGCCCGCCTTGGCGGACTCCTCGGCGGCCTTGGCAGCCGGGGCGCCTGGGGTCCCTTGGGCGGCCTGGGCGGCTTTTTCTGCAGCTTGGATGGCCTTGTCGGAGGCTTCCTTAGCTGAATTAATTGCCGCGGCGGCGGCCCCACCGACGCCTCGCCAGGCGGGCTTGTTGCCGATCATCACGTTTGTACTGCCCGGCCCGGGGCCGAGCACGGGCGGTGCCGGGTGCGCAACTGAATCACCTACTCGAGCGGCTGGTCCTGTCGGCATAATCTGTTCTCCTTAACGCAAGCATCCTGCCGGACGCATCTGGTATTCACGAGGTGTTTCTAACTTCTGATCGCCGTCATTGAAATTATATCGGCCGGACTCCACCTTGGTAAGGGGCTTTTCTTGGACGTCATTCGGCATCCGCCTCGGCCTCCGGTATCGACGGCTTGGCCTTCCAAGCGATCGGGTAGATCTTGTTGCCGTCGAACGCTACTGGAATGCGCTCGACGGTGAACTTGTTTACCCACTTGAGCACTTCCACGTCGATCTCCTGCTCGTCTTCCTTGTACTTGGCACGAACGCTGAACGTCATCTGGCCCTTGCCCTCCCGCCAGAGGCCGTCCTCGTGTGAGATTCGCACACTCCAGGTGCCCCGGGGCTTTAGATGCAGTGCGATGTCCCCTGCCATGGCGACCCGCTCCTGCTCCGCGAACGGCTCTTCGCCCCTCGCGAATATACCACCGAATATGTCACTTAGCCTTTTCATTGTCTTGGAGACCGGTTCGAATCATATCGCCTACCCGCGTGGCTTCCCTTATTTTTCGAAGAAATACATGTCCGCCATAGTCTGCAGCGCCATCATGTTGCAGGACTTATAAAAAGCCCGATCCACGGCCGCCCCGCCGAATTTTTCATCTCCCAGATCCTGGAGGCTGGGGGCTGTCACTCCAGCCCACTTCTCTGGTCGAAGCCAGGTCTTGAATAGATCATTATCTGTGTCAAAGAAATTGCAATGCTCTCTGAGGTATTTCATCAATTCCGTAGCTTTCTCCCTCGTTTTATTATCATCTGGCCACGCTTCTTTGACGGCCTTTGCACGATTTCTCAATTCAGTTAATTTTTCACCATTTACTGTTTCCTCAATACGGGCTATACCACCAGCTGGCCCGACCTTACCGTCCTTTGTCCGCTCCTGTTCTGTTGCCTTGATCTCTGCAAGCTCATTGACGAAGTCGGTGGCAATCTCGATGCAGAAGGGGTCCGGTACGATAAATCCTTTATCCTTTTGTTCTTTCTCTGGAACAAAGGACCACAGATGCTGATGAAGAAGCTGTTCGCCCAACTTCACGTTTTCCACAGATGTCATTTTTCTTATTGCATCCACAAGTCCCCAGTGTGCGCACTTTGGAACATCCCTTTGAAGTACGCCACCCAGGCCCCACAGGATGACGTCGACGTAATCCTTCAACGTTAGTTGCGGTTTTTTGATAAACTCGTTAAACTTTTCCAAAACAAGTGGATTGAGTTCCTTTGGGTCGCAATTGATGCGGTCGATCCGCCATTTCATGATGATAGGGTAGTCTGAATCCTTGGAGACACCCTTGGCCAGTGCGCTTCGCAAGACCCGCAGGACGTGATAATCTTCCATATTGACACCGTGGATATCCATCTTGTCCGCGGCCGCCTTGTCGTCCTCGCCAAAGAAGTAAGACCCCGTCAGCGATATCTCACCCTTAGGGTAATGTTTTTCGTAAACTTTCCGCACGGTGGTCAGAAGATCTTTCAGACTCTTGATTTTGAGACTACCATCCCGAAGAGCATCCTGCTCTTTATGATAAAAGGGGCTTCCTTTCGCCAGCTTTGATTGTCGGACCCTGAGTTCTTCCGAATCCCAAGACCAGCGAAATATAGATCCGGCCACAAGCTGTGCCGCCTCGATTTTTTCATCTGGATTCAGCTTTTTCGCATATCTTTGCAAATCAGTAAGTTCTTTCGTCCGAAGTTCCAATACCTCGATAGCCTTGCCCGTCTCGGCCAGATTTTCCGGATTCGGATCTGCATCCAGGATTTTTTGTGAGTCATTCATAGCGGAACGGTGCAGAGAGTCCGTGAGTTTGTAATCGTTTATTAGTTTCCCGATGTCTTGCGGCCCGGAGATCTCCTCTCTGACCAAGTCATGGACGCCTGCGGGAGTGCACAGGGAGATCACGGTGAAGGCACGCAACTCGGCCTTTTGCTTAAGATCTTTGTACTGCTTAGGTTTTTTTGCACTGTCGAAGACCACATCTGTCGCCTTCCGGTGGGGTGCGGCGTCGGTGCTGTCCTTTGAGTGCTCGAAGGTGGCTTTGAGTTGGCCGCCCCCTCGTTGGTCCTTAGCAGTAACAGTAACGTCGCTGGCTATCTCCACACCAACATACAGGCTGGCGAAGATTTCTTCTACTACACCGCCCGGTTGGTACTTACCCAGCGAACTGCTGCTTCCCTGGGCACCAAACTGTGAGACGCGTAGCGGCCATTCCCATTTATGCTTGTTCTCATGTGCCAACTGACTTGACATGGCAGAGATAGCCTTGAACAGGAATGCCAGATAAGGGCACATCAGGCTGGGCTGCAGGCCCATCTCCGGTGTTCGGATGACAATTATAGGCGCGTTCTCGTTTCTTCCGACCCCGAACCGGATGACCGAAAGCCACGGGCCATCACCTGTTGCATCCTTGGGCAATTTGCTCTTGGTCTTCGGATGGCCTCGGTGCTGGAGCAATTTCATGAGGTCGAAGTAGCGTTTAACTTTTAGTCCCCGGGCGAGCCAGTCCAGGTCGGAGGCCAGGTCATACTCCATAAAGACCATCATGGCCTGGGCGAGGATATTCTCTGGCGCTTCAGAACCACCTTGGGCGCTCCCTTTTTCGTGTGTGGTCTTATTATTAGGCGAAACATTGATAATCCTTGTCGGGTCGATCTTGTAGTTGCCGATGCGCCATTCAAGGATGGGACTTTTAAGGTCCAATTTCCCCCTTTCAATCAAAATCACCGGGCGGGCCGCTTTTCCTTTATTTTTTTGGGTGTCGATCAACTTCGCCAGCCGCGCATTGACCTCCTCATCCATGAAACCCAGGTAAACATCGATGAGAGGTATGTGTTTGTTTGTTGTCTGATAGCGATAAAGATTGTCTGATTTTTCCTTCTTAACTTTGATTTCTTTTTGCGGTACACGTATCTCGTCGCCGGCGGTGACCCAAAAAGGCGATTTACGTTTATCCTTTAATTCCTTGTTATTTTCATATTTCCAGATTTTATCTAAAGGCAGCCCGCAGTGATGCAAGACATCAAAGATAGTATCCTTGTCTTCGAGTTTGTACCATGCAAGATATTCCTTACCATAGGTTACTTGCATCTTATCCTCCTTTTCCTTTTGGTCTATCAGACTCAACGAATTTCCAAGCGTCTTTGTCAAGGTTCGGGAAACTTACTTTACATTCGCCCGGCTCGAATCCTTCCACCCGGGCCCACCCCTTCTCGTCCAGGGTACCCTCGGCGACCCGACCGTCGGGTACGGTGATGCTGTACTTCTCGCCTGGAATTGGCTCGTTCCGTTCATCGAGCAGCTCTATCTCGATCCAGCTTTTCATTTGTTCCTTCTCTTCTTCGGTCTGTGGCGGTTTGTGGGGCTTGACTGATGTTGAGCCGTACTTGCCTTCTTTCTTCTCAAGCTGCTCAGCCTTGATCTCGGCCATTTTGCCGGGATCGGCTATATCGGCATCCTCAGCAGCATCCGGTGCCGCCGGCGAAACGGGGCTCCCCGCTTTTCCACTCTTTTTTCCCATCTTAACACGAATCCTTTATCAGTTAATCTTCACTGTACCACCCTTGATATCGGTCAAGGTGCTACCTTGCACTTTTATCGTGGGTGCGTTGATCTCGACTTGGGCCGACTCGATGGCAATATATGAACTGCCAACACAGAGAGTAATATTCTGCAAACCCTCGATCACGACATTCTGTGCCTTCAAGTAATAGTCACTTGTGGTTTGCTCGGAGTGATTGGCCTTGAAAACCTCGATGACATCACCCTTAACGGTCAGCGACATACTATCGGTAATCTCTTTGGCCTCCTTGCCCTTAACGTTGAGGTGGCGGTCCTTGCCGATTTCTTCTTTATGGTCTGCATCGACCGTTTCGCTGCGGTTATTGTCGACGTGCTCGAACTTGTCCTTTTCCACGTGCAGGTGACGGTTGTTAACGACCGTCTCGAAGAGGTCGTTTTTGACGCGGACATCCAGGTTCTTCTCGGCATGAATGAAAATCTGCTCATTACCTTTTTTGTCCTCGAAGCGGATTTCGTTGAAGCCCCCGCCGCCTTTGCTGGAGTTGGACTTTAATGTGGATATAGTCGGATTGGTCTTCGGGACATAGGGCGGCATAGCCTTGTCGTTGTAGACTCGGCCGGTTATGATCGGCCGGTCAGGATCGCCCTCGAGAAACTCAACAATGACTTCCTGGCCTTTACGAGGAATATACATCGCTCCCCAATTCTTGCCGGCCCAGACCTGCGCGACCCTAATCCAGCAGGAGCTATTTTCATCGGTTTTGCCTTGACGGTCCCAGTGGAATTTCACTTTGACGCGGCCGTACTCGTCGGTGAAAATCTCCTGCTTCTCTGGCCCCACAACCATTGCTGTCTGCGGGCCTGGAATTGATGGCTTGGGAGTGATACGGAGCGAACGAAACGGCTGGGTGGCATCGATAGCGGTAAAGCTACAGGAATAAACACACCCGCCACCCCCCTCGCCACCTGAGTAGAACTCTCCGGCGTTAATGTTATAGTTTGCGGAGGCGATAAGATATTCCCATTTCTTGTCCTCCTTTGGGTCCTCCCACGGATGATTGGTAAGTGTAAATGAGCAGCCGGTACAGATACCCCGGGCATCGGAGACCGCCGTAATCACTTCATATTGAGCCTGCAGCTCCTCGATACGTTTCCTGGCATAATCTTCTCCGTCAGGTTTAGCCTCGATGTATTCCCCGGGATAGTCGAAGATTTCAAACTCTGAAGATTCATGCTCACGCTTCACGATGGCCCTTGCATTCAGGTCCTTCCGTGTATCCTTAAAGTCGAAATCCTTCAGAGAATATAAGCCGGGCTGGAGATGGGTCCTCACAACCCAGTCGGAAATGTACTCCTTGTCGCTGACTCCCGCATCGGCAGGATGATATTTGATTTGGTCGTAACCAGAATAAGGTTGATGTGCGCCGGCTGAATCGGCTAACATGAGGAAATGTTTGCCGTTCTCATGCTCAAAGAAGTAGTATATCCCCTCCTGCTCCATAAGTCGGCTGACAAAATTAAAATCAGTCTCACGGTATTGCACACAGTACTCCCATGTGCGATAGCTGCCGCTTAGGCCCTTATCTTTGACTTGCGTGAACCCGTGATCGCCAAAAACCTTCTTGATAATCTCGGGAACCGTCATATTCTGGAAGATGCGACAATCCGCAGTTCGTGTCAGAAACCACAGCCAGGGTACTACGGTAGCCCGGTAGCGTGCCAGCCTGCCTACAGGTAGTGTTTGCGTGAATCTGCTCACAAAACCGTTGAAATAGCGAGTTTTATCTCCGGACAGATTTAGCCGAATTGTTACGTTCTGCCCCACAATGTCAGCATATTTAATCTGGTGGTCTTCGCTGGCCAGTTCCAATTGGTACTCGAACGGCCGGCCGAGCTGCTCGGTACCGGACATGCTCGTTAGCAAAAGCACATCCTTTCCCAACGGGGTCGCTATCTCCAACTCTCTATTTTCTTGAGTTATTGCCATTAGTAACTGCCTTAAACAGAATTCATTTTTACACCAAGCACTGCCTTAGTCGAACGAATAAGTAAGCTCGCTGTCTTTGACGCCGACATGGACCCGTTTTGCGGTTTTGCCTTCCATAAGCCGGGTCAGCAGCTCCTGGCCTATTTCCGGAAGCAGAGTATTGGTTAGGATGGAATCGACCATCCGAGCCCCGCTTTCAACGTCCGTGCACCGGCTGGCGATAAGTTCCACAACGTCATCGTCATAACTGAACGGTATCTTGTGGTTTTGCTGTGTACGTCGTCCAATACGGCCCAACTGCAGGCGAGTTATAAGCTTCAGTGTTTCGTCACTGATTGGATAAAAAGGCACGACAACAAGCCGACCGAGAAGGGCTGACGGAAAGACCTTCAGCAAAGGTTTGCGGAGAGCTTTGCAAATGCCTTCGACATCGGGCATTAGCTTCGGATCTTTGCACATATCCATAATCAGGTCAGTGCCGACATTGCTCGTCAGGAGAATAATTGTATTCTTGAAATCAATCAGGCGGCCTTCAGCGTCTTCCATCCGGCCTTTGTCGAATACCTGGAAAAATATCTCGTGCACATCGCGATGAGCTTTCTCAACTTCGTCGAGCAAAACAATGCTATAGGGGCGTCGTCGCACGGCCTCTGTTAGAATACCCCCTTCGCCGTAGCCGACATATCCTGGAGGTGAGCCTTTGAGCGTTGAAACTGTATGAGCTTCCTGGAACTCACTCATATTGATAGTGATTAAGTTATTTTCACCGCCATACAAAGCTTCAGCCAAAGCAAGTGCCGACTCGGTTTTGCCCACGCCGCTGGGTCCGACCAAGAACATTACCCCGATCGGCTTGTTCGGGTTTTCTATGCCGGCGCGGGACGTCCTTATGCGCTTGGCAATTGCTTCCAGTGCATGGTCCTGGCCGATAACGCGCTGCCTGAGCGTATCCGATAAATTCAGAACCGATTCGATTTCATTCTTTACCATTCCACCGACCGGAATCCCGGTCCAATCAGCAACTACCGAACTGACGGCTTGAGCATTCACGCATGGAAGAATAAGGGGCGTTTCCCCCTGCAGTTCGTTGAGCTGTTCCTGCAGTGATTTGAGCTCTTTGAGCAATTCTTCTCTGTCTTCTTTATCCGGCTCTTCTGATTTTTCGGGTGCTGGCTCGGCAGGCTCGCCCGTATCGGCCCCAGAAGCACCCTCAGTTTTCCCGACGGTTTCTGACGTTTCTTCTTCGGCAGTCCCTGCTTGTTCGATAGTACCCTCACCACTTTTGCGCAATTTGGCCCGAATATCTAAAACAGCGTCAACCAGCTCTTTTTCTTTTGACCAGCGTTCTTCCAGTTTAACCAATCTTTCGCGTTCGGCTTCAAGTTTCTCGGTGATTTCAGATTCGCGTTTTGTGTGGTCTATGCCCGTCGCACTCTCCCTGCCGATGATTTCCATTTCCGTTTCCAATGCTTGAATTCGCCGGCGGCAATCCTCCAATTCCGGCGGCACTGCATGCTGGCTTATGGCGACTCTTGCACATGCGGTATCGGTCAGACTCACGGCCTTATCGGGCAGCTGCCGTTCAGGAATATACCTGTGCGAGAGACGAACTGCTGCATCCAGGGCTTCGTCTAATATCTGAACGCGGTGGTGGTTCTCAAGTTTCGAAGCCACTGCCCGCATCATCATTACTGCCTTTTCTTCTTCCGGTTCGTCAACCTTGACTACCTGGAATCTACGGGTAAGTGCGGGGTCCTTCTCAATATATTTTTTATACTCCGACCACGTAGTGGCCGCGATAGTCCGTAACGTACCGCGAGCCAACGCCGGCTTAAGCAAGTTTGCAGCATCACCTGTCCCTGCTGAGCCCCCGGCACCAATGAGAGTATGTGCTTCGTCGATGAACAGAATAATCGGTTTGGGCGAGCTTTGAACCTCCTCTATGACCTGACGCAAGCGGTTCTCAAATTCACCTTTCATGCTGGCACCGGCCTGAAGTAAACCTATGTCCAACACACGCAGCGATACATCCTTAATTGATGGTGGTACGTCGCCGGCAACGATGCGCTGGGCAAAACCTTCAACAACTGCCGTCTTGCCGACACCCGCTTCACCTGTCAGAATCGGGTTGTTTTGACGGCGGCGCATCAGAATATCAACTATTTGTCTGATTTCGCCGTCTCGTCCTACAATAGGATCCATTTCCCCACTGCGAGCCTTTTCTGTAAGGTCCACCGAAAACTTCGCCAAGGCTTCCTGCTTGCCCATCGCAGCCGGTGCCATCTCTCCGGTACCACGAGCGGCTTCGGCCTCAGCTCGGAGGGAGGAACCATCGGTTGCTGTGAGCGTTTCTTCCGTCGAACCGCCTACAATTTTCGCGAAATCATCCGTTAACTGCTCGAGCTTAATCTTGCTGAATTCGTTTGAGATGCGTAGAAGAACATTCTTGAGACCGCTGGTTTTAAGGATGCCAACTATCAAATGGCCTGTACGAATCTGGGATTCCCCAAATAGCAGGGAACCGAAAACCCATCCTCGCTCTACAGACTCTTCAAGATGAGAAGACAGGTCTGAAATCGATGTAGAGCCTCGTGGTAATTGATCCAGCTCCTCGGTCAAATCCTTAGCGAGGCTGGAAGGGTCCATATCAAAGTGCCGTATAATACGGTGCAGATCCGAATCCTGTAACTGCAGAATCTGGTGCAGCCAATGCACCAATTCCACGTACGGGTTGCCACGAAGCTTGCAGAAAACCGTAGCACTTTCGATTGATTTGTAGCCCAAACTGTTGAGCTTGCCAAATAGAGATGCGCGATTTATTTCAGCCATTGCCGTTCCCTCTTGCCGTATGTTAATAAACTAATGCCCCGCATTGGGACTTCTTTCATCAGGTTGCTATAATGTTTACTGTTACAACGTTTACATACATTGTTTAGTTAAAATGCTCCACTATGTCAACCAATTTTTTAGTTTAGTTGTCTCTTAAAAATCAGATATTGTGTAATAATGGCTTGTTTTGCCAAAAAAGTGAACCAAATCATAAAGAAACGCCTGGTTAGGTCAATTTTCTTGCCAGACAAGCATGCTTTGTACAGCGCAGACCAGCGGATAACCAAAATGTTTTTTAGGTGGAAATTTGGGCGGAGTTACCGTGCTATTGGTTTCTCCTGTAGGATCGCACTCTGGGGCTCGCCAAAGCGGTTTCAGCGTCCACAATCCTTCTTGCACGGGCCATCCGTCACCGGTATAATGCTCATATCGCCGCTTACGAACGGTGTGGGTGGCTGAGTGTTCCGGAAATCTTGACTTACGCATTGGGAAAATGCTATGGGTACCATGCATAATTGGCATCTGTGGGATAAGTCAGTAGATGAGTATATCCGCAAAGCGGAAAGCCGCTGCGAGCAAGCAAAGTTCAACCTCGACAAGGCTCGCCGGGAATTCAGGAGGAGAGCGAGTGACGCCAAGATGAACGGCTGGTTGCAGGATCTCCGCGTGGCGTTCATGAAGTCGGCAAGAGCAAGGTACCGCAGCGCACTGCTTGAATACGTTCTCGCAAAACTCGAGCGCGATCGGATGACAAAACTGGCATACAAGGAGCTGGCGAATCGAACGCACCGGCCGGACCCCTCTGGAGGGACCACCCGTGCCCCAAGCGGTGTGATTGAGCCCACAGAGAAGGTGACGGTGCTTACAGAGCAGGAGTCTCAAGCAATAATTAAAAAAAATCAGGACCGGATGAAAGGCGTGGCTTACGACATGCTGACAGACGAAGCGTCCAAGATGGCTTTGTCTGGGACGGCGTTTCCTGCCGACAAAGAAAGTGCAAGAAAGGTGGGCGAAAAACTAATGAAGATCCACCAGGATGCCCTCAGAGAGGTTCAGGAGAATCCGACCACTGCGAACATCCTTGAGTTAATTGTGACCATCGAGCCGCTTCAATACGGCTTGACTTCCGCTTACGACCCGGAATCTAATGGTAAGGCCTCGGTGGCATTTGAGGCTGCCGCTGCCGCTGCCAACACACTTTTGAGTCGCGCCCAGACGGCTTTAGATAAAGAGCCCAACGTGACAAACCGCTGGACTGCAGCCAAGATGATGGAGTTAGCGCAGTTGCTTGGTGCCGAATAATGGTTAGGCGGCATACGGAGTCATCTAAAAAGGCCGACCATAACTGTCTCATCAAAGATTAGCGCAACCCAGATTGTATAATCTGGGATTACCGTTTGCGCAGCGATAGTCCCCGTAAGCTGTTTGACACCAGTAGGTGTTCACATGAGAATTTGCTATGATTTTGACTTACCGGGGTCACCAACTGAACTTAGAAACCCAGCCTGCATAAGCTTTCGTACAGCGGCTAAACAGGCGGGTCCTACCGTTTTCGGTTCGGTTTGCATTCGAGAAGCTACTGCCTCGATAAGCTCGCGCAAGGTTCGCCGGCCGTCACAGCCGGCCAGCAAGTTGGCAATATACATGTCCATATTCCCGGCAAATGGAATCCCCTCGGAGGCATAAAGGTGCTCACTATTGACAGCCCAACAGCCGTCCCGAACTGCCAACTGATGCTCCAAGCGGTGGTGTTCATCAAACAGGAAACGCTGCTCCAGCAACTGCCGGTCGTCAGTGATGGTTTGAAGTAAATCCTCGGCAGCAAATATACGTTCAATCTGGTCTCCGCAAGAGCCGGTACAGCGACCTTTATCGATCGCGTGGGCCCGGAACCAATTAGGCTGTTGGCTTCGCCTTCGCATAATGATTCCGCCGGCACTGATCCGTCCAATCCCCATCTGTTCATAATACGCCATCCATTCATCCAGATACCGTCCATAGTCCGGCGAACTCCGCCCCACACTGGTTCGCAACCAGTCGGCCGCGTAGGTTAAGGGTTCTGTGGTCTTGAAACATATCAGCCAGCCGTCACAGCCGGTATTCGACATCCAGCTTTTTGGTCGAGAATCCCAGTCCGTTTCGTCTTGATGATGCCAATTGAACAATATACAGGCAAAACCACCCTCACTTAGCCTCTGCCCGGCCCCGCGCAGCACTTGTTCTGAGACGGTATCACCCGGCAGATTCGTGTCACGAAAGACAAAGCGGGACTCCGGGGAGATCACGTAGGGAGGATTCGATACAATCAGGTCAAATTTCTGCTCCGCAACCGGCTCATAAAGGTTACCTTCACACCATTCGATGCTATCTATTCCGTTTAGCTTGGCATTGAACCTGGCAAAGTTCAACGCCCGTAGATTGGTGTCCGTCCCGATGACGTGATCGGCGTGGCGGTCAGCTAAAAACGCTTGTATACCGGCGCCGGTGCCAATGTCGAGCGCAGTTTTGACCTTTCGGCGTACTGTCAAACTTCCAAGAGTCAAAGAAGCAGCGCCCACGCCAAGGACATGGTCGGCTGACAACTCACGATGGATTTCCGGCGCGAAATCGCTCACCAGTAACAGGTCATGGTAGGGTGTTAATTTAGCAGCAGACCGGACCATCCCATCTTGACGATTAAGCAGGCCGATGCCTAGCAGCCCCTCAACGTCAAGACCCGCCAACTTCTCACGAATTACTGGCTCGGAGACCGACCGTCCAAGCCAAAACAAGCGAACCAGGATATTATACGGGCTGTCAGTCTTGACGCGACGATAGACAACCTCTACATCCTGCCGTTCATGTGAGCACGATATGCCCAGGGTCTCGGCCAGCGAATTTTGCGAATACCCAGCATCAGCCATGAATTTTTTGAACGTCTTGCCGTCCAACGGCCAGTCTAAGTGGAACGCTACGGCACTAATCCCCTGTGTCATATTGTTTTCCTCGCCCCTGCTTCTATCCGAAATTTCCGATGTAAAGTCTGCTGAGCTAACCCGACATATTTAGGGCCAACTTGGGTGCTATTAAAACTGATTTTTCTGGCCGATGCAAATGTTCCTGCATATATTTTTGTCAAAATCACTTTCCACCTGAGACAGGGTACCACTTAGTTGTCTGGCACGACACTTTGGCGACACGAGTAATCTACAGATGTGTTCCAACCACGAACTCCTTACACAAGTTCATTACCATTTAGAAGCGTCATCTATATACTTGTTTAAATAGGCCATAGCGTCATTCGGTCCGACATAATAGATTCCACATGCTCTATTTCCGATTGATTTTTCCGCATGCAACCCATCTGCGTCCCAGATAATTGTGTCAACGTTGTGGTGGCAGCGAGTCTGGGCAGTATCACCGCAACCGTTAAGCCAACTGTTCTGGTTGTAACCGTACAAAATATTGTTTCCCCCGTTAATCGCCACGTGGTCCGCCACATTCGAATTTAGCCATATCACTATCGCGCCTTTTCCCGGATTGCTTAGGTACACTCGATTTGTCTTATGCGTTCCCTTCGCGGTTGCCATTTTACCGAGAAACACTTGCGAGGCACGGGCCTTGGCAGGGGGACCACCGATACCAGCCTGCATCCATGTGTTAAATGCCGCCACTTCAGCCGCGCTGACGGCATGGCCCCCTTGCCCTTGCCGCTGTCTAACACACCAGAGCCAACAGACGACAGCCTCGGTGCAAAGCATCCTTGTTCCTGCGCCCCCAATATTATGTTGGCAAATCGAACTTAGTGCATGTGCCATTGCTCTCTTCTCCTTTCATAAGTTTGCTTCCCCTTGGACGTTTCCTCTTACGCAGTAACTCTAAGATGGGTCTTCCACTAAAAACAACGTAAATAGTAAAATTACGGTCAGTCACCCTATTTTCTAACCGCTTGCAGGTATCGTCGTAAGGACTGGCTCATTTCTCAAGTCATCCTTACCGTATATTTTAATCGGCCCGAGGCTCTCGGACACGTTAACTTGCAACTATGCCCATTCATCGCCACGCTGCAAGACCTGTTTTTCTCGCGCTGCTGCAATCTTAGTGGCCCGGATATCCTTTCGTGACTTTGTACTCCGTCGGAACAACTACCATTTTTCTCAGGTGCGCGGTAAAGTCAAGATGAATTTTGCAAAATTTATATTTTTT
>Ga0114930_10003581_pt1 | contig 13489 bp, 12 predicted proteins | sample AnhtaG_FD_87300 | JGI IMG/M metagenome (GOLD analysis project Ga0114930, IMG submission 87300) | Deep subsurface microbial communities from Anholt, Denmark to uncover new lineages of life (NeLLi) - Anholt_01485 metaG | ecosystem: Environmental > Aquatic > Marine > Oceanic > Sediment | place... | reverse complement strand
GGCAATAAATTAATAAAGGTCTTTTTTCTTGAAATTCCAAACTCTTGGATGGAAAATATAAATTGGCATACAAAGTTGCACCTGAAGATTGAAAATCGATTCTTTCATATCGAGTATAACTTACGGACCTATCATAAGCTAAATAGGAAAGAGAAATCACCAACAGAATGATCAATATTATCATTCTTTTATAGAACCGCAAATCTTTCTTGTCTACTATATTTTCCATGACTAATTACATTTCATGTTTTAATTAGCTTGAAATTGAACTTTTTTGAGGATATTTAGAAGTTTATTATTTTGTTATATTATTTTATACTAGATCTAACTTATATATTTTAATTTGACTTATAATTATTAATTAATATCATTATTGTGAAATCTAATGTCGGAAAAAAAAAGTGCTATAGAAATAATTGAGAACTCCTTACGATCTGTTGAAGATAATTTTAAGCAATTTATAGAAGTATTAGAAACAGCTAAAACGGAATTACTAGTGCTTGAAAAAGATAAAGAACAATTGAGTCGAGATAAGAAAACTCTTGAAGAGGAAAAGGTTCAACTAGAGCAAGAAAAAGCAAAATTAGAGAAAGACAAGCAGGTATTGGAAGAAGAAACGCATAAACTTAGCCTGGAAAAACAAGAAAGAGACAAAAAAATTGGTACTATGACAGAGGAGCAAAAACGTTTATTAAAAGAATATGAAAAAGTTAAGATTGAATTATCGAAATTTGCTAGATTAGCTGAAGAGGCTGAGTCTCAAGATTTAGATTTTGAAAGGATCACAGCACTATTATCTATATTCAGAGTTCTTGTGGAAAAAATATGGCAGGGTCAAGCGCATTATCGCATTTTAATGACCCTTCATGGAGAAAAAGAAACTATGACTCGAGAGGAGTTAAAAAATTCTACGGGAATTGGAGGCGCTTATATTTTAAGAGCGGTACAAGAATTAGCTAACGTAGAATTAGTAGACCATGATATTGATACTAGCCAAGTTACTTTGAGACAAAGATTATATTCAAAAAAAGCTTTAGACGAAAAATAATTTATTTTACAATTACCATCTCGTGTATGGTATCTCCTTTTTCTTTATAGGTATCACCGTTGACAAGAAAATCTATTAAATATTCAGATTTCAATCTAAAATATCCCGGCTTAATTCTTAAGACATTTTTAGCTAAAAATCGAAGAATAGGGCTTAATTCAAATAGTAAATTATCAGCGTCAATAATACTTTTAACATTTAGAGAAAAAGATTGACCATCTGAGAGTTTGAATGTTAAAGACTTTGCATAATTATTTCCTGCCTTTTCATTGTATGTAAGTCCATTTTGTTTAAATTCAAATTCGCCTGTGCTATGAAGGATTTCATCACCTTTAGCAATCATAAGTATGTTAATTGGATAGTTGTCCATTTTTTTGTTACATTTGATATAGGCATAAATGATTGTAAAATTATCTGAATATACTCGGCCCCAATGCCAATATTCTACAACTCGAACTAAATTGAAGGTAATCCAGTTATGATCGTGATATCCAATTCCTTTTACCTCAATTTCTTTGTTGTCTTCTTTGATTGTTCCCTCAACATCAGCTCGAGGAATTGCCACAGCCCAACCAAACTGTCCCATTGTCCCAAATTCTGTAAACCCTTCTCCCGGCATCCAACCTCTTAATTTAGGTTTGTAAAATAGGTGAATCCCAAGATCATCTTCATCCAAGAAGATCTCATACGCTGGCAGTTTTTCATTTGTGTAATCAACCTTGATATAATTCTTTCCTATATGCACATTTGCATTTTCTTTTGAGGCTACCAAGTCAGAATGTTCATAATCAAAAATTTTCTGTATTTTTTCACCATTTGGTTTATATATTGTTATTTCTACTCCAGTTTTACCTGTTCTTTCATGTTTTGCCCTAAAAAAACCCACTGCCATATATCCATTATCAAGACGAGCGTCAAAATACCACCACTCAAAATTTCCTTTTTTTTTCATGTCTATATGCAGTCCATCATTTTCTGGTTTAAAATCACGAATGTTTCCGTCTTTTTTTCCAGGACCCAACCATACTTCTTTAATCTTATCTGTCATCATTTTTAACCTGTTAATATTTTTAATAGTTTGAATAATGCGAGAAGTTTAAAAATCCCTCTCATTTTTACTTCAGATCTGAGAATTTTGACTCCAAGTTTAATTAATGATAAGTGCTTTGTTGCAAGACCCAAAAATATTTGCGTATCCATCGCAACATATCCATTCCATCCAGTTGCTTTCTTTTTAAGATTTGATTTTGGTTCGTTTCGAATACCTTCGACTTTTAAAGAACCTTTATCAATAGTTAATAGAGCAGCGTAATGTAGGTTTGTAGCATTTATTAGAATTATACGCTTCGTATTTTTAAAAGCTTGTTTAAATCTGGGATCTTTATTCAAAGGGTTCATAATGTTGGCTATGAGACCCGCAAAACCTCTTGGTTCCTTTAATACTATATTAGATTCACTCACGCTTTTTAATACCTCCGTTATCAGCTGAAATATAAAAACCAGAATCTGAAACACCATTAGGATCAAAAGTTTCTTTGATTTTTCTTAGCCATTTATGGTAATTCATCAAATGGGGCCCCCATTGATTATGCAATTTATCTCCTTCTATGAAGAATGGTACCCCTAAGTGTTTAAGTAAATCCATTTGGTTGCTTTCTTCCATGTATTCGCCCATTCCTTTTACACTCTCTACATTTGTTTGATCAAAAAATGTGGGGGCTTCCATATGGAAAAAATGTCCAGATTCATAAGATGTCATCCACGCTCCTTCTCCAAAATCGTTAGCTATTACTCCCTTTTCAATATATTTTTGCTTCAATGGTATATTTCTCATTTCTGCTCGTAAACACAAAGCAGCAGAATCACATTGACCTTTTGCTGATTGAAACCCACCTGTAGCAATAAATCCGTGGTATCCAAGGTTTGTCCGCAAACATTCTGCGTAAAAGAGTGATTCTGGTATGTATCTAGTCCCTATAATGTTGATTAGGTTAAGTTCTTCCATTACATAACTCATAACTTTCTGTTTATAATCAAATTCCCGTTTTGTACGAGCTGCAATTACAACTAATAAGGGACTTTTCATACTTCCAAACGCCATTTTATCAATTAAACTTTCGATAGTATAAGAGAAAATTGCCATAATAGCGTAACTAGACATATGACTACAAATGAAAGCGATTTCTTCTTCTTCAACTCTTAAAAGAGATTTTTCTAAATGTTTAAAATTTTTACAATCCATCACATATGCTCGAATAAAATTAGGAATCTTAAAATCATAGATTGGAGAATGACCCTTCAGAACAAATTCGACATCGCACGGATAGGGAAAGAGTTTTGTGGCAACTCTCGTAAATACTCCGAGTCCTGATTTTGTTCCAACCCATCCGCGCATTATCCCTCTCAAACTAGGCCCAGGACCATCCCCAGAATACCAATCGCGTTCATCATTTAAGCCAAGAGAGCCTAACCTTAAAACTTCTCCTGTTGGTAATACCCATTCTGTACCTAATACATTTCTCGCGCTATATCCTGTTTGGGGAGAAGTGAACCCAGGACCCGCCATTGAAGTGTGACTTGCCAATGTTGAAGCCATAGGACCAGCACCAGGCATATGAATATTTAACCCATATTTCATAGTTTCAGCTTGTAGTTGTGCTCCACTTACATACGGCTCGACTACAGCATATAGGTTTTTTACATCAATTTTTACAATTTTATTCATTCTACGTAGATCCAGTATCACGGAATTATCTGTAGAAGGTTGATTCCACGGACCGAGTCCAGTACTTTGTGCTTTAAATTGTATTCTGTATTTATTACACAGTTGCACGATTTTTTGAACTTCTTCTGTTGACGAAGGTAATATAATAGCCTTCGGTATCGGGGAAAAGGGTATTGGATCTTTTTCTTCCATATAATTTACGAATTCTATACACCAATTGTAAGCGTACGCGTTTGTCATTACCTCTCCATCATCGATATTTTCAACACCTACAATTTCCTGAAATTCTTTGAGAGCTTCTTTTTCTAACATTAATTATGCAACCTCCGCTATAGCTTGCTTTAATTTTTCCGGTTCTAAACCTAAAGCCATTAAAATTAGCTCACTTATATCGTAATACTTTAATTTGGAACCTTTATCCATCATACCATCCTGCAAATTTGTAGAACAAAAAGGGCAAGCAGAAACCAGGATATCAGCTCCAGAGTCTTCAGCCTCTTCAATACGCGTGTTAGCTGTCTTTAAAGCCATTTCAGGGAAAGCCGATTTTACTCCTGCTCCGGCCCCGCAACAGTATGCATATTCTTGAATTCTCTCCATTTCAACGAATTTCATACCGGGAATTTTTTTGAGAATATTTCTTGGAGCATCGTAAATTCCTTTGGATCCTGTCCTCTTGGGTTTAGGAGGAACATTAATTGAGACTAAAGGCATTAATGGAACCGTGTCACCATCCCAATCTTCGTATCTTTCAGCATTTCTACCCAAATGGCAAGGATCATGATAAGTAACTGTAATAGGGACGTTGTTAGTTAATATTAACTGTTCTGATTCGATTAATTCATCAAAAAGCTCTACAGTATGTTTAACTTTAAAACTATATTTTCTACTTAAAGGATAATCTACTTTGAAGGTATCGTAACAACCCGCACAACTGAAAACAACTGTTTCTATACCTTTTGATTCAATTATATCCAGGTTCTTATTAAGGATTTCTTCAAATGTATTTTTATCTCCGGTACGTAATATTGGGCTCCCGCAACAGAATTCATCGTCTTGTAATATATTGAATGATACTCCCGCTTCGTTCATAATACGTGCTGCTGCTATCGCCATTTCTTTTCTTCTATAGGAAGAGGTACAACCAACATAATACAATATTTTTGCATTTGGATCCAGAATAATGTCATCAGGAATCCAATTTGTTCTTTTTTCGTGGGGCTCATTATAAGGGTTGTTCACTCTTTTGACTGCTTCTATATATACCTTTTGTTGAGGCATAGGACCACATCCTGCATCTACTAATTTCTCTCTCAACTTCATAATTATCTCGAGTGGCTCTAAAACACTCATGTACTTACAGCTTACGGCACAGTTTCCACACTCAGTGCACTTATAGACCATATCACGCAGTTCCTCTGTTGGTTTAATTCTTCCCATCTCATAAGCGAGAGCGAGAATTATTTTACCCCCTCCACTGTAAGGATGATAATTATAGATATCGATTGCTGGGCACGCTGAAGCGTATTTTTGACTTTTGATTTGGACTTGGGGGATCCATTTACATACAGAGCAACGTACGCACCGTTTAATCATTTTTTGATATTCTTCTTCGTCCATTTTAATCTCTTTCGTTTCTTAAATTTTTAAAATTAATTAGAATCTAATCGTCAAAACACAAAACTCCTGGATTTAATACATTGTTTGGGTCGAATATTTTTTTAACCTTTTTAAGGGCATCAATAGTTTCTGCACTATGATGGGAAAACACATCTTTAGTCCATATTCCATAAGGTCTACTAAAAAAAGCTCCTTCATCCATTAATTGATTTCCTACGCCTAAAATTTTCTCTTGAATAGTTTTAACAAGACTTTTCTCTTCGGATTCATAGAACAAATCAAATTCTATATGATACGAAGTTCCTTGATTTATAGGTTGAATGTAAATCCCGAAATCTTTCTTAAAATTCGCATCCATAACTGAAATAAATTTAGAAATTTTTTCAAAACTAGCTAAAAAGAGGACATCTTGATAAGCTCCTTTTAATCTCATTCTCCATGGTTTTTCACATGGTTCATTAAGAAAATGAAGAATTTCTTTAGCAGAAATTTTTACCTTGGGTGCTGAAAGATTTATGCCTAACTCTGCTTTAATTTCGTCAATATCCCCTTCTAGATATGAAATTTTGTCTTTGGCTAATGGGCCCCTGCCAGAGAGAATGTAAATTAAATTCCATCTTTCTAAGTTTCCAACTAGTTCAGAAATTTCTTGTGGATTTTGCTTAAGCAAGCAAGCCAAGTTTAAATTATTCAAAATAAAGAGCTCATCGCAAAGCCTATATTTTAGTAACTCATATTGAAGATCTAATAAATCTTGAATATTGTCCGATTGAAAATGGTAGACTTTCTGAGTAGAGGGGAATAATTCTAATTTCAACGTAGCCCAGGTTACCACTCCTAAACTCCCTTGAGCCCCTTGTATTATCCTAAAAGGGCTAAATTGAGTAGGACCCATTGGATTAACTTGTGCTTGACCCATTTTTTGTTGTTGCTTGATTGTTCCTGGTCCAGCAGCAGTTCCGGTTCGAAACAAATCCCCGGTTCCAAATACGACTTCCGTACATAATAGTGGATCAGAGCTATCCCAATGATATCGAGGTATTGTAATCGGTTCTCTTTCGAGAGCTGTTGCTAAAACGGATCTAGAAGCTGTTGGATTAAGAGGTACAAGTAATCTTAACCCCTTTTTTTTGAGGATAGGAACTAATTGACCGAAGGAAACGCCTGGTTCAACCATAACAACCCGATTTTTTCTATCAATCGAAAGAACTTTATTCATTCTTGAGAGATTTAAGATAATGGAATTATCCTTTTTAGGTAAGGAATCTCCGTGATGTTTAAATTTCGAATCTAAGCTTATGGGAATAATATAGAATTTTAAGTCATTCGCTAGTTTCACAATTTTTGCTACATCTTGAGATTTAGAGGGCCAAACAATACACAATGGAGATTTTCCTTTTATAAAACTTAAATCCTTAGAGTATTCTTTTAAATCTTTTGTATCCTGTGAGACATTTTGAGATCCGCAAATTTTAGTTAAGTTTTGAAGAAAATTATCGTTATTCATAATCATAACTTTTTTCCCACTAATTGTTCAATTCAATATTCTACCGTATATAGATATTTTGATTAAGAACACGAATGTAATTTGTAAGGAAGATTAGCTGGAATAAAATATCATTAAAGATACTAAATGCAGAATTTACACCTAAATTATTATTATGCAATAATTTTTTCATAACGGATTTAACAATATTTTTATACTTTTAATAAATTAAAAAAGAATATACTAACAGAGCTTACTTAAATAATTGGAATAAAGATTAAATCTATGGATGAAATTGATTTTTCCTTATGTATGATGCTGATGTGGAACTCGAGGACTCCATATCGAGAACTTGCTGAATCCTTCAAAATGAGCGTCAATTCTATACATAAGCGAGTTAAAGCAATGGTAAATTTAGGAGTAATCGATAAATTCGTCACCAATTTAAATTACCATGCTTTCAAACTAACTCCCTCAAATATAGTTATGTTTGGAACCTCTATGGCAAAAAATGTAAAAGGTTTGATTGAAAAATTAGGAGCTAACGAAAACATCTATACTATTTCTCAACATAGTGGTAATTTTTTTATTATACATGCCGTTATACGAAATCCGAACGAATTAGAACCCCTCGTTTCTTTTGTTAAATTAACAGCTGAGATTCCTGAACTTAAGGTGGGATTGCAAAGCACACCTATACAGCCGGAAGCAGATGAAGATATAAAAAGAGATATGAACCTCTCTAATACCGACTTTTTAATTACAAATGCTTTAAAGGACAATTCAAGAAAAACAGTAGTAGAAATTGCTGAAGAAGTTGGTATTTCGACCAAAACTGTTAGACGTCGTTTAGATAATTTAATCGAAAATCATCTTATTCATTTCACAATAAATTGGTATCCCGATAAATGCTCAGAAGTCATTGTAATGATAGTATTAGCGCTAAAGCCTAGTATTACAGTCGATAAAACAAAATTATTAGATAAATTGCGCGAGCAATATGGTCAAAAAACTTTATTCACATGGACATTTAGTACTCTACCGAATACTGTTATCCTTTGTCTTTGGACTAGCTCAATGAAAGAATTACAGGATGTTCAATCTTCACTCATTTCCGATGACTTCGAATCAGTTTCAATAAATATTGGAATCGGGGGAAAAATCTTTCCTACATGGCGGAATAAGTACTTAGAGGATAAGATAAAAGAAATAAAAGGAAAAACTGCTTAATTTTAAGTAATTTTATTTTTCCTAACTGGTATTTTCGCACCTTTTAGGATTAAAAATGGGAAGATCTTTTATGGAATTTATTTAAATACTGAAAATCAAAAATTTGAAAAAAAATCTATAAGATGATAATTAGATAATATTTTTTGCAGAAATGAACCATTTTGGGGGGACAATTTATCACCTAACCGGGTTAAAAAACGCCCATTTTTACTTTTTATTGTTCCTATTTTACCACTTAATACTTACCATCAAAATTATATACTATAGAATATAGTTTTATTTCAAATATCGGACTACAAATAATTTATTAATCTCTAATGAAAAATAAAAATATAATTAAAAAGGAATTGAAAAATATGAACGATAAAGAAAAAATGGAAAATTTAATAGACGAACTTAAAAAGGATTTAAGTTCAAAAAATAAGGAAATTGTAGGGTACCTTGAAAAAATCGAAGCTCTTGAGCAAGAAATTATGAAGTTACAGAAACCTATACCTGGAGAAGCTTCGAAAGTAAGATCTAAAAGGGAAAAGCCTGAAGATATATTTGATCCTGATAGTGCAAGTGCCATAATCATTAAAGATCTCGTAAAACAATTCGATGATGTTACTGCTGTAAACGGGATAAACCTTGAAGTAAAAAAAGGTGAGCTTTTCGGACTTTTGGGCCCAAACGGCGCGGGTAAAACTACTACAATTAATATGCTTGTAGGGTTGTTAAATCCAACAGAAGGGACCGCAACTGTGGGAGGATACGATGTAAAAAGAGATTTAAGCAAAATAAAAGAAATGATCGGAGTATGCCCTCAAGAAGCATCAGTTTATAAGTTTCTTAAAGGGCGGGAGAATGTTGAGCTCTTTGGAAATTTATTCGAAATGGATAAAAAGGTTTTAAAGGAGCGTGCTGATAAGTTTTTTGAAACTTCGGGATTAAAAGAGGCAAGTAATAGGAAAGCTAAAGGATACAGTGGTGGAATGATTCGACAGCTTAACCTAATAATTGCGTTAATTAATGATCCTAAAATAGTCTTTCTTGATGAACCAACAGTTGGAATGGACCCTCGAGCTAGACGGAATACATGGAATTTTATCGGGGATCTTAAGCAAGATGACAAGACAATCATTTTAACAACTCACTATATTGAGGAAGCAGAGGCTCTATGCGATAGAGTAGGTATAATTGATTATGGAGAACTGATTGCGCTTGGGACTCCAAAAGAATTGATGAAAAAACACGATGCCAAAGATTTAGAGGAGGTATTTATGAAAATAACTGGAAGAAGAATTTTGGAGGGGGTGTAGGAAAATGATACAAAGAGTTCTAGCACTCGTAAAAATGGAATTATTGAAATTGATTAGGGAACCAGCCAATTTATTTATGAATTTGCTTTTTCCAGCAATACTTACATTAGTTTTTGGATTAGCTTTTGGAAGTTTAGGAGGCGCAGACCCCCCATTGTTTGATATGATGGCACCAGGTCTATTTGCATATGCTTGCATTTTCATAATTATGACTGTATCGATGTCCTTTACTGATGATCGAGAAAACGGGCTACTAAAAAGGATAAATGTGACGCCTACAACTTCAACTCAGTTTATAGGGAGTCATATCATAACAAATATGCTTATTGCAGTTATCCAACTTGCTATAGTCTATGTATTGTCCTTTATAATGGGTTATAGACCAAATGTGGATGTTTCGGGAGTTATTATGGCATTTATTTTTATGCTATTTCTATCGTTATGCTCTGTCGGACTGGGATTAATTACAGCTACAATAGCTAAATCGGCTGGTGCTGCCTCAGGACTTTCATTTATATTTATTCTTCCGCAAATGTTTTTTGGTACTTTCATAATATTACCTGAAGGAATACGGATTATAGCGGCCTTTCTCCCAAGCTATTATGTCACTGATGCAATAACAACTATCTTCAATGGCGGATCTCCATTTGCTGTAGGAGTATTGATGCAACTAGGTATTATTGCGTTAATGAGCGTAGTAATAGTGATTCTTGGCATTTTTCTATTTAAGAAATATGGAAAAGTATAGCTAAATAAATTTCTTTTTTTTTATTTTTTTTTTTTATTTTATCTAAGATTAATATTGAAAAAAACAATTGAAATTGTATAAGAAATTACAGAATAAAGTCAGTTCAGTAAAATTTAATATTATAATTTGAGTATTTTATTATAAGAATTAAGCCTAAAAAATTTCAATACTAAAATGAAATGTTCAAATTGTGATACTGAATACTCTGATCCTAATCAAATTGTCTGTGAATATTGTGGTAGTGAATTAGTTAAAGAAAGGGAACTCCAAGCATTAAGACCAACCTCAAAGATAGACAAATTTCTAAGCGAAACTGGACTTAAAGATTTGTATCGAAAGATTAAAAAAAGTTTAAAAGAATAAAAGAAGCTCTATTGTTTTGGTTAAAATCCTAACTTCCTGGTTAAAATAATATTTCCGAAATATTTTTACCATTTTCAAATATCTCATTTGCTTTCTCCATAAAATCGGGAATTTCAATCTGCTGTGGACACTTTTCCAGGCATTCTCCACATTTAATACATAATGTAGCAGCACCACTTATCTCTTCACCATTCGATTTCTTTTCTTCGATTGCTTCCTTACTTTTTGCCATGTAATTATAGAAAAAAGTAAGTCCTTGTCTGCGGGATTCCCCCCAATAGGCCACTTCATTTAATAATCTGAACACTGAAGGGATTGAAACATCGTTTGGACAAGGTATACAATATCCACAATTTGTGCAAGGAACTACAAGGAATTTTTCGTATGCTTTACGAAATTCAGTAATTGTATTTAATTCATCACCGGTTAAACTATTTACATCAGAAACGTTAGCAGAATCGACATTTTCTATGACTTGCTGCATCGTACTCATCCCACTCAAGATAACGGAAACTTCTTTATGGTTCCATACGAATTGAAGTGCCCAATCAGCCATCTTCCTCTTGACTTTTGAAGCTTCAAGAATTTCTTTAATTTCTGCTTTAGAATCTAATTGGTGGTCTGGAATTGCTAGTTTACCCCCTCTAATTGGTTCCATGACAATTACTGCTATGTTTTTACTTCCAGCATATTCTAAACCCTTAGTACCTGCCTGATAGTCGATGTCGAGATAATTATATTGAATCTGGCAACAGTCCCAATTATAGAAATCAATGATTTCTTTAAAAACTTCATATTTATCGTGAAACGAGAATCCTATGTGCTTTATTAATCCTTTTTCCTTAGCTTGTTCCATTTTTTCAATTAAATTTAGATTTTTTATCAATTCTAACCTGTGCTTATTTAAGCCGTGGAATAAGTAGATGTCAGGATTAGTTTGTAACCTCTCAATCTGTTGGTTAAGATATATATCGAAGTCTTCTGTCTTTTTTACCATCCACATCGGTAATTTCGTAGTTAGGTGAACTTTTTCTCGATAACCGTCCTTTAACGCTTTTCCAACTAGTACCTCGCTTTCTCCCCCGTGATAAGGATAAGCGGTGTCAACATAGTTAACTCCGTTATCTATAGCATAACGTATCATTTTAATCGCTTCGTTTTCTTCAATCACATTCTTAATTTCTTGTGTTTTTTCATCCTTTATTTGTTTTGTCGGTAATCTCATTGCCCCAAAACCTAACACAGAAACATCCCAATCAAGCGAACCCATTTTTCTATACTTCATAGTATTCAAAATACCTAATTTTAAGATAATTGATTCTTAGAAAAATAATAAATTTATGCCTTTTGAAGTTAAAATATACAAAGTAAAAAAAACAAAAAAAAGTAGTAATTTGAAATGGTTTAATCTCTAAAACCATAATATAAGTTAATTAGGAGTAACAAAGCTCTTCGTAATGATACATTAAAAATCAATGAGAAATCAACATCAAAAGTGAATAAAAATAAAGCTACTGAAACAGCGATGAAGACTATAATAGAAAATAAGCTTTTTCCGACATTATTAATACCGCCCCGTTTTTGTTCGTCAAGTTTCTCAAGGATATCGTATTTCGAAAGATCTTGATAGTTTGGTATTTCTCCAATTTGTTCTTTTAATTTATTCTTTTGAAATGCTTGCACTAGTGCTCTAAAAAAAGTACCTATAAAGTAGAGTATGGCAATAACAAGGATATCTATAAGCGTGTTTGTTAACTCTAAGGAGATATGTTGAATAAAAATATCGATCAGATAGAAGGAAATTAGGAGAATCATTAAAAATATTCTTACGGTATATCTTGGAAGATATAGTGGCTTTTTTGTCTTTCTTATCTCTTCCGAAACTTCTTCAGTATCTTTCATCTCCTCGATAATTTTTAACCGGTTATCCTCACCCTTTCGAGCTTCAAAATAAAACGCTACTAAAATGAAGATAGTATTGACAATCTCTGAAGGAATTTGAGTATTATAAATTATATAGGTAAATGGGAAAGATACGACCATGACCGTGATTATTGCTCTCACCGTCCCTCGAGGCATTCCAAGCGGATATCCCTCGACTCTTCCATCCTTTCCAAATCTTCTGATTAGAACAAAGATAATTAGGGCTATACCTAAAATCCATGTAATCATAATATTCTATATGAAATTTTATAAATATAATTGTTTCTATCTGTTTTCTGGTACCTTAATAAAATTATTTAGAATAATTTCGTTGTCTAAGAATTTCAAATCCAATTATAACTGCTACCGAATTTAGCGGAAGAGATCCTACAAATTCTCGCTCATAAGGAATGTTAAGCCGTAAATCTGCCTTTTCTAAAAAATTACGATTAATACCTCTTTTTTCACCCCCAATTACTATAAATAACGGGGGATTCAGATTACTTTGATATATTGACTGACATTCATCTTTACCAGTGCAAGCAATGGTGTAATTTTTAGATTTGAAGAAGTTTGTCGTTGTGTCGAGATCTTCAACTAACGCAATCGGCATTAATTCTGAGGTGCCTGCAGAAGATTTAATAATAATTCCATCCACATCAAACCAACTTCTCTCTCTCATCACGATTCCATCTATTCCCGCGGCATATAATGACCGTATTGTATAACCAAGATTATATGGATCTTCAATTCCGTCTAAAAAAAAGAAAATGCTAGGTTTTGATTTCAAGAGTTCAGGTATTTTTTGATAGGTTCTTTCACTTACAATGGCAGCAATTCCTCCGTGAGTCTTTCCAATTGCATGGTCTTCAAACCATTTTTGATCAACTGCTTCAATCTTGATGTCCTTGGAATTTGCTGCTTCAAGTGTCTGCTTGAGATATCTTTCTCGCTGTTTATTCTTTTTCCTCTGGAGCTTAGCAATGTCATAAAATATAGTCAGAACTTTACGATATTTTGAGCGTAAAACCGCATCTACAGAGAT
>Ga0114930_10003580_pt1 | contig 13495 bp, 11 predicted proteins | sample AnhtaG_FD_87300 | JGI IMG/M metagenome (GOLD analysis project Ga0114930, IMG submission 87300) | Deep subsurface microbial communities from Anholt, Denmark to uncover new lineages of life (NeLLi) - Anholt_01485 metaG | ecosystem: Environmental > Aquatic > Marine > Oceanic > Sediment | place... | reverse complement strand
TGGTTCTTTTGACTAAGATGTCGATAAAAGAAGTTGAAGAGGTTGCTGAGATAAATTGGAAGACAGTGGAATCTATACTGGAGTGTGCTGTGAAGCGCGGGCTTGGGAGACGGGATTTGTCGGGTATAACCCAAATAGGAGTCGATGAGATATCCAGGAGACGAGGTCATAAATATTTCACATTGGTCTATGATCTTTTCAAAGAGCGAGTCATCTGGGTGGGAAAAGATAGAACAAAGGAGACTCTTCCTGAGTTTTTCGATTTTATGGGCAAGAAGCGCACGGAGCAGATTAAGATTGTGTGTTGTGACATGTGGGATCCCTATCTTCATGCTATCGGTAAGTATATTCCTAAGGCCACGGTTGTATTTGATAAATTTCATGTAAGGAAGCTGATCAATGAAGCGATGGACAGAGTGCGGCGAACAGGAGCAGCGTAAGCTTCAAGAGGACAATATACCTCTTCTCAAGAAGACCAGGTATATATTCTTGAAGAACCCGGAGAATCTGACAGAGCGACAGGAGATGACTTTTGATGAGTTACAAAAGCATCAACTGAAAACTCTACGAGCTTACAATCTGGAGGAGTTGTTTAGATACATATGGGATTTCACTTCTGTTGAGAGTGCAAGGGAGTTTTTCAACAAATGGTTCTGGAAAGCCACACACAGTCGGATAGAGCCGATGAGGGAAGTCGCTCACACCCTGTGAAACGACATTTAGAAGGAATTATTGCCTATGCAAAGTATCGAGTCACAAACAGTTACGTAGAAGGGATGAATAATAAGATAAAAGCAATCGTTCATAAATCCTATGGATTTCGCACGACAAGATGTTTTAAGAATGCAATTTTATTTCACTGTGGCAAGCTGAATTATTCTAATTTACCCACACAAATGGGATAGGAGCCGAATAATTCAACTGTGCCTTTTACTTTTTACAGAATATCGCATTTGCCTGTAATATTTTACCGTTTTGTGGATGATATATTTGGTCCAGCATTCCCTTGAATTCAAATCCATATTCTTTTAAAAGATGAAATACATCTCCAAATAATTTTTGGCCTTCATACAGTTGCTCAAAACTCACCTCACAGATTAACAAGGTTGCCTTCGGCATAGTTCTCCTGCCACCCAACAATACTTCATACTCAAAACCCTGAACATCCAATTTGATAAATACATCGTATATCAAGGGATTATCTTCTGTGTTAAAAAAATCGTCCAGCCTTTTCATCTCCACTTCCTCTATTGTTTCATCAGCTGATTCAGGAAATGCCTTTTTATGTAAATCAGCAAGCTTTAGAACAGATGAAGAGGTCGCTCTAGAACTTCTATGGAACTGAACAACCTTATTATCATTGCCAAGAGCAACATTATAGGCTTTGAAATAATCATCTCCATAAAAGTTTGCGACAAGCTTTTTATATGCATCTGACAATGGCTCAAAAGCATAAATCGTAGCGTGAGGGAACCTATCCCTTAGAGGAAGTGAAAACTTTCCCACATGTGCTCCAATGTCAATTATGGTACCAATGGAATGCTCATATAACCACTGCTCATTATTTTCCCCAGGGGCCATCCTGTGAATATCGACATTGAAGCGATTAAACAATTTTCTGATTTTCTTTTTCATTTTTTAGCTTCAACATAAATTGACTGAAAATCTCTTTCTTTAAGATTAATGTTTGGATCAATAGGCGCGGGATTTGAAAAAATGAATAAATCCGCATCTAAATATGAAATGATATCTATCTCACTAAAATGAGTTATTATATATTTTGGAAGTTGTGGTGTAAGTGTCCAACAATATTCAGCGATATTGCGGTGTTTTTTTACTTCTAATAGTTCATCATTTTCTATTTCAATTTTATGATAATACCATGCCCATTTAAGTTATATATAAATACTCTATCATCTTTGAGCGATTCTTCATCTACAAAATCAGTTATTCCTTTACATACTTCAAAACCATAATCATCGTATACCACGATTCCTCCAACCGATAGCTTAGGCCATATCCATTCTATAACATCTTTAGCAGAATTATAAACATCCACATCAATATGACAAAGGCAAAATTTCTCATTATTATCAATTAAATGTGCTGTGTCTTCTGGAAATATACCTTTTAGAATTTCAACATTATCTAATTTAATTACTTTATAAATTAAATTTTGAACAACTCCTATATCAGTATCTGCGTGCTCGTTACCTACATAAAAATTATCCCGTTCGCTAGCTTTCACAACACCCTCAAAAGTATCTGCCAGGTACACTTTATCCATTAACCCTAACAGTTTAGCTCTTTTTGCTAATATTGCTCCGGATCCACCTCGCCAAACACCTACCTCTAAAATGGCTCCTTTTATTTTTTGCACTTGATCAACCAATTGCCATAATTCAAAGCACCTGTACTTATGAACATGCGTATACCTATTAATCTTTGAGTAGACATCCATAAACTCTTTGTCCAATGCCCAAGGAGCATATGTGCCATCAGGATTTAGCCTTTCATAGCCCTTTGGTAACACATCCGTTTGATATTCTATTTTATAGCCAGCTTTACCTATTAAGTCTTTAAGAATTTTTTTAATTAAGCGAATGATATTCACTATTGATTTAAAGATTTGACCCATTCCTGGAGTCGAAACCTGTATTGATAATTCAATAATCTCTCTATTTTGCCAGAATCAAAAATGGTGTCTCCTGACTCTATGCTTAACGCCAATTCAGGCCATTTGATATGTTTTATTTTTACGTCGTATTTTTTAGCAATAAGTGTAGCGACTTCCAAAATAGATATTGAATCTGGACCTCCAATATTAAAAATTTCACCTTTAGTTTTTGGATTAGACCCGAGTGAAATAAGAATGTTCGCTAAATCTTCAATATGAATAAAAGACCTTTTTTGGCAACCATCACCAAAAATAGATATATCATTCCCATTTCTTGCTCTAGATAACATAAAGCCGATAGTTCCATACGAGTATGTTTCATCAAGTAAATTTCCATACGGAATACAGATGCGCGCAATTGTATAATTTATACCAAAACATTCATTGTAGATTTTTAAGTATTGCTCACAACTAATTTTATTTACTGCATATATGGTTTTAGGTTCTTTTTTATGGTTCTCTTTTAAAGGAGTGTCTTTTTTGCCCTTATATACCAATCTGGAGGATGGAAAAATAATCCGGGTTTTTGATTTTCGTACTGTTAGTATGTTCAATAAACGAAGTAAAGCAACTTCGTTTACCTCTATAAACTTTTCAAATCGTGTGAAACTTTTATCTGTCCCGGTTAATCCAGAAAAGAAGTAGAGGACATTAATATCTTCATCAATAGTTAATAATGTTTTAGGCTTTTTGAAGTCAATTTTGTGATAATCTTTAATATTATCTACAGAAACTACATCTTTGTCATATAGTTGAACTGATTGATTATCTCTTAGAAGTAAATGAGCGGTATGCCTTCCAATATAACTATTAGCTCCTATAATACCATATTTAATCATTTAGTTTTCGACAGGGGTTCTTAGTATCAGAATATATATCTGAAATTATTCTTATTCTTCTTAAAATATCTTGCCCTTCATTAATACCTGAGATATCCATCCCGGTAATTTTCTTTGAGAAACAATCAAACATTAAAGAAAAATGATCAGCAGGTTCAATAAATATTGATTTTTTATCATGGCTTGTTTCAATAATTATTTCTCCCATATAATCTTTCGGCATAGTAAAGGCCCTATTTACTTTTATTCTGCCTTTAGATCCCCATATCGAATAGTTATTTTGATAGGATAATCCAAATCCATAGTTGACATTAGCAATAATATTTCCAAAATTTAAGAATAAAAAACCTCTTCCATCTACCTGATATCCTTTGTCATATTTAATGTGATAATTATAATTCTCAAGCCCCCTATTTGCTAGATTCAAGCATAAACTTAAAGGGTAAATCATATTATCCAGAATAGCACCGCCTCCAAGATCAGCTTTATTCCTGATATTATCTTCAGGCAAATAAGGGAAGCCAAATGTTGCCTCCATATGTTTTATTTCACCTATATATCCTTTTTCTATTAATTCTACTACTTTTTTATATATAGGATGAAAAACATACATTAATCCCTCCATGGCTACCAATCTTTTTTTCTCAGCAAATTCAATTAGTTCTTTTGCCTCTTTGCGCCATATTGTAAAAGGTTTGTCAAGGATCAAGTGCTTATTATGTTCAAGTACCTGTTTGCCAAACTTGTAATGTAAAACATTTGGCAAGGAAACATAAACAGCATCTAAGTTTTTATTATCCAGTAAGTCTTCATATGTGCAAAAATCACAATTAAACTCAATGGCATAGGATTTTCCTTTCTCTGGAGACCTGGACGCAACATATTTAAGGTCAAAATTATGATTAGAATGCAATGCAGGCAATATTGCTTTTCTGGCAAAAGATGAACATCCTAATAATCCAATTGTTAACATTACCTTTAATTATTATTCAAAAAAGTTAATACAGGAAATAATACTCCTTGCTTCCATGGTAATGTAGTTACCTTTATTAATGAATGATTTTATTTGGAATAAGCTTGCGAATATAAAATCATCACCTTCATCTATTTCATCGTTAGTTATAACAATCAAATGTTTATTCTGCACTCTATAAAACCTGCCTCCTTCATCTGATTGAATAACAGATAAATAACAATTTTCTTTATTTGGCTGAATAAAATATTTTGCAAATTTATTATAATTATCAGAGCCTTTATTATCCTTTTTAGGATTCAATGGAATTCCACATACAGTAGGCCCAAACTCCGGACCATCTTGGCTGCCGATTTCGTGACTACTTTTTAATAAAAAATGTAAAATCCCATTTATTCGTTTTATGAGAAAGCCAGTAATTCTGGTGCATGTGTCTCTAGCAATAGGTTGAGTCCAATGAGTAACTTCTCTATTTGATTTAATTTCCAAGGCGATAATATCAAATTCATTATTTTTAGTGATGCCGATTCTGTGTTTGGTTCTCACCAAATCATCAATCTCTATCAGATCAATAATTTCCGCCGGATCATCCATGTTCTTGCGTTTATTGTTGATCCAGAATTCTAAGTCAATTAAGCTATGTTTGGTCTCAATTAAGTTTTGGGCTGAAACGAATAAATCTTTTCCTTTTTTAGATTGGGAATAATTATTATTTAATTGATTATAAAATTTTGCTGCTTGTGAAATGTTAATTTGTACTTCAGTCATATTATATTGAATACCTGAAATGATACTTCTGGTATTCATATTAACATAATTATCAATCTTAATTAGATGAAGCAGTTCTTTAATAGTTATCCATTTAAAATTATGGAAAATTCCAATTTCTTCCTCTGGTGGCAAATTGATAATAATATTCCAATTTTTCTTCTGAAAAAATCTTTTAGTTTGTTCAGACAACAAACCTTTAATAATGGCATAATATTTATCGTTAAAAAAATAGTTTAAATAGGGAACGGATTTTCCTTTATGAACAGCTGTATAATTACTTTTTGTGGCTTGAACTGTCGGGGAAAGTTGATGACAATTAATATTACCAGGTTCAAATTTTTTTTGCATGAGAAATTGAATTATTCCATTTCTCATCTGACAGATTATTCCAAGAATCCCATGTTCGGGCTGTAATATTATTGGCTGAACAGCGTGTTTATTTTTAGCTCCAACGATGGAAAAAAATTTACCGGATTCATGCCTGAGATTACCATTATTATCAAATCCCCATTTTTTAAGTTCATTAAAACCAATTCTTTTAATGAACACATTATTCTCATTCTGTTTTATGTTAAATAATAGTTCGGGGTTTTTATGATTTTCTTGAAAAGCAGAATTTATTATTTCACCTCTTAAATGATTCTGTTTCTTTTTTGATATTTTTTTTGGGGAATTTATTGGTTTACTTCTCATAGTTTTTAAAATTCAGCAGTACAATATCAAGATTTATATAATTTCTTATATTTTAATATATACTTAACTATTTTTTGATTGTTTGAAAAAGTTCCATATACTTTGATGCCTGAACTTGAACGTGTAAGTTTTTATTTGCAAAATCAACACAATGTTGCCCCATTATTTTTAATTTATGTTTATTATTCAGTAATTTTTCCAACGCAAAAACAAAACCGCTTATATTATTTTTTTCGACAAGCAAACCGGTTTTATCATGAAATACTACATCGGAAATACCACCAACATCACTGGCAATAACTGGAGTACCACTGGCAATGCTTTCGAGTACAGTTAACGGCATATTATCAGCCCTTGTAGCTGTTAGAAAAACATCTGCAACAGAATAACAATTAGCTAACAATTTTTCATCCTGTATTGCACCTAAAAATTTATATGACAGGTTCTCGATATTATCTAGAAGACTTGGAATTTTTTTATTATACCCCCCTAATAATAAATAACAATTATTAATCTTGAGTGATAATTCTCTAAATATTTCAGGTATTAAATCATCTCCCTTTCGAAAATCTCCTTTAAGGAGGATAAAAACAACTTTCGCATTATGCGGTATGTCGAAAGTTTTTCTTAATTTATTTTTATCGTATGGTTTAAATAATTGAGTATTTTCGGAATATGGTATGCGAAAAACCTTAAAATCATGCAAAGGGCTTTCCTTCAGTTCCTTTTCCAGCCATCTGGAAGCAGCTACTATAAATAAATTATTTGTTTTAAAATAATGTCGTTTTTTATACTTCCAGTATAATTTGCTAAAATCAGGAATATAACTATTAGTAAGTTGAGGGCATTTTCCACATCCACTATAATGACGGTTACAATCAAAAGTAAAAAAACAATAACCAGTAATTGGCCACATATCGTGAATTGACCATACTATGGGCCATGATTTTGACATGTATTTTAAAAGATGTATTGGTATTGGATATTGTCCATGTGTCCAGTGAATATTTATTATATCCGGATCAATTTTTTTAACTGACTTTATTAAAGTTTTACTGAAAGGAATATATAATGAGGGAATAACTCTATTTATGGTTTTTCGATAAAGTGATTGTACAGATCTTTGAGTGTAAGACAATTTTGGCCTTATTATTTCATTGTGTTGGAATGGATTGTTAGAGAGTATATAGCACTGACAACCAAGATTCTCTAAACCAGATTTCAATCTCCAAATAATCCCTGCACCGGAGTGAGGTTTAATATATGAAGAAATAAATAATACCTTCATGAATGCATACTTGCTTTGTCCAGTTTGCACTTAAGCAAAGCATATCTTCTGTATTCCTTTTTAGAAACAGACAATACAAATGCTTTATTGGTTCATAATAAAAAGGTCTTAACAAACCGATCATGATCTTGCTTTCCAGCTTATTCCGCTTTTTCTTTTGATGAAATTTCCCAGCCTCCTATGAAAAGGCGGTTTCATAGTCCTAAAAAATTGCGTCAACCTTGCTAAAGCATCCTTGTCTTCGCAAATATTTTCCTGAAACGCACTTAGGGGCTTCTTCGTAAGCGTTACGGAGTACCTTTTGGAAACACCGCAACCAGTCCCACTCCCATCGTGTCCGATATTTTGCACCAGCGCCACCCTTGGGTGCAGGCATAAACCATCACGAAGAAAAACTGACGCATACCAAAAAATTGCCCACGTATTCCGAGTGCCTCTTTTATTACGAACGATCTGCGCCCAGAAATCTCTACTGTTCTCCAGGTTAAATGATTTTATCATTCTTCTATTGAATTGGGCCATGCATTTATCAACATCTTTTTCTAAATATTTCCATGCTCTGCTCCATGTTGCCCATCCCCAGCATGACGCAACTCTCAAAAAGAATGTTTCAGGCAATCCTTGTGCTTCAATTGGAAATATGTATCCGGATATATGCATTACTCTCTCATCATTCTTATAAACTTTTAATGCTTCATTCATAAAATCTAAAAAGTATTCTGTAAGTACCAAATCATCTTCCAGGACAATTACACTTCCATATCGATTAACGACCGCCGTTACCCCGTCAATTATATTATCAGCTAACCCAAGGTTTTCTTCCCGTTCAATAATCTCAACCCTTTTAAATCCGTCAATGCTTTTTATATAATTCCTCACGTCTTCAACTAACGGTTTGTCCTCTTCACTTCTTGGACCGTCCGAATAAATGAAAAGTTCACTTACTCGGCTTAACACATTTCTCTGCAAACTCTTAATGGTCTGCCGTGTGTGCTGTGGTCGGTTGTAAACAAAGAATACAATAGGGGCAGTATTCAACTGAAAACTCATAGTTTGTTCACTCATTTTTTGCCTGATTCCAACTGATAAATCCTCTTATATGTTATCAATCTGTTTAAGTTATACCCAATCAAAATACACGCTATTATAAAAGGACTCATGGGGATAAAATCTCTAATTGTTCCTACCAATAAAACATATGTGGTAATTCCAATAATCCGGTTCGCTTCAACCTGAAAATTATTGAGTATCTTTGACTTCCTGTAAGCAAAAAGCATAATGTAGAAAAAGAAGCTGTATAAAATTATTACCCCCAAGATACCAAATTCAGTGCCAAAGCCAATAAAATCATTCGTAACCATGTCACTCACAGAAACACCCCCCGGGCCTGTTCTGATACCGTGCGGTGCCAGAACCCCATATAACGGACCTCCTATCCCCTGGGCAGTGCCGCTGGCAAATGTCGCCGGTCCATAACCAATAATTATTCTAAAGATATTTGAATCAGCCATATAATTGAGCGCGTTTCGATAAGCCTCTGTCTTTGAAGAAAGCGTTATCATATTATTCGATAAATCATACACGAGTCTTGATGTTTCACTAGCCGATACATTCAAGGTTAACTTCTCTTCACCGCCAAAATAATAATTTACACCGACCATAAAGCCAAAACCAAGAATGACTATGATACCCAAAGAATAAAGCGCTTTTCTTGGAGAAAATCCTTTTCGTATATAATACACTAAGGCTTGAATCACTATGACCAGAGGTAAGATGGGTAATAAATGCCTGTTATTTGTTTGGATGAATACCCACAAAAATAAAATTAACACAACTAATGTTCTTTTATTTCTGTGCTTCAGGTATTCTGGAAGATAAAAACATATCCCAAATATCATAAAATCAGCCAACCGCACGTGAAAGCCCAGCGTACCTAATGCATAATCAGCCCAGCTATATATATCCACACGGAAATTGGGCAATATATTTATCCCAAGCTTCCAGGCAAAAACCAAGACAAACTGAATTAACCATAAAAACAAAAAGAGCCTTTCAACAAAGATATTCTGTTTGAATGGCTTATGGATTATTGCATACAATAACAGAAATCCAAGTGGATAAGTCTTTGCCCAGTGAGCGCTGTCTATAAGACTGCCGTACGTTCCCAATGAAGACACAATATATAGAACAAGTAATATTATAAAATAATGAGAGTTAAAGTCATTTTTAATTCCATAATGTTTTTTATTGTAAATAACAAGCAATGCTGTGATGTAAATCAGACACACATTAATCCATTCTAAATTTAAAATATTAAACTGTTGGTAAAGATATGGAAAGGTTACTGCTACGATATATATGATGGTATACCGAGATCTGGTTTTCTTATACGAATACGCGATCAGCAATAAAACTAACGAAATGTATATATATAGAATCATTTATTTATCTATCTAACCCCCTCTCCGCTCACTTTACTAAAGCACTGCGTATTTTTTTAAACAGGCCAGCGATCAAATGACGTGTTAAAAACAAGTACACTCCAGAGGGCAGTAAAGTTGCCATCATGACCATCAACCATGTTGGCCACCCGAATACATACGCAATCACCCGACAAGCCACAAGGGACAAGGCCATTAGTATGGTAATTCCTACTAGCCCCCTTAAATAGCACCACATTTCTTTCCAACTCATGTGCATCAGCCGGAGGGAATATCCAAGGTCGAGGGGGAAAATTAATACCCCAATAAATAACAGGCAAGTTGCTACTTCCGAAATGTCGGCTCCGATCTTTCCCAGCAATAACATCGTCGGGAGTGTTACCGAAACAATCAACACACTAAAAAATAGAGTAACTTTTGGCCGATTGAGGGCTATTCTTACATTTGATGAAAGTGTAACCGGTATGACAAGCAGAGCATGCAGAAAAAAAATCCGGAATACCGGTACGGATTGCCTCCATTGATCACCGAAGATCCACGGTATCAGTGGATCTGTCAACCCAATCAGTAAAACATGAATTGGGTATACAATCATACACAGATCGTGTGTGGCCCGCAGGAAGCCGCGGCGGAAACGACTAAGATCATTCTGAACGCGACTGAATCCTGGCACGAGTACATTACTTATTTGCCTGATAATCATCCGGCTAGGCTTTGCATGCATCTCAAAGGCGAAATAGTATTGCCCAAAAACGGCTTTACTCCAAAAGCGCCCCATTATTAAATAGTCAACATTCCTTGCTAAGTAGTATAATAAGCCCGACAGAGTGAGCAAAAAACCAAAGTTGCTGGCTCTCTTTATCTCCATCCACTCAAAGGCCAGCTTCGGCCAATAACCAGAAATACGGAAAGCGAATATTGAAGTAAACAGGCTGGCGCCCAGGCCGGGCACAATCAAAGCCCAATACCCGTAGCCCAGTAATGCTATGCCCACACCCAAAAGCGCGCCTATACCGCTTCCTAGGACTGCCAAAAAATTGATCTCGCGGAAACGCATGGCACGCTGCAACAAAGACCGTGGCACGATACTAATCATTCCGATTATCAAGCTTAATGATAATACCCGTATCACCACTACCAGCGCATAAGAGTTGTAGAATTTGGCTACTAATGGAGCCAATAGAACAACAGTACCTCCCAGCGCCAAGCCGGCGAGTGATAGGAACCAGAATATTGAATGACACGAGATGTCATCCAATTCTTTTCGCTGAACAATTGCATACCCGAATCCATGTGCTATTAAAATGCGAAAGATGCCCATGGCTGCGCCTGCCAGACCTGCAATAGCAAAGTCTTTCGGCGTAAGGAGGCGAGCTAAAAATATAGCTGCGATTAACCCGAGTGCTTTTTGAGACCATATTCCGAAGGCATTCCAGACAGTCCCACGTATCACCCTGTTCGTCAGTGATGAATATGCTGAATCCGAAATTGATTCACTCAACCTGAAATCACCGTAGGCTGTCCAATAAATTTTCCAGAATAATCATCTGGTATCCACAAGTAAGCAAGCGATCTTCAAGGTGGCTACCAATAAACTCAGCGTGGCCAGTGACAAGAGTATTCATAGTCTCCTTCCTCGCAACATCCTATAAAAGTTACCTCCTATACCTCCGCAATGTCGGTAAATGGCATCCATATCCGGCGGACGCCCGGTCAGATGAACGGGCAAGATCGCCAGCGTTTGTGGTGTAATGCCTGCTTCGGGCAGGTCCGGGTCGAGATTGTAGTCGTCCCTTACGTCCACGAAAACAGGCGTTGCCCGTCGTCAGATATTCATGGATCTTGTCAATGTTAAAGAAGATCTTTATGAAGTTAAGCCGATCAATCTGCATTTCCGTTCTGGTTTTGCCAGAAGTGTGCTGCCTTAACATTTCTGAATCCTCCTGTGTTTTGAATCTACGGGCCTACACATAGCAAACCAGGTTGCTACCGCTACGTAACCAATCGAATGACACCCAATCATAGTGCCAGGTAGAAATCGACAAGCCGGCCCACATTCCGACGGATCGAGTAGGCGAATTTTACAGCGGCAACTCTTGCTTTCATAGCCGGACTAATCGCTTTCCTCAACGCCTTTTTGTCTATGGCCATGAGTACTGTTTTCGCATCAATGCTGGTTCCATATCGGGATGCAATGAAGTGAAGAAACATATCCTGACCCATGATGATGAGCAAACCGGCATCTAGGTAGTCGAAGATCTTATTGCTGACGGCATAGTCATACTTAGTGATGGCATATGCCTCCGTCTCAACTCCATTGATCTTTCTACTCAATATAAGGATACCAAAGTCGTACTGAGCGATCTCTCGAACAAGATTATCAGAAGCGATAGATCGGTGGAGGTGAAAGAATGGTGTGCGCTCAGCCAGTGTGACATACTCCGAAAACTTCTCCTCGAAGTCTCCACGCCGAACCTTATAATGAGGAGGATAAAGGTGATAGTGAATCCCTTGCTTTGCGAACGACTGGACCAGCCATAGCTGGTAGCCCTTGGGGTCATTTTCTGGCAAGTATTTCTCAACCGCAAAGTTGCCACAATAAATCACATGAATCTCGCCATCTGGGGATTTTACTCCCGACGGAGAGACATCAGCAAAGTCCCAGCAGCAATCAAGGAAGAAGATTCGCTTACCCCGATATTTGTAGCCCATGTAGCACTTGGCATATTGTGTCTCCAGACTCCGACAACAGAGACCATCAGCGTTCTCCAGACAAAAGCGCTCCAGTTCTATTTGCCCTGGATAATGTTTGCGGGCAAAATCTTCCTTCACCATCCCCGCCATCACGTCGTAGTCATCAAATACGATCTTGCCCGGTTTGTACCGGATGAACGTCGCTGCCACGTCAAACTTCCAGCAGGAGAAGACGTGATACACCACGGGCGTATATCGGGCCGCCAGGAGCAGCGCTTCCCAACGATTCCGGTACTGCTGAACTTCGACACAATACTTGTTCGCATCGAAGGTTGGCGCATTGCAGTGTAACATGACTACCTGCCAACCGGCCTGTTGCAGTCCATAAGCCAGCTTGGCTTCTCGCGACCGGGGGAGATCAGAGACAAAGACCACCTGTCTAGGCGTGCGTGGGCAACGGGCGGCAGTCCTGGCTAATTTAATAGTCTTTATACGTAGCGGTTGCAATCCTACGCGCATGAACAACACCCGACTGCGAACCCAGCCTGCCCACAGCCCTCTGCGCATAGGTGCAGGCAAAACGCGCCTCACCATGCCGCGAAACCAGCGAACGGCCTTACTGTCGTTTGCAGTCATAGATCCATTCATTAAAAATTATTTTGCTTATTGTTTTTTAAGTTCATTCATCGTCGCAGACAATGCTTCAATTATATTATTTATTTCCCATTCCTGCATCTGTGGTGAAATTGGTAAACTTAGTTGTTCATTGAACCAGACATTTTCACAAACAGGACATTCTCCTAAATAATGTCCTTGCATACGCATAATACCTCCCAAATGGATAGGCCAGAATCTTATTACAATTTCAATATTATGATTTCCTTTCATATGGTATACAAAATCATCCCTTTTAATCCCTGTTTTATTATCCAGGAAAAACGTGTAAAGGTGCCACGCATGTTTACAGCCAGGTAATATCCTAACTGGTCTTAACCCATCGATTTTTTCAACGGCTTCGTTGAAACGGTGAGCAATCTTTTCACGAATAGCATTAAATTCATCAAGCTTTTTTAATTGAACTCTGCCTACCGCTGCCTGGGCGGAGGACATCCTGAATGA
>Ga0114930_10003579_pt1 | contig 13495 bp, 11 predicted proteins | sample AnhtaG_FD_87300 | JGI IMG/M metagenome (GOLD analysis project Ga0114930, IMG submission 87300) | Deep subsurface microbial communities from Anholt, Denmark to uncover new lineages of life (NeLLi) - Anholt_01485 metaG | ecosystem: Environmental > Aquatic > Marine > Oceanic > Sediment | place... | reverse complement strand
TCACCGGTTTTCCCTCCCAACGTATGTTCCTATCGCCTCGCCGAGCACTACTCGTTTGAGATTCCCGGGTTTGGTAACGTCGAACACTATAATCGGCAGGTCGTTTTCCCTGCACAGGGTGAATGCGGTCAGATCCATGATCCGCAGATCCTGCTCGATCGCGTCCGTGAAATCCAGGCGATCGAGTCTCTTCGCTTCGGGACAAAGGTTGGGATCCCGGTCATATACGCCGTCAACATCGGTAGCTTTGAGAACGGCCTCCGCATGGATTTCCAGCGCTCTGAGTGCGGCGGCGGTGTCGGTTGTGAAGTATGGATTCCCGGTTCCCGCAGCCAGGATGACGATTCTGCCCTTTTCGAGGTGGCGTATCGCACGGCGCCGGATGAACGGTTCAGCGACCGCCGCCATCGAGATAGCGGTCTGGGCTCGGGTGACGGCGCCCAGCTTTTCCAGCGCATCCTGAAGCGCCAGGGCGTTTATCACCGTGCCGAGCATACCCATGTAGTCGGCACTGGCCCTATCTATGCCGGACTGCGACGCCTCACCGCCGCGTACGATGTTCCCGCCACCTACTACCACTGCGATTTCGACGCCCGTGTCATGCACGTCTTTAATGTCAGACGCGAGCCGATTGACGGTATCAGTATCAATTCCGAAGGGCTGGACGCCCGAGAAGGCTTCGCCGCTGAGCTTAAGCAGAACTCGTTTCCATCTGGGATGCTTTAATGTCATGTCCTGAGTCTTTGTCTGGTGTGGGCCCTCGAAAGTAGCCCACGGTGCGGAGAAAAAGCGCTACGCGGCGCCGTATCCTCCGCCCGAGCAGAGGGATCTCTCAATTCTCCGCTAGTGAGAGACTGCACTGCCGGGGTCAAGAACACCCGGCGCCTGGGAGTGCGATTCCTGAAGGCGCTGCTACCTATGCTTATGCGGTTTCACCCACGCGGTAGCGGACGAACCTTCGCACCATAAGCTTCTCGGCAAGCTTTGCGACCTTCTCACGGATAAGCTCGCCGATGGTCTTTTCCTCGTCCTTGATGAATGGTTGGTCCATCAGCACGACCGTGGAGAAGAACTTCTCCATTCGGCCTTCGACTATCTTCGGGATGGCGGTTTCAGGTTTGCCATGGTTGACCGCCCACTGCCTGTGGATCTCCTCTTCCTTTTCGAGCTTGTGCTCGGGGATATCCTCACGGGAGATGTACTCGGGTTGGCTCCAGGCAATCTGCATAGCTATGTCCCTGGCAAGCTCTTTGAAGTCGTCCGTCTTGGCTACGAAGTCGGTTTCGCAGTTCAGTTCGACCAGGACTCCGATCTTAGAGCCGGTATGTATGTAGCACTCGACAAGACCCTCCGTGGTGGCCTTCGCCTCGCGCCTCGCAAGGACTGCCGCGCCCTTCTCGCGAAGGATGTTGATGGCCTTCTCCGTGTCGCCGCCGGCCTGTTCGAGAGCCCTCTTACAAGCCATCATCCCGGCGCCGGTTTTCTCTCGCAATTCCCTGACTTTATCAACACTAACAGCCATCCATCCTCCTTATTTCTTCTTCTCAGCGCTTTCCTCAGATGCTTCCTCGGTGTCTGTTTCGACCTTCTCAGCCGAGGCCTCGGTGCCTTCGGCCGTGTCCTCGTCAGCGCCGCTAACTACCTTTTCCTTATCGGCCTCCCGCTCGGCGGATACCTTTGCGGCGTCCTCATCGGCGACGGTTATCGTCTCTTCCTCTTCTCCGGCGGATGCCATTACGAGATCCTCATCGGCGATGGCCTCGACCCCTTCGGGCTTTTCCTCTTCTTCGGCTTTGCCTTCTTCAACTTCTTCAGCTTCGCCTTCCGCCTCCTCTACCTGCCGCACTTCGATGATCGCATCGGCGATCTTGTTTGTGATGAGCTTGATCGAGCGGATGGCATCATCGTTTCCGGGTATGATGTAGTCCACCTCGTCGGGATCGCAGTTGGTATCGACAATGGCGACGACGGGTATCTCGAGTTTCCTGGCCTCCGCAAGGGCTATCCGCTCCTTCTTGAGGTCCACGATGTACACCGCGCCGGGGAGCTTAGGCATCTCCTTTATTCCACCGAGGAACCGCTCGAGCTTCTGCATCTCATCCTTTAGCTTAGCAGTCTCCTTCTTCGGGAGCTTCTCGAAGGTTCCGTCTTCCTCCATCTTGTTCAGCTCTGCCAGGCGGTCAATCCTGGTGCGCATGGTCTTGTAGTTGGTCAGCATGCCGCCCAGCCAGCGTTGGTTCACCCAGTACATTCCACAGCGCTTAGCAGCATCCACGATGGTCTCCTGAGCCTGCTTCTTCGTGCCCACGAAGAGCGCAACTTCGCCCTGTGAAACAATATCCTGGATGAACTGCTTTGCAACCTCGAAGAGCTTCAGGGTCTGGTGGAGGTCAATGATGTAGATTCCGTTCCGGCCGCCGTAGATGTACCGCTTCATCTTGGGGTTCCACCTGCGGGTTTGGTGGCCGAAGTGAACTCCCGCTTCCAGGAGTTCCTTCATGGTCAACGAACTCAATTATAGGTCTCCTTTCTGGTTTTGCGCCTCCCCTCTCTTCGCCCCCCGGCCCGGCCCCGATCCGCCGAGGCAGACGAGGCACCCGAACCGGAGTCTGAGAGGGTGCGAAATCGACCGGCGCGCCCGCGGGCCCGCCAGACGTTGGAGTATACCACATCCACGGCGGAAAATCAAGGTTTTCGGCCCCACGAACGAGTTCACGGTTTTTGATGAGAACTTGGTGAATCCCTTGGACCAACGTTTCTGCTTACCCGCATTCGCCGCGGCGGAGAGGGCGGCGGGAGGTCTGCGTGGCAAGCTTTCGACATGTCTAGTTGTTGCGGGTCGACCAGGGCTCAGATTGCGCGCCACGGACCCGGCATGGGCGGAGTCCACCGCTGGAACGGCTTGACGACGATACTGATCATGCCTCCAGCGAGAAGCGCCACCGCGCCGGCTATGATTACCCACAGCCCGCGCTGGTCGCCCCTCGAATAAGCGATGGCGCCCAGCACGATCGCCGGGATCGCGAAGATGGGAGGACAGCAGCAGCAAAACAGTGCCAGTGCCGCAAAGATGAAGCCCAGGATCACATACGTGTCCGTATCCTGACGCGGCTGCGGCTGCTGCTGGTAGTGCTCACTCACTGCAGATAGCTCTCATGCCTAGCGTGGACCCGGCCATGGACCTGTCCAAGGCATTCGACCTTGCTTGAACATCTGCTGCCACATCACGCCGATGGCCAACGCGATTGCCAATCCAACGACATTGGCCACGATGACCCACACGCCAGTCTGGTTTCCTCTACTGTACGCAATCGCGCCAAGGACAATCCCCGCTATCCCTAAGATAGGACAGCACAGGACCCCAAGCGCAGCGAAGACAAAACCGAGGATGATGAATATCTTCGTGTCTTGGCTCGGCGCAGGTGGTGGATAAGCGGACCGAGGCTGCTCGACGCCCGGAGCGGGTTGGCTCGGACCCGGGGTGGTCGGAGGCTGGGATTCGTCTTGACGAGCTTGGAGCGGCTCCCCGCACTGCCAGCAAACGGCGCTCGATGGGAAATTGTTCGCCTGGCACTTTGGGCAGGGAACGCGATCAGATGTCTGGTTCATAGAAGCACCTCCGGCAGCCGGGAGTTGGCCGTTTGCACTCTGTTCTGTCTGGCGGGCCGAAACTCCTGCCCAGCGGCCACGAATCCCCGTTATTGGAACGCCAATGCGGCAATTCGCAGAGCCCCGAAAAGGAACAGTATCCCCAGCCCGGCGAGTACCAGGGGGATTGTTCTCGTCGCCGCCCATCCGGCGATTCGTGTCTGCTGGCCCACCGCGATCTGATACACAGCGACCGACCACCAGGCCAGAAAGACGCTGAGGAAGACGAGCGCCAGCAGATTGAGTTGGACCGCTCGGCCGAGGTCCAGGTGTGTGAGCGCAATCATCGCACGGGTCATACCACAAGTTGGGCACGGGTAGCCGGTAAGGTGAAAGAAGACGCACGTGCTCGGCAGCCGTTCCAGCGGCAGGAACCGCATGGCTGCGAGGAAAGCGGGAAACGATATGATGATGGCGAGCTTTCGCATGGCAAATCTTTCACATGGGCCCGGGAGTCAAGGTTCTAGCGATTCAGGAGGCCGCTGGGGAATGCGGATCCCGGATACTCGAAGCTGGACACTTGGTACCGGACGTTCTTACCTCGGTTCGCTGCTTCTCCGTGTCTCCCTTTTCCCGTTCCCGCGTCGAGCCCTGGATGACTCTTCAGCTCAGCCATTCTTCGAGGTGTTCGGCGACGAAGGCGTCATCATTCAGGTGGGGGTAGGCCCGGCAGACCCGGTCAATCTCTTCAACCTGGCCGGGGCTGAGGGTTTCATGCGGATCGAGACACCAGATGCCCTCGAACAAGCCCTGGCGGCGGAGCACCTCATGCAGGCCGGCGATGCATCCGGCGAAACCGTTGGCTGAGTCAAAGAAGGCGGCGTTTGCGTCGGTGACCTCGATGCTGCGCCTGATCAGCTCGACGGGTACATGGCCGTCCCGGCCGAACACGGCGTGGCACTCCTCCAGCAACTCAACCGCTTTGCGGGTCCAGACGGCCCAATGACCCAGCAAGCCGCCGACGATCCTCCGCTCCACGAGTTTGCCGTCCACGTGGAAGCGGTAGGGCGTGACCAGGTCCATGACGATGTTGTCGTCGTTGCCCGTGTAGAGGGCGATGTCATCGCGCCCGACCTCAGCCACTGCCCGCACTACGTCAATTGTCTGATAGCGGTTGAACGGCGCGATCTTTATGGCCGCGACGTTCTCGATCTCCGCGAACCGCCGCCAGAACGCATGCGATAACGCTTGTCCACCCACCGCCGGCTGGAGATAGAAGCCGACGAGCGGCATCACGTCGGACACCGCCCGACAGTGTCCGATCAACTCGTCATCATCGGCATCTTTCATCGCTGCGAGGCTGAGCAGGCCAGCATGGTAGCCCAAGTCGCGGACCAGCGCTACTTCCGACAGAGCCTGATCTGTGCGGCCGCAGACTCCGGCAATCCGCACCAGCGGCTGCGACCGGCCGGCCTCAGCCCGGTTCATCTCCTCGGCTGCCAGCTCCAACACAGGTCGGAACAGTCCGATCTTTGGATCGCGTATCCGGAACTGAGTCGTGTGCACTCCGACTGCCAGTCCGCCTGCGCCGGCTGCTATGTAATAACGCCAGAGCGCCCTCTGGCGTCGCTCGTCAAGCCGCCGCTCCGCCGTCAGCACCAGCGGGCTTGCGGGAATAACCACGCCCTGCTGAAGAACACTGTGAACCGCCGGATCAATAGTCGTGGGCACAGTCGCCTATCCTTCCCGTCAGAACCTGCCGCTGCGGCTCTCGAAATGCGTGGGCTTGCCCAGGCTTTCCCCGCCGCGCGCTACCCAGTCGGCGATCCAGTGGATCATCTGCTGGGCACTGACCTGCGGGTAGCCGAACAGCTTGTGGCCCAATTGCCCGCTGCTCAGCAGGGCATCCTGGGATTCAGTGCCCGTGAACGTCGCCGGCTTGCCCATTATCGAGCCGAACTGCTCGGCAGCCCGGCGTACGCTCACCAGTTCCGGTCCCGCCACGTTCAACACGAACGGCGGGCTGGATGCGTAGTCGAACGCTCTCAGCGTCATCCTCACTGCGTCCGCCTGCCACATCACGTTGACATTCCCCATTGCAAGGTCCACTGGTTCACCCGCAAGGACATGCTGAGCGATGTCCACCAGCACCCCGTAGCGCAGCTCGGCGGCATAATTGAGGCGTATCAGCGCCGTCGGAATCCCCAGCGATCGGCTGAAGTGCTCGAAGATCCGCTCGCGACCGAGGGCACTCATGGCGTAATCGCCCTGCGGGTTCGGGGGGTCTGTCTCTACCGCGCCTCCGAGCGACACGGGTGTCAAGCCGTAGATGTTGCCGGTCGAGAACGCGATGATCCGGCTGCCACGATACTTCTGAGCCACCGTGCCGGGCAGATATGCGTTCAGGGCCCAGGTCAGAGCCTCTTGGCCGGTCGAGCCGAACTTCATGCCGACCATGAAGATGACGCCAGCGGCATCGGGCAGCTCCTGTAGTTGATCGGGATCGAGCAGGTCACACCGGATCGTCTCGATGCCCACCGACTGAAGCCGCGATTGCTGATCGCCGGACGGGAAGAGATCCACCCCGATCACGCGCCGGTGGACGCCCGCGGCATCGGAGGCCCGCCTCAGCATCCGCGCAAGGCTCGGGCCGATCTTGCCTCCCACCCCCAGTACGATGATGTCACCATCTATCCTGCCGAGCGTTTCGACGACGCCGTCCGACGGCTCGCTCAGCATGTCTTCAAGCTGCTCGACGCTGTGAACGGCGTCGGCACGTAATGAACCCTCCCGGGGGCTCGTTTTACCCGGCATATCGCGGACTCCCTTCTTCCGGAGGCTGAATGTCTCGCCGAAGCGTGCGACCGATTGCTGCATCACAGGCCGGCGGCTGGCACTAACGCCTGAGGTCTGCCGTCTAACGTCCAAATTCTTCCTTCTCGGGCAAAGTGTAGCAGAATAGCGAAGGGGTCGTCAATTCGAGGGGGGGTTCCGACAGGATGCTGACGTGTGCAGGCCGGAGGGAACTTTCACCACGCGACTGCTCTGCCCGGCCTGGCACATAAAAAAGAAAGCCTGGTCGTCCCAGGCTTGCCTAAAGGTAAGGAGAGAAAGGAGAAAGGCGAGATTGTTGCCTCTCTCTGTATTGACAAACAAACGACGTAAAAGTCAACCAGTCAGGCGGGAAATTTCGGGGCAAGAAAAAATCGCACCGGATTTGTCAGTTCCGTGAGAGAAGTAACTGCGAGAGAACTCTTTGCAATCATCACAGGCAGAGCACGCCGCCAGGGGTAGTCGTCTCCTTTGAAACTCTTCTCGAAGACCCCTGACGGCGTGTTGCGTCCGCCTTGAGGCGCTGCCCGCGCTCTACGCGCCACGCTTTCTCCGGATGAGCACGCCTCCCATGGAAGTCAGTCCGACGGCGAGGGCTATCAGGCTGCTCGGCTCGGGAACAGTTGACAGCTCGAAGGCCAGGTCCCAATTGGTGCCAATCGGCTCCCAGCCGGCCGCTGCCCGTTGTCATATCTTTGAATTCTATCAGCGGTGCATGGCCGGTGGCGGCGGCCCGGGCACGCCCGGCGCACTCTTCGCCTTGTCGGCAGCAGGGGTGGGTTTCGGCGGGAATCGGAGCCTGTTGTCCACCACGAAGCTCCATTCCATGTAAGTCTTGTTGCCGGCCCAGTCCGTCAGCAGCAGACTCGCCGTGTGCCGCCCATCCGGCAAATTCGTTACCGGCTGCGTGCGCGGGGTCTTATACCAAATGATGCCACGCTCGGGGATCACGTTGTGTTCCACGGGTTCATCATCCAGGGTCAGGGTGACTGTGTCATACTTGATCCCGCTGCCGGTATCTTTGACAATGGCAGAGATCTCGATGGGAGGAGTGCCCGGCGTCAGGAAGTCCCGCGTCGGCCTGACCGTCACAATCTGCGGCGGGGTGGAATCCGGTATGTCCGGGCGGAAGGCAAGCAGCGCTCCGTCGTCCGCGAGTACGTAAAGCGCTCCGTTGGAGACGACCGGCGCGGCCGCCAGGTTTACATACTTCAGCTTCCCACCTTTCAGCGCCGACGGCTCCGCTACGTACTTCCACTTTACGACTCCGGTTTCCACATCCGCTGCCAGGATGATTCCCTTGTTCGCCGTGACTATGACGGTGTCTCCCGCTATTACCGGCGACCCGTACGCTGGGGCTCCGATATCTACGGGGGCTTTCCATTTCAACTTGCCGGCGTTCGTCAGCGCGTACAACTTGCCATTCTTGCACGCGAAGAAGACTGCGCCCAGAGCGGCAGACGGGGTAGTGGTAATATCGCTTGACAAAGGGATTGCCCATTTTAGGCGGCCGCTCTTCGCTTGGAAGGCGTACAGAGCATTGCCGGCGCCTAGGTAGACGACGTTCTCGGCGACAACCGGGGTGGCATGCCGCGAACCGGTTCCAACTCGCTTGACCCATTTTATCCTGCCGGAAGCCGTATGTGCGGCGTAGAGAATTGTGTCGCTGGAGAAGAAGTATACGAGCCCATCTGCCACCGCCGGCGAAGATGCGATGTCGTCCTTCGTTCTGAAGGGGCCGGGCCATTTCATCGTTCCCGTACGGGCGTCCAAAGCGTAGAGCTCTTCGCTGTCCGAGCCGACGTAGATCACACCGTCCACCAGAACGGGAGACGAGGAGATGCTCCTCCTGGTCCCCAAACTCCAGGCAAGGGATCCTTCTTCGGTGGTAACCGCGTAAAGTCTGCCGTCACCCGCTCCGAAGTATACGAGCCCATCTCCCACGAGAGGCGAGGATCTGATGGAGGCGGTTAGGGATTCGGATGCGGGATAGCGCCATCTCAGCGAGCCCGTCTCGGCGTTCACGGCGTAGAGCCGTCGCCCCGAGCAGAAGTACACCACCCCGTCCTTTACCGCCGGGGATGATGGGTTGTCGGCTGACATGTCGGTCACGTGCTTCCACGCCAGTTTGAGCGGAAAGCTCAGGCGCTCCACAGTGTACCCTGTGTGGGCGGGATCGTATTTGTACATCGTCCAGTCCCGGCCGGGGCTGGTCGGCGTGGTAAGTACTTTCTCGGTCGGCGGAGCCGGTGCTACGCGCTCGGTTGGGATAGTCGGCTCCTTGGGAGGCTGAGGACTATCCCTTTTTGGCCGATCGGGCCCGGCAGGTGGTGCGGGCATCTGCGGCATGCTGGGAGGCGGAGCAGCTTCCCTCGCCTCTACTTCCTCATCCTCCGCAACAGGGGCAGGAAGCGGAGGGAGCCCCTCCTGCGATAACGCCGCCGTGAAGCCCGAGAGGACGACTGTTAGTACTATTAGACAGGCGATCAGCCTTGCAGGCATCATCCTCCTCCTTCTTGAAGGTACAGCCGAAGTATACAGCATTTGGTCGCGAAGCGTCAATCCCGGCCGAGCCGCGGATGGCCGGGGAGCGTACATAAGTCCCACTTACACTTTACAGACGCGCATCGCGGACGGGCTGTTCCGCGGGCCCCGCGGAATCGGGCCGCAAAAAGACAGGCCGAGCATGGCTCGACCTCTACTTTGGCATGTTGGCTTGACCGGCTCTGTGCTACTTGGCCTGGTCTTCAAGCACCGGCTTGTCCCGGCGAAGGCATTTGGAGCAGCGCCAGTCTATGCCCACTTTTTCGTACATGGTGGGGACATTCCGCACAGGGGATCCACAGATGCCGCATCGGGTTGTGCTGCTGTAGCTCGTTGATGTAAAGAGCTCGTGCTCCGGCTCGGCCCCTGCGCCTTTATGTTCCGAGTCGATCATGAACGTACCTCCGAGATGATAGCTGTGCACCAAGATTATACCATGTTTGTAACGAAAGACAATAGGTCTGCGAGCGAATCCATGTTCAGGGGCATGGCCCCCGGCTGTTGCTGATGCTTCTGAGCTCCGATGGGCTGAACTGCGGATGGTTGAGCTCCCTGGTCAGCCCGGCGCACCCATAGGCGAGGAGGAACTCCATGTTCATAACATCTTCTTTGTTGTAAATGAGCAGGAGTTCCAGGGCCTCGTTGCTGCCTCGACGATACTCCTTCCAGAGCCGGACCGCGTCGAAGCCGTCCAGGCCTTCAGTTTCCAGCCTTCGTCTGATCCCCAGCCTGCCCTCTATGCGTTTCAGTCCTCCGGTCAGCCCGAGTCTCCTCAGAAGGAAGCACAGGTCTACGTGGAGCTGGTCGAGCTGCAGGTCGGGAAACGTGCGGCGGATGAACGGAAGGTCAAAGCTGCTCCCGAAGAATGTCACAAGCATTGGAAACGGCCTGATTGCTTCAGGGAACTCGCCCAAGTTGACCCCTCTGACGAACGCCCGCATCTCATCACCGTCGTAGAGGCCGATGACCGTTATCTGGTCGTCCCATCCGCAGCCGGTCGTTTCGATGTCAAGGTAGGCCACCTGCCCGCCGAACTCGCTGAGTGCGCGCCAGTGTTCCTTGCTGGGGACAGTCCGGGCGAAGAAGGCGTGGTCCCTCTCCTGAAGCCTCATTATCGATTCCTCAATGCGCGGGAGGAGAAGCGCCTTCTTGTCCCTGGGCAGATCAAGCCCTGGGTGCAGTTGGAGAAACTGCTCCCAGTTAAGCGCACCAGCATCCCAGATCCTGCGCTCAGTCGCATACCCGATTCCCGGTATGTGGACGAAAGTGGAGGTCAGCATGATAGAAAGCTCTTTCACCGATTGCCATCTTGGATCCAGTATACCGGATGCGCGGGGGCCGGGCAAGCATCGGGATGAGAATCCGTGCGTCTTCCGAGGCGCTCGCCGCTCGGGCATCACGTCTGGTCGTGGTTTTCCGGGTAGACGAACGGGCAGCCTATAGTTCTGGTGCCGGGCCGCAGGACTCGCGTTCCTTCAGGTAGCAGGGGAGAATGTTCTCCGTGGGATAATCGTCCGGCGCGCCGCGGATCCTCGAGATCACGACTTTCGCGGCCAGTACGCCAATCTCATAAAGCGGCTGATGGACCGTGGTGAGCTGCGGGATGGTGAGGTCGGCGTACGTGTCATCGAATCCAACGAACGAAATGTCCTTCGGGATGTTGAGGCCGGCGTGACTGGCGGCCTGCATCGCACCGATGGCCATGGTATCATTAGCGGCAAATACAGCAGTCGGCCGGCGGTGCAGCCTTAGGAAAACCTGCATCGCCTCGTAACCGGAATCCTTTCCATAGTCACCCGCCGCCATGAGGTCCGGGTCGATCGGGATTCCTGCATCCCCAAGAGCGTCTCCGTAACCCCTCATTCTCTGCTCCGAGATAAGCGTGTTGGTCGGCCCAACAATCATGGCTATCCGCCCGTGACCGAGGGCCAGCAGGTACTTGACCGCCTCGTAGGCGCCGGAGTAGTTGTTCGGCTCGACGAAGGGAAAATCGGAAAGTTCCGCCCTCCGCTCGATGATGGCCATTGGAACACTCCGCTCGTGAATCATGGCCAGGTGGTCGGGAAGGATGGGTGCGGATAAGATTATGCCGTCTACTCGGCGTTCGAGCAGGGTAGTGATGTTGGTGCGCTCTTTCTGGATGCTTTCGTACGAGTTGCAGAGGATGACGTTGAAGCCGGACTTCTGCGCTTGGTCTTCGACTGCCCGTGCAAGCACAGGGCTGACCGGCCCGGCGATGCTGGGCACTATGTGGCCGATGAGCCTGCTCTGCTTCTTCTTGAGGCTGCGGGCCAGAGCGTTGTACCGATAGCCCAGGTCGGCGATAGCCTGCTGCACCCGGAGTTTGGTGTGCTCCGAGACCCCGCGCGTACCGTTCAGAACGCGTGATACAGTAGCGGTGGATACGCCCGCTTGGCGCGCAACGTCTTTCATCGTAGGCAGCATGTCACATCACCTGGAAAACGTCCGAGAACCAGCCGACCCGGAATTGTAATCCTTTTCATAGTACTTCCACAGCGAATACTTGTCAAGTCCTCGAAGGCCTATCAAGAACCAAGAATTTGTTTTTGCCGGTCAGGCGAGGAACCGCCGCTATGCAGGGCGGACATAGGGCTAGACGGATCCGCTTGTTCCGAGTAGCCCCGACTCATCGGAACGTATCGAGGGACGGAACACATGTCGTCGTTATGGCTGTCGCGGGGGATACCAGCCTCTGTTGGCTGGAGACCTTTCTCACCATCTTCTCGGAGGAAACTCGTAATTTCCGTGGAACGTTTATGAGGCTGAGAAGCCGATTTGCAGGTTTTGAATCTTGAATTGCAAGGAGCGAGCCAAGTGGGACAACTGGCTGTCAACGGTGGGGAAAAAGTACGGACGAAACCATTCCCGGCATGGCCGGTTTTCGACGAGCGGGAGGTCAAGGCGCTCGAAGAAGTATGTCGGAGTGGGCAGTGGGGCTGTCTGTCGGGAAGCAAGGTTTCCGACTTCGAGAAGAAGTTCGCCGCGTTCCAGGATGCGAAGTTCGGCACGTGCGTCGTGAACGGCACTGCCGCGCTCGAAATTGCCCTGCGCGCTGTCGGCGTCAGGGCCGGCGACGAAGTGATCGTTCCGCCCTACACTTTCATTGCCTCTGCGAGTTCAGCGCTCACGGTAGGCGCGATCCCGGTCTTCGCCGACGTCGATCCGGACACCTACAACCTCGACCCGTCGAAGGTCGAGGCGGCGATCACCGAAAAGACGAAGGCGATCCTCGCCGTTCACCTCGGCGGCCGCCCGGCGGATATGGACGGCATCATGGCGGTGGCGCGGAAACACGGGCTGAAGGTGATCGAGGATGCCGCTCAGGCACATGGCGCTGCATGGAGAGGCCGGCGCGTCGGAGCGATCGGCGACGCCGGTACCTTTAGCTTCCAGTCGAGCAAGAACCTGACCGCTGGCGAGGGTGGCATTGTGCTCACAAATGATCCCGAAGTCCACGCCCGCGCCTGGTCACTCCACAACTGCGGCCGCGTGCCGGAGGGAGAGTGGTACGAGCACCCGATCCTCGGCTGGAACATGCGGATGACGGAGTTCCAGGGTGCGATTCTACTGGCGCAGATGGAGCGGCTCGAGGCTCAGGTAAAGACTCGCGAGGAGAACGCGCTTTACCTCGACGAGTTGCTCTCGGACATCGAAGGCATCAGGCCTCTGAAGCGGGACCCGCGCGTGACCACCAACGCCTACCACCTACACATCTTTCGCTATGAGCGTGCGGGCTTTAATGGGCTTCCACGGGCGAAGTTCCTGGAGGCGCTAAGCGCCGAGGGAATCCCGTGCAGCGCCGGGTACGTCCCGCTCTACAAGGAGCGGCTTTTCTACGTCGAGCAGGATGGGTGCCCCTTGGGATGCAGTTTCTACGGGCGCGAAATGGATTACAGCAAGGTTAGCTGTCCGGCAGCAGAACATGCCTGTGCGAACGAAGCCGTCTGGATCTTTCAGAACGTACTCCTGGGTACGAAGGACGACATGGACGACATCGCCAGCGCAGTGAGGAAGGTGCGGGAGAACGTCGCGGAGTTAATCTAGAAAGAACACAGGAATGCACAAGAGGAGGCGGCGGCTTTAGACATCGGACTTTGGACTTTAGGATCCGGGCCCTGGCGTCTATTGTCCGGCTTCTGAACGCTTTCTCTGTGCTCTCTGCTTTTTTCTGTGTCCTCTGTGTTCCCTAATTGCCAACATGAACCATAACCTGAGTCTTTTCGACTGCAATGCACAGATTGGGCGGTACGGCGTCAGGCACCGGGAAGCCTTCACAAGCTTGGATGGGCTGGTGGGCGAGATGGCCTACTCGGGCATCGCGGAGGCGCTCGCATACCACTCCATGGCGAGAGAATACGCACCCGCTGTCGGGAACGAGATGCTCTTGGAAGGGATTCCGGGCAAACCGATCCAGCCGTGCTGGGTTGTGATGCCACACCACACGGGGGAAATGCCGCCGCCGGATGCCCTGCTTGCCAAAATGAAGCAGAAGGGCGTGCGTGCAGTCCGC
>Ga0114930_10003578_pt1 | contig 13496 bp, 11 predicted proteins | sample AnhtaG_FD_87300 | JGI IMG/M metagenome (GOLD analysis project Ga0114930, IMG submission 87300) | Deep subsurface microbial communities from Anholt, Denmark to uncover new lineages of life (NeLLi) - Anholt_01485 metaG | ecosystem: Environmental > Aquatic > Marine > Oceanic > Sediment | place... | reverse complement strand
GTCTGCCGGACTGCGGATAGGAAGTTTGCTGTTTGAGATGCCACGAAAGCCACCGGAAGTCTGAAACAATTGCTTGGCGCCTAGCGACTCCCAAATATCCTCGAATATCCGCAATATTATCCCACCATCGTAAGCCATCAGATCCGCCTCTCTATACGAACTTATCATATAAGGCATGAGGAAAATGTCAAACAAAGGGTGAATGCTACCATAGGGATAACTAAACCCCATCTCCATATCACCCCGATTGACGGCTTCTGTTACCTCAATCAAAGAGCCCAGCGAACCACCGGGGTAGGGCGTCAGTTTTATTCGACCATCTGAATAAAGATTCACTAGATCAGCAAAGAGCAGATGGCTTTCACCATGGGGAGCCTCGACAGGAGTCGTAAAAGGAAGGTTCCACTCATACTCAGGCTCTACGGCTGCTGGTGCGCCTGGTGATGGTGCGGGTGCTGGTGCTGCACAACCACTACCGACTAAACCAGCACCAACCAAGGTAACTACCAACACCGGCAACAACAAAAGTGCCACTAATTTGCGTTTCATTTATTTCACCTCCGTAAGATTTTTCAGATAACACTCCCTTAGCCTTGCATTATATTCTCACATAGCACCACCTCCCCTTCATGCCTAATTCCACACTAATAAGCCTGTAACTCAGGTCTTCTCTAATTCCTCGGGCTTGGACTCTTCTTACAGGCTCCTCTGACCGAGCAATACCTCTTTCACGGTGTCACTAACTGTGGCAATGAATTTGTCTTTCAACTTACATGGTTTTGGAGCATTTGTCAATAGCCCAGTTAAATTTCTCTGCTGAGCTAGCCCTGCGACGATTCCTCCTAACTAGTGTAAATAGCTCTCATTCTCTCTCAATCGATTTATGTGTTTTGTGCAGGCATCCTCAACAAGCGCTAACAGAGGCTATTCTTTGGACCTGATGAGAGGTAGCATGGTTTCTACCGAGGAAAAATGACCACCATCCACCAGAGCGGTCTGCCCGGTCATATAACTGGAGGCGTCAGATGCTAGGAAAAGGGCAGCCCCTACCATTTCCTCGGGCTCAGCCACCCTGGCCAGTGCTGTGTCGCCCTCGGCCTTCTCCCGAATTAACGGATTGTTCCACAGTGCCTCAGAGAAGCGGGTCTTTACTAATCCGGGGGCAATGGTGTTGACTCGGATATTATACTGCCCCCATTCCTCAGCCAATACCCTGGTGAGCATAATCAGGCCAGCCTTGCTGATGGCGTAAACCCCCAGCCCGATTCTAGGCCTTATGCCATCCTCGGAGGCGATGTTGATGATGCTGCCGCCCTTACCATTATCCCGCATTATCTTGCCAACTTTTTGGCTCAAGAAAAAGCAGGCCTTCAGGTTCAGCCCTATGGTGACATCCCAGGCCTTTTCCTCGATGTCAAAAACTGAGCCGAATACCGGATTGGTGGCAGCGTTGTTCACCAGAATATCAATGCGCCCGAATTCAGCCACTGTCTTGCTTACCAGACTGTCAAGTTCTTCCATGTGGCGTAAATTGGCGGCTACGGGTAGGGCTTTTCTTCCCATCTGGGATATTTGGTGAGCCACCGCTTCTAGGTCTGGCAGTTTGCGGCTGGCAAGGACAATATCAGCACCTGCCTCAGCCAGCCCGAGAGCAATGGCCTGGCCAATTCCTCGGCTCCCGCCGGTAACCAGAGCTACCTTGCCTGAAAGCATAAATTTGTCCAGAAACCGTCCCCTGTTCATTGTGCTCCTTCCTCTTCAAAACATAGATTGGGCTCCTCTTTTAATTGCTTTGACTGGTCGAGTTCCTTGTTTATACCGGCTAGGTACTTAGCTATGTTCTTGCGTGATTCGTAATCGTAGTCTTGGTTCAGGGCGATTGTTTCCATAACGGGTGAGCCGCCGCCATGCACCCCGGCGATTTCATACCAGGCTGCCATCGATGAGGCGGTCAGGTTCTCCACCAGTCTCCAGATGCGGTGTGAGACTTCGGGAGAGAAGTTTGGATTTCTAACTATGTATTTCTCCAGCCAGGCTTTTGTCTGTTCGGCGCTGAAGTCGTCCTCGAATGGTAGTGTGACTGCCAGCCCACCAGCTATTTCGGCCAACAGGTTAAACTCGTGGAAGATGGTTTCTCCGGTAAGTCTGCGGCCAACATTAGCGTAAATAACGTTTGGGAAGAATGTGCCTGAGGATGTCTTATCACCATAGATAGCACTGGCGACTCCAGCAGCATAGGCTAGCTCGGCAGCACCAGCAAATTCGGATAGCTTCTGCCTCACGTGAGGCACCTTCTCAATATTGTTAGCCTCGGCGACCAGAGCGGTGGCACCACACAGAATATCGGATACAGCTGGCTTGCATCCGGAGTAGCTATGTCGGTGTGAGTCGGCAAAGAGCAGGGCAAGTCGCCTGCCGAATTCCCATTCGCCGCACATGAATACCCGTTCTTTAGGCACAAAGACATTATCAAAGATGACCATAGAATCTGAGACACCCATTTCGGCAAACGGGCACTTTATTTGCTTTCTCTGGCGCACCGCCACTGGTCGGGTGATGAGGTGTACCCCTGCCCAGTCGGCTGGGATAGCAAAGGCTACGGCATAATCCTTATCTGCTTCACCCAGAGCCCGTGTTGGAACCACGATTATCTCGTCAGAATACGCCACCATGGTGATGGAGAGCTTGGCTCCTCTGACGACAATCCCGTCATCTTTTACCTCAATAAGGCGAACATAAGCATCAGGGTCGGCCTGTTCGGAGGGTCTCTTGATTCTGTCACCTTTCATATCGGTCTGGGCACAGGCTGCTGTTAGGTCCTTTCTCTGGTACACTTTTAGGTAATCTATGAAGCGGCGGTGATACTCAGTGCCGTGCTTGTCGTCCATTTCTTTGGTGGCGATGGAAAGAGCGATGATGGCGTCCATCCCCATACATCTCTGGATACATCCCCCAACTCTCTGGGAGAGTAAGCGAATCATTTTCTGCTTCTGCATCAGGTCGAGGGGGTTCTGCGGGAGATGCGCAAAGCGGTTTATCTTCTTGCCGGTTAGTGAAGATGTTGCCATGATTAGCCCATCCCATTCTGGGTCATGCGCCAGGTCAAAGGTAACTGACATGACATTGATACCCGGTTTGGTCCTGGGGTCGTCACGACCTACTTTCTCTCCACCGATGTAGATGTTGGGTTTCATTTTCTTTAAATCTTCGTAGTATTGTGCTGAAGTCCTCATGGTGTTACCTCCATGGTCTTTACCAACGCTGCCAAGGCGGTGGTGCTTCTAACCACATGAATAGGTCTATATTGAGTTAACTGGCCTTCTCTCTTTCATCCTCAACACGTTTTGCTTTAAACATTGCCCTCTCCAGGGTGCCGGGCTTCACCAGTTCCAACCTAGGGGTGACCTGCAGCTCATCGCGGAAAGTCTGCCGCAGCTTATTCTTAAACTCATCGGTATTTGCTGCCTCGGTGGTATACTCGGCAATTATGGTAACGACATCCATGCCCGTCTTTTCATCTGTGGTGAGCCTTATTCTGAACTCATCCCCAAGCTCATCAAAGCTTTTTACTACTTTCTCAACCTGAGAGGGGTAGAAGTTCTCTCCCTTGTAGATAATCAGGTCATCTGCTCTACCTAGGATGCCTCCTACACAGCGGACATGGGTTCGGCCGCAGGCACATTTCTCAGTGGTAAGCCTGGCATTGTCATTAGTCCAGTATCTAAGCATAGGAGTTGCTTCTCTAGTCAGGTGGGTCATCACCAGTACTCCCACCTCTCCTGGCTCACACCTTTTCATTGTTTGGGGGTTGGATTGCTTCAATAAGTAAGTGGTCTTCAACCAAATGGAGACCTGCCTTCGCTTCGCACTCTGCGGCACAGGTAGGACCAATTTCAGCCAGTCCGAAAATATCGTAAGCATCTATCCCTAGCCTGCTCTCGATTCTTTCTCTAGTAGATGGAGCCTCAGTTCCCCCTTCACCTCCAAAAACCCCAGCCCTCAAGGGAATATCATCGGGGGATATACCCCTATCCTTCATTCTCTCCGCAATGTAAAAGGCGAAGGATGGAGTGGCAATCAGGACGGTAGCGCCGGGGTTTAAGAAGTAGTCTACCTGTCGGTCAGTCATTGATGCCCCAATAGGCAAAACAAAGCAGCCTATCGCCTTGGCTGCGTAATGCACCGATAGACCAGCCACCCACAGCCCATAGGCAAAGCCGTTCTGGACGATGTCACCCGGGCGAACCCCAAAGCTCCACATTACCCTTGCCGTCCACTGGGTAATGTTTTCTACATCCCGCCGGCTCCATATTGTATTCACCGGCACCCCAGTTGTTCCGGTTGATGGATGAAGCTCCTCCCAGTCCCGTTGCGGGGCGACAGTATACCTTCCGAAAGGAGGGTGCTTCATCTGCTCCTCTCTGAGCTCTTCTTTGTGAACGGGGGGTATCTTCATCACATCATCAAGAGATTTGATATCATCCGGCTTAAGCCCGATTTTATCGAACCGCTCACGGTAAAAATCAGAACCCGCATAGCACCGGCGAACCTGCCACTTCAATCGCTCAAGCTGCAGATTTTCCAGCTCCTCTCTATCCATGGTTTCTATCTCCGGCGCATAGTATTTAGATTCCCTCGATGGTCTCATAATCACCTCTGCTGACATTAAATTGCCTCTGAAAGCTCTCTTCCTTATGGTTAGGTTATCGTTTCTAGCTGCTCCATATCCATCTCCGCTAAAGATAATTCAGTCTTTATCGTATCTATAGTTATAGAGTTGCTTTGCCGCTAACCTAGCAACTGAGGGACAATTTCCTTAATGAAGGGCTTCAGCTCTGATAGGGCATCAGCCATGGCGGTAACTGCCTTGTCAATTTCAGTCTGCGTCATCGGCGTTGATATGTGATACGCATTCCTTTTCGCAGTGAAGATATCTCTATTTAACATCGCCAAGTGGAATAAGCGGGATATATTCCTGTCTTGAGTTACCAGGGAAACGGCTGCATGCGTCACTGGCTCTGGTGTAAAGTGGATCTGGTGAAGGGAGCCGTATCCAGTAACTTGTGCTTTAATCTTTAGGTCAGACAGAACACGCTGTATACTCTCTGCCAGTGAGTCACCCAGGGAGTTAATCCTGTCCAATGCCTCCTTTGTCATCTCATTAAGGGAAGCGATACCAGCACTAGCAACAACAGGGGTTGCCACAAATGTCCCCGTGTGGTGGGCTGGCCGCTCTTGCTTTGGAGAGAACACCGCCATAATATCTTCGCGACCACCAAAACCACCTACCGGGAGGCCACCGCTGATAGTCTTTCCGAAGACAGTGAGGTCTGCCTTGACATCATATATCTGCTGAGCACCACCGGTAGCTAGCCTGAAGCTTATCACTTCGTCTACAATCAGGAGTACATTGTTCTCAGTGGTCACTTTCCGCAAGAACTTCAAATAGTCGTCCTCGGGAGGAATCAAGCCGCCCGCTCCCATTATCCCCTCGACAATCACCGCTGCCAACTCGTCCTTGTTCTCTTTAATAATCCTTTCTGCTGCCTCCTTATCATTAAAGCGGGTAACCAACACGTCTTGTTCTACGCTCTTGGGCAACCCTATCGGTAACTCTTGCCACCCTACCCCCGCCTCCATTGGGTCATAGCTGCCATGGTAATTTCCTTCCATCTTCAAGATTTTGTCCTTGCCGGTGTAAGCCCTGGCACCACGTATGGCAAACATCACTGCCTCTGACCCAGAGCAACAAAAACGTATCCTATCTACTGAAGCAACCCGCTCGCAAATCATTTGTCCCCACTGGTACACGTTCTCAGTCGGCGCCGACATGGCTAAGCCATTTTGTACTTGCTCTCTGATAGCTTCCACCACTTTGGGAGGGTTATTCCCCAGCACCAGCGCCGTCCAATTGTTAGAAAAATCGATGTAACTATGACCATCCACATCGTAGAGATAGCACCCATCCCCTCTCATCATGACGGTAGGATAGGGTTCAAGCCAACTTCCCTCCCGATAATCGCCGCTGGGTATGTATTTGCTGGCCCACTCCTCTACCGCTTGCCGTGATTTGGGCGTCCTTCGCCGATAGGCTTCTTCAACCTTCTGCCTGTATTCAGCTAATGACTTCTCTCTGGACATTCTGTTAACCTCCTTTTTCTAACGTTGAAACTTGTCCCTACTCAACTTAATCCGGGCAACGTCTTCTGCCTTACAGAACTTGTTTCTAACTACATATCTATCCCTCCTATGAGGATATTTCAGCCATTACCACGCTTAAATATAGATTTGTCAGGTCTCTAAATCAAGTACCTTGACATCTGTTCTACATAGGATAAGGCCAACGGCCGATGGAAGCCATCCGCAGCCCTAATTGCTGCCAATACATCTGAGGGTATATTCCCTCAGTATACAAGGATACTCACCAATTATTTGGGGCATGTCAAAGAGCCACTTGGTAAAAGTTTAGTCTGTTGAAGTCAGCGTGTCAATGCTCCGTACTCATACGGCATATTAGTGATACACCACCCCCCTCCGTTGATTTTCTTTCCACTGCTCCAGAAACTTAAGTGGAGTTTTGAATTCGATTAGGGTGGGGGGAAGAGAGTGAAAAGATTTCAATTCTATTGGTAGGAGGATAGCCGCTACCTTTTAGACACCGCCCTTTTTTTGCCTCCTGAACCATGGCCTTAAATGGTGGGAGCACAAATTTATTGTAGTGCTCCATCGAGAACATTGGCCCGTTCTTATAGGCCCAGTCGCCAACGATGAAAACGATATCAGCACCGGCTTCAATGGCGTTATTGATATAGCGCAGCTGGTAGTCAAGCACTATTTCATGTACGCGCAATACGAGCTCCGGGTTTGTATAGAAGGCAATCAGCCGTTCCGAAAAGCCCAGCATGTCACTGGTTATAGAGTTGTGGTCAGTGACAAAAGCCACGATAGCTCGTTCTTCTTTGTAGCGCTTGACCCACCGCTGTATTTGTTCGAAGCGGCGCTCCTCGTCAGGGTCGGGTGGCTGGTAGCTTTCCAGGTCCTTTTCTGACTTAATCGGTGCCTCTATCGGTATCGGGGTTACCTCATTTGGTATAACGCTTGACGGCACCCCACTCATCACGGACTATCCTGGGGCTCTCACTCAGCACCTCCTCCTTGAGAAAAAACCGGTCACGGCTTACCAGCGCGTCCCAATCCATATACTCTATGAATTCCTCGTAGGTCGTACCGAGCAAAATCTCAAAGCGGGGAACTGCATACGGCTTACAAAACGATGCTAGCTCACATCTTCAGGTTAGCCACCAATGGTATTAGGTTGTCTATTATGTTGTCAATGTCGTCGATGGTGGCTATGTAGGGAGGGGCAATGCGAATTGTTTCACGCGCCCTGGCAAAAATAAAGCCTTTCTGCAGCGCTTGCTCAATCACTACATTAACTGCGTGCCGCTCCGGGGGAAACTTTTCCCTGGTAGTCTTGTCCTTTACTAGCTCGATAGCCGCCGTCAGTCCTATGCCACGGACATCACCCACGTAGGGAAAATCCTTGAACTCAGCCAGCCGATGGTGTAAATGCTGACTCACCCTCGTTACGTTTTCGAGCAGGTGCTCCCTCTGGATGATCTCAATGCACTTGATGGCGACGGCGCAGCAAACCGGATGTCCAGAAAAGGTGAAGATATGGTAAAAGTCACTTACCCCAACTACCGCACCCTGATAGACGTCTTCAGACATGGTTACCAGCGCCATGGGGAGGTAACCGCCGGTCATAGCCTTACCAGCGGTCATTATATCAGGCTCAACGTTCCAGTTCTGCAAGCCCCACCACTTGCCGGTTCGCCCGAAGCCGTGCACGACCTCGTCGCAGATAAACAAAACATTATGTTCAGAGCATATCTTCCTCACCATGGGAAAGTACTCGGGTGGAGGAACAGGAAAACCCGAAATACTCGGCGCAATGTCAGAGATGAAGGCAGCAACTGTATCTTCCCCCTCTTTTTCAATTGTTTTTTCCAGTGCTTTGGCACAGTCAATGTCGCAGTTGGGATACTCCTTGCTGAACGGGCAGCGATAACAATATGCCTCCGGTATATGGATAAACTCAGGCAGCACAGGGCCAAACCCCCAGCTAGCCTCTATGCCGGTACAGGAGGCCATAGCTATGGTGTTCCCGTGATAGGAATTGAGCCGGCTAATGACTTTGCGCTTGCCTTTCTTCCCTTTTTTTAGCCAGTAATGGTAGGCAACCTCAACGGCTATCTCATTAGCCTCTGAACCAGAATTGGTAAAAAAGAAACGCTTCTGATTGGCTGGCACTATCTCTGTCAGATTAGCAGCTAACTCACCAATCCTTGGGTGTGTAAAACCAGGGCCTAATCCATACCAGAAGAGCTTTGTCATCTGAGCTGCAGCAGCTTCGGCAATCTCTTTGCGGCCATGTCCCAGGGACGTAGCAACATAGGGCACGCAGGCTTCCACATATTCCTTACCATCAGAATCCTTCACCATTATGCCATGACCTTCAACGATAACTCTACCACCGACCCGTTCCCATTTTAACGGCTCTGCATGCGGCTGGACTACATACTTCTTACTTGCCTCAAGATAAGTTTCTTCATGCATTGTCATAACTTATGTCACTCTCCTTTCTACTTTTTGTCTGCTCCCATATTGGTTTCGACCTTCTAAGACTCTGTTCTACCGGGCTAGCTGCCACCACTAAAACCCCCGGAGCTCTGTCTTGCTCCTTTAACTTAGTCGCTGTAAAGTGCAGTTATAGAACAATTTCCTTAAGCTCACCAGCCAATTTAAGCTTGGGCTGAGTAACAGCCTGTACTTCTTCAGGTGTAACTGAGGGAGCTACTTCTTTGAGTAATAGGCCCTCTGGGGTAACCTCAATTACGGCGAGGTTGGTAACAACCAAGTTAACTACTCCCCGCCCAGTAAGCGGATAGGTGCACTCTTTAACTATTCTTGGTTCGCCCGACCGGCTAGTATGTTCCATGGCAACGATGACCTTTTTTGCTCCGTTAACCAAATCCATGCTTCCACCAATGCTGCCCACCTTTCGTTCCAGTGTCATCCAATTTGCCAGGTCACCTCTCTCCGACACTTGAAATGCACCAAGCACTACTACGTCAATGTGCCCTCCCCTAATCATGGCAAAAGCCTCAGCACTATCGAAGAAAGTGGCTCCAGGGTTCAGGGTTACCGGCTGTGACCCGGCGTTGATAAGGTCAGGGTCCATTTCCTCCTCATTAGCTATGCGACCGTACCCTAGGATACCATTCTGACTATGAAGTGTAACATCTATCCCTTCGGGGATAAAGCTTGATACCAAGGTTGGTAGGCCAATGCCAAGATTCACGTAATATCCATCTTCGAACTCCTTGGCTACCCTTAGAGCGATTAGCTCCCTACTTAAACCTGATTTCATATCTTTCTCCCTTCACTACTCGATCTACATAAATGGCAGGTGTGACGATAGTCTCGGGGTCCAGTTCGCCGGCTCCCACAATCTCATCAACCTCGGCGATTGTAACCTTGGCTGCCATCGCCATCAGTGGATTGAAGTTACGGGCAGCCATCCGGTAAGTTAAATTCCCCTTTGTATCAGCTTTATGTGCTTTAATAAGAGCAAAATCAGCCTTGAGGGCTGGTTCGAGCAAACATTCCTTACCATCAAAGAACCTCTTTTCCTTCCCTTCCTCAACAACCGTCCCCACCCCAGTGGGGGTGTAGAAAGCGAGGATTCCAGCCCCACCAGCCCGAATCCTCTCAGCAAATGTTCCTTGTGGAAGCACCTCGAGTTCAACTTCTCCCTTCAAGTACTGCTGCTCAAAGATATTTACCTTTCCAGCATACACGGGAAATGAGGCTATCACCTTCTTTACCTGTCGTTTCTCAAACAAAATTGACAAGTCAAAATCCTCTAGCCTACCACCGGGGCTATTGCTTATCATGGTGATATTTCTTGTCCCCTTTCTATACAACGCCCTAGTGAGTGTAAACGGGATACCACTTACGCCAAAACCGCCAAACATAATGGTGCTTCCGTCGGTAATATCGGCAACTGCCTCTTCCGGACTCGAAAATATCTTATTCATTTCTTCATTTTCCTTGTCGCTTCAACTAGCCCAAGAGCACATATCTAGACAAAGCAGACTTCTCCTGTTATCGCCGATATAGTTCTCCTCAGCAAGCGAAGACACTCTTCTGAGGTCGGTGATGGGTTAATCGCGAAGTAATGTTTCCCCCTCTCGGCATCAACCTTTCTTTCCCTCAAAACCATTTGTGCACCAAGCCTGGCCGCTACCACTACTACGTTTTGTGCTTCTATGGATAGCCTCCTAAAATAATCGTCTGTTTCCTTTTCTTTCTGGACATCTGGTTGACTGGAGTCATAATGCCTTCCATAAATATGTTCCTGAACACCCCAACAGGTAACCTCACCCCCCATTTCTTTTCTAAACTCCTCAAGAAGTTCACCACACAACGCATATGACCGGCTATAAAAGAGCCGGCATTTCTTCTAATATTTCAGGAGATAAGCTTCTATACGCCACACCATTCCATGATGAACGAAGCTAAGACCTTGGTGCAATCTATTACTGAGTCTAAATTGACATATTCATTTACCCCGTGGATATTTTTGCCGTTAGGCCCGAAGGAAAGTGCGGGCATTTTGAAATATTGTGCAAGTCTTGTGTCCATCCCCCATGTTACACCAGCAATGTCAGTATCTGACCCTAAAATCTTATCAGCAGAAGATTTGAAAGCTACCACAAATGGATCATTTGGGTCTTGTTCCCAAGTATCCATTTTCAATCCAAACCAGACTATCTCTGGTGGATGCTTGCTCAACCACTCGTCGTGTTGAGCAACATCGTTTATAGTCCGGCGAACCTGATTCTTAACTTCTTCGAGTTTCTCGCCAGGGATATGTGAAATTCGACACTCGAGCTGTGCCCAACCGGCCACTGTTGAGACCCAGTCACCGGCTCGGTAGGTCCCGATATTGAGATGGCACGACCGTTTGGAATGTTTCTCAAAAAGCGGGTAATGTTTTTCTCGAGCTCGTTTCTCATCTAATTCTACCAGTGCTTGATAAACTTGATTCATTTTGCCAATGGCATTTACGCCGGTATGCGCAATTCCGGCGTGAGCTGGTTTTCCCACTACTCTTACACGGAAATAATAAATCCCTGGGTGGGCTACAATTATTCCCACATTTGGTTCCGAAATGACGAGCCCATCAGCGGTAAAGCCCTCAAGTAAGCAGGCTAAGGTGCCTCCGCCGCCTCCAGCTTCTTCCTCGATTACACTGTGGAGCATTACCGTGCCTTTAGGTTTTAATCCTGCTTTCAATAAACTCTTTAGGGCAAAATAGTTAGCAATGAGCCCCCCCTTCATATCACAGGCTCCTCGACCATAAAGTTTCTTTCCTACTATCTTTCCTTCCCACGGAGAGAAGTCCCACTCCCCGATTGGTTCAGGAGAAACCACATCTATATGCCCGTTTAATATCAAGGACCTTGCCGAAGGCTCACCTTCAAGAATCCCTATGATATTGGGGCGGCCCTTAAATTCCCACCCTGATTCTACAAAGGATTTATGTTGGCGAACCTTCTCATAGTCGGCCTCAAACGAAATTACTTTTAACCCTAGATTTGAATACAGGCCTTGTATATATTTTTGACCCTCTGCCTCTTTCCCAGGGGTGGTGGGAATCTGTACCAGCGTGCTCAAGGTTTGAACAATTTCCTCGCTTTCGTTTTCTATAAGCTGGCAAACTTTCTTCCTTGCCTGGTTGATCTCCAGTTCAAGGTTCCCAGTTGACATACTCTTCACCTCCAAAGCTCAGATTCTCTGATTGATTATTATAACACAGCCGTCAAAACGAAGGGCAGAGTCCAGTGTGTAAACGGTTAATTCCCCCTATCTGTACAAATAAAAGAGCAGGACGACTCTGAAAGTTATTCTGCCTTCTTAATAGCGGGGATATGAGCTAGTTCAGATAGATAAGTGACACTATAATAGTGCTACTATGAGGATAATAAGTGGAGTAGTTTCTGGAGCCTCTCGCCTGGCAAGGTTTCAGGTGGAGCTATCGAAAAAAGCTAGGCAAAGACTAAAATGGTTTGACTACTATAACTGCCACAATCACAATGCTCATCTCACCTGCCGCCACTTCGAGAAGTGCACAACACAATTACACTTTTCTCTTCCTGAACCGTGGGTAGAGCTATCTTTGCGTGGAACTCCTTTCCATCAAAGATTAGTCTAAGCCTCATGGTCTCCAGTAAAACTCGCCACTGACTATCGTCTATGGTATCTAGATTACGGGTAGCAATCTGGCAGAACCGTCTAACCCCTTCCTCGTTTACCATGGCTTGTTGAAGGTCCATGATTTGTCTCTCCAAGGTGCGACACTCTGTTGTAAGTCCGTGGCGTTGCTGTTGAATCCGCTGTAGCTCCATTTCTAGCTTCTCAAAAGGATAGTTAGGGAGATAAAGGTGTAACCTGAGCGCTTTCTGCTCCGCTTTCTCTAGCATCTGTAGTTGCTGTCGATTAGCCCTTAAGTCTTGCTCTAGGCCGTCTATACTTTTTTCGCTGTCAAACTGGGCTTGAACTGCTGGAATAAGGCGCTCTGGCTGAAGCAACATTTTCTTCAAACCTTGTTTGACCTCATTCCAAAGTGGTAGGGCCCTTATCCATCTCCCACAATTCAGGCAGCGGTACCAGGGTTTCCGGTTACGATAAACACCGACCATGCGCCGCCCACATTTGCAGAAAACAAGTGAGCGTAGCGGCGGATAGTAATGCTTGGCATGCCTGAAGCTATTCTCCTTGTTGCGTCTGGATTTCTCTTTAAGGGCGTAAAATTGCTCTGTAGTGAGTATGGCTTGAGTTGGATCCTCGTAAACAAGAAGCCAATCTTCTGGGATTGTATCTACCTTCCGCTTGCCTTTGGAGTCCCTAACTACCTTGGTCTTATAGGCGTAGAACTTGCCAAGTAGCGCGGGATCTTTCAAAACATCGGCCATGGTGCTACGAGAAATCTTTATGCTAAATCTGTCGTACATGATACGACAACAGCTTTCCGTGCGTACTTGCCCGTTTCTGCTCCTTCGTTCTTTTGTTCCATGGGGGCATGATAATTTCTCCCGTTTGTAGGTTGATGCGTCCTAGACTCTTGTGTGTCCCCTTGCCATCTTGGACTGACATCAGCATGACATGAGTACGTATCTCTTTAGCATCATGGGTCTTGAAACCACAGATGCATCCATAGCCCTCAATTGCCTGTGCTTAACTGTGCTCTGTCCGTGCTTCTCGTATTTTCAGTGCCTCCATGCCATGCCTCTCGTACTCCCGTGTCGTGCCTCTTCTCTTGCCCCCGTCTGTGCTCATTGTACCTCAGTTCTCTGCATCTCCTGCATCCCTGCAGCAGCACAGCAGTAGATGTTGAGAAGCGCAACAAGCACGAGAGCACAACAGAT
>Ga0114930_10003573_pt1 | contig 13507 bp, 19 predicted proteins | sample AnhtaG_FD_87300 | JGI IMG/M metagenome (GOLD analysis project Ga0114930, IMG submission 87300) | Deep subsurface microbial communities from Anholt, Denmark to uncover new lineages of life (NeLLi) - Anholt_01485 metaG | ecosystem: Environmental > Aquatic > Marine > Oceanic > Sediment | place... | reverse complement strand
TGTGACAAGGATCACAGAAACAGATGAGGAAAAAGAGGTCAAGGTTGAAAAAGAACAAATGGTAAAACCCAAAAAGGAGCAATCATACTTTGAACGGAAAAAAGAAAAACTGAAGAAAAAGGCTGAAGAGAAAGAATGGGATGGAGGAGGATACAATTAAATGAGTGATAAGAATAAATTTTTGAAAAAGCTAAATCAGCAGTTTACATTAAGGAGAATACTATTCAATGAAGAAAAGAGCCTGGAACCAGATAAAAAGCAGAGGATTAGGGAGGATTTACTTGTAATTGATTTGGAAATCAAGGAGCTGTCTGAAAAATTAAAATCAAAAATCCCTCCAGTGGCAATAGGGAAATAAATGGCTAAAAATTATAAAGGTGAAATGAAACAATGCAAATAAAAGATTTAGGATTCAAGTTAACTGCAAAGCAGATGTTAGCTCATAAATCCAAAGAAATGTTTGTCCTTTTTGGTGGGGCTATGGGTGGTGGTAAATCAACTTGGTTATGTATGGAATTAATTTTTAGATGTTTTAAATATGAGGGGTCAAGAAATCTTCTAGGCAGGGCATATCTTTCAGATTTAAAACGGAGTACTTTGGAGACTTTACTTGAGGTGATCGAAAGGTATCCTGCTGTTGATAGAGAAATAAAAAAACATAATCGGACAGACGGTTTTATTGAATTTAGGAATAAGTCAAAAATAATTTACACTGGATTAGCTGAGGATAAGAGGTCTCTCGATAAACTTAAATCGCTTGAGCTAACATCTTTTGGAGTTGATGAGGGCAGTGAACTTCCGAATGACAAACCCTTTTTGGTTCTTACAACAAGATTAAGACAGCAATTTCCAAGACGGAGAATGTTATATAAAGGTTTTATTGCGAGTAACCCCTCTCAGAACTGGGTAAAAAATCGCTTCATTTCTAGGAATTTAGAAAATCATATATTCATACCAGCAAGAATAAAAGATAATCCTCATCTTGATACTGGTTATGAGGACCAGCAGAGACAAACATTATCAGAACATTTGGTAAGGGCATGGATAGACGGAGGTTGGGATTCTTATCATGATGAAAATCAACTTTTCTTGTATGAAGAGATTGAGGACTCTTACCATGTAAAAAAAATGGGTGGAAATATCTCAATTGGTGTGGATATTGGAGGGCGAGATTGTGAGAGTGTAATTGCTATGAAAAAAGGGAATACATTTTCAATAGAATACGCTAAAAGAGAAAGAGATTTTAAGAGGGTTTTAAGAAAGGTTAAGAGTTTGGTTGGGAGTTCTGATATTCCAGTTTTTGTGGACAGTGTGGGGTATGGAGCAGGTTTTTTAGATATGTTACAAGAACATGATTTGAATGTGGTTGAGGTTATGGGCAATAAAAGAGCAAATGATCCAAGGCAGTTTGCCAACAAGAAAACTGAAACTTTTTTTCTGTTAAAAGAGAGATTGGAGGATGGTGAAATAAGGCTTCCAAGAGACGAAAAACTAAAGACTCAGATGTTAGCAACAAAATTCTACACTTTAAATGATGGTAGGCTCCAAGTTGAGGGAAAAAGAGAATTCCTAAAGATGGGGTTGGGAAGTCCAGATAGAATGGATGCAATAATTTTGGCAAATCTCCAGCAGCCAGAATTAGAGCCTAAGAAATTATCTCAAGCTCAAGAGGATTTAGCATACTGGCAAAAAGAGGAAAATGACGATAGAGAACGAAGGATAAAAGCAGGATTTTTAACGCCCTCATACGAGGAACGATGTGAGAGGGCAAGAAAAGCATTATTGGAAGAGGAGAAAGAATAAAATGGGACTAATGGGAAATATAATTAGAAGGGTATTATTTTCAAAAGAAGATTTAAGAAAAATGGAACCAAGAAACCTAACACATATTCAAGAGGAGTATGAGTACTTAACAGGCAATAAATTTGTAGGGACGAAGAGAAATCTAACATCTAAACAGAAAAAAGATGCTAGAAATGACATGGATGATTTTATGGCTGAGAAAGGATATCGTCCTATGCACAGGAGAATAAGAAAAACAGGAGTAATAAGACAGAAGAAAAAGTTAAAGGTTGGTGAATCTGAAACAGTTGGAAGAGCAGGGAAAATGAAATAGAAAAGGTTAAATGGAATAAGGATAAGGATATAAACAAAGGTGTAAATAGAATGGATGTAAAAAAGCCTAATAAACCCAGTATATGTGCGTAATAGGGGTATAATGACAACTTTTCCTAAAAGAATAAGGATAGAGACAACTATTTCCAGTATGATTAAACCTGTGATAGAGGCGTATACAATTGATAATAAAGGACTTATAGAGATGCACGACAACTGTCGTCAAGCATCTGAATTAACAAAAAACAAGTCCCCTGAGAGACTTTTTCTTATCCTCCAGGATCAGGGCTAGAGTCACCCCCAGGGCAGGGATAGGGACTAGGGATAGAGGTTGAGATAGCCTACAGACAGCTTGAGGGCTTGTTTAACGAATGAACTGTTAATGAGGCTTATGAGTACCTATAACAAGAGATAGTGAGATGTTTCATGATGGCGTATAAAAATTATTATGTAAAAAGTGCCTTGGGGAGAATATCAACGGGAAAATTATGTGTTTATTTTCAGAATTCATCCCAAAATGAGGGCTTATAAGATGGCGATATCCCTTTTTGAGGGAAAATAGGGACGTTATGACAGGTGGTATCCTCGGAGAAAGAAGGAGTAAATAAGGAGTAACATGCAGAATCAAATAGGATCGAGCTTTACAACGGCTCTAAGGTTTCCAAAGCTTGCTATTCTTTTTAGAACAGGAGCAAGAGCAGAGCAGGAGGGATGTAAGTTGTTGCAAACAAAAGAGTTCTGTAGTTCAGATTGTTTTGTTTATCTATAGTGCCTTACTTTGAGGGCATAAAAGTAACAGTGAGGTAAGACGATGAGAAAAAAAGGACGATATTCAGGATATGCACCTTGGAAAGACAAGGACAAACTGGAAAAAAAGTACTTAATAGAAAAGAAATCTATTGGTGAGATAGCTAAAGAATGGAATACAACAAGAAAGACTATTTCAGTTTGGCTAAAGGAACATGAAATCAAAACAAGGTCTATTTCTGCTGGCAGACAACTTCAGGAAACCAGGAAAAAGATGAGCGAGGCTAAAATGGATTCCAGAAATCCAAACTGGAAAGGAGGAAAAAAGTAATTCTGATTGGCGAAGAACCAGTATCAGGAATAGCAAATTTTAGGAGATTTAACATGAACAATAAACAAATAAGAAAGGTTCAGAATGTAACTGAAAGGATTTTTGCTGATGTTGAGGAGGAAGGATTAGAAAATCATATTAAGGCTCTTTGCTTGACTCTTGTTAGCATACTTGGCGATACAAGAGTTGGCTACTGTGGCAATAATGATTGTATTCATCAAGGCCAACGTGGTGAATGTGAAATTAAAATGATTTATCTTGATGATAAAGGAAAATGTAGGTTTTATCGAAGAGGGAAGAAGATTCCAAACCTTGTTATTTAGGGAGACTATTCAAGTAATCTATTCCTTTCTCAGTTATGCAGAATTCATAACTATGGGACGTACGTCCTTGAAGTAGATATTTTATAAGATGTATTAATCCTAGTTTATCAGCATCATAAAGATATTGAATAATTTCTTCATGATTTTGTTGGTCATGAACTAATATCATAGATATATTGATATAATTTGGATAAAAGTCATACATTTTAGAAAGAAAACTTATTTCTTCTTCAATGCTTATAGTCATTGTTTTATCTCCTTTTGTGACTTGTTTACTTAATATTATAAAAGTATTATAGAATCAAATTCAACAAGGGAGGGCAACATGGAATGGTTTTCAGGAAAGTATAAAAAAATGTGTGAGAAGGCAGAGAGGCTTCAAAATCTCTGGAAACCAGTTGAGTGGGAGTACTATTGTGAAAAAGGAGATTATGTTGATGGTGATGTTCTAAATCAATTTCATTTAGGATCTATTAAAGAACCTATAGACCAATGGAAAGAGAGTCATATATGGCTTCCTCTTAAGATTGATTTGGAAGAAAGAGTTATTCCAAGAGGAATAGAAAAATTAAATCAACATAGAATGGAGAATTATACAAAATATGTATATGAAGAAAACAAGCAATTAATAGAAGAATCTTCAAATAAAGATGATGTTATTAAAATTTTGGCTCTTAAATTTGCTATGAAAAGGTGGGGATTTGATTGGGATGATGAAAAAGAAGAATGGAGTAGAAAATGAGTGCTGAAACAGGAGAATATTTGGTTGGAGCCTATATAGAACTTATAGAAGGTTGCGATATAGTAGCCTATAATGTCAGAGCTCCAGAAAAGGGGACGAAAGGTCAAGGTGAGTTTGATGTTTTGGGATTCAATTTTAAGACAAACACAGTCTTTCTTTGCGAAGTTGTTACGCATTTGAATACGATGTTATACAGCACTGGGAAGGATGTTACTGTTGAGAAAATCAACAAGAAACACAGGAACCAGAAGGAGTATGCAAAAAATTATTTAAGCCAATTTGAAAATATTAAGTACCAGTTGTGGAGTCCATCCGTAATGAAAAAACATATAGACCTATTGAAAAAAGAGAAAAAACTGGAATTAGTGATTAACCAAGAATACACAAAGAGAGTTAATGAATTGAGAATTGAGGCTAAAAAATCTACAAAAAGAAGAGGAAATCCAGCATTTAGGATGCTTCAAATATTGGGACACTTGAGAAAAGAAAAATGACAAAAATCAAAGAATCAGAAATCACCTGGATTCAAATTGACAATAATCTGAGAGTTGGGACAGTTAGAGGATTGATAAGAGTTATTGAAAATGAGGAAAAGCGAATTTATTTTGATAGAAGAAGAGCAAAAAAGTTGAAAACATCCATGCTGGATATCTTCAAGGCTGAAGACTAAATAAAACTTCTCTATAATCTCAATTTTTACCTAAAATAATTACTTAAATTTATTGACAAATAGGAGAAATATATATATATTTATATATATAGATGAGAAAACAAAACAAGGTGGTAACAGTGGAATATTATGTAAGAGGAAGGGCATACGGTATTCTTCCTGATGGGTTTACTGTAGATGATTTAGATGATGCTTCTGGTATTCCTTGTAGAACTATTGTTGAAGCTTCATCTGAGAGGGAAGCTTCTGAAAAGGGATTAAAAAAGTTGGAGAAAAGAATGGGTATGGCAATTAAGGTTCTAGAGGCTTTAAAGATTGGTAAGAATCCAAAAGATTATCCGTACTTTGTGGATTAAGAAAAAAGGAGAGCTAAATGAGAAGGAAGCAAACACCAAAGAAAGTGCTTATGCTTCATTTAGATTTTGATTTGTATGAAAAACTTCTAGAGGTTGCTGAAAGTGAGGACAAGAGCCTTCAGAGTTTAATCAGAGAGTCAGTGAAGCTACTACTAAAAAAAAGAGGTATTAAATGAGTAAGGCAACTAAAGCTTTTCTGATAGGTAGGACTTCTAGGGAAAGACCAGAAGAGAGACTACATCGGTATTCAATAGAAGTTCAAATGACAGAAATTGAGAAATGGGCAAAAGAGAATAATCTGGAAGTAGTAGGGAACTTTCCAATACCAAATGAGACAGGCTTTAAAAAAAGCAGAAAGAAATTCAATGCAATGTTACAGCAAGCAAAAGAGAAGCAAGCCAGCATAGGTGAGCCTTTAGCTCTGGTATTCACAGAAGCAGACAGACTATCTAGAAATGTGTTTAGTAAAGAGATTTTTGACTTGGTAAGATTAGCAAGAGATGAAGGTAAGTTTGAGCTTCATTTTTCAGAAGATGAGGAAATCTTACGCAAAGATTCTCCTCCTAAAGATTGGGTAGAATTCACAAATGAAATTAACAGAAGTTGGAATGAATCAGCTAAGAAGGGACGGAAGCTAAAGAAAATCTATAAAAGGAAGAGAGAAGAAGGTTTGTTTTTAGGTTGGACAGCTACAGGTTATTTAAATGTGGCTACTACTAATGAACAAGGGGAGATAGTTAAAAAAATCATTCTAGATAAAGACAGAGCTCCATTAATTGAAGAAATGTTTCAGCTTTTTGCAGATGAGGATTTAACCACAGAAGAACTAACAAGAAGAATGATAGGAAGAGGGTTGACCGTAAAGCCTAGAAAGAAATCTGGCAAGCCTAAAGAACCACAAAAAGGAGACATTCTTTGGATGCTACATAATGTGAGGTATCTAGGCTGTTTAGAGAGGCTGAATGAAGAGACAGGTAAGATTGAATTAGTGAAGGCAACTAACTTAGAGCCTATAGTCACAAAAGAGTTATTTGAGAAAGTGCAAAAGAAGCTCAATGATACAGCACTCAGAATGAAGGTAGGGAAGAGACGTTCCAGCACAAAATTCTTCAAGTTTAGAGGATTGATAAAATGTCATTTTTGTGGTTGCAGTCTTACTCCTGATGATTTTTCTACTAAGTATAAAGGCAGAAAAAAACCTAAAGAACTTAAAGTTTTCTACAGGTGCTCCTATGCTAAAAGAAATGTTGACCCAGATTGGTACATGAAGAAATTTGGAACCAAGAATTGTCCTATGGAAAGCTGGGATGAGAAAGAGATAGAGGCTGACATTAAAGAAACATTCTCAATGATGAGTTACGACAAGGAAAGAATGGAAGAAATACGGGTTATGTTAAACCAGGAATACAAGAAAACAATAACATTCACACAGGGTCAGAGAAAAGTTCTAGAAGCTAAGATAAATGAGAAAGAAGAATTAAAAGGAAAGTTGGTTGATTCAATGGCAATGGATGAAATGGTTGATGTTAAAATGGAACTGAAAGAAAGAATAAAACAGATTAGAAATGAGCTAGAAAGCCTCAACAAAGATTTAAGAGAACTGGGAGACGAGGAAGAGCTTAATACTGATGAATTCTTAAACACCATTACACTATGTTCAGACTTGAGCCAGCAGTATGACAAGCTAACACCCGTAAGACAAAGAGAACTCTGCATGATAGCTTTTGAGAGCATTGAAGCAATGAAAGGATGGAAGGTTATTAAAGGAAAAAAGGTCAGGGTTGAGGGGCTGGATATTATGTGGAGAGAGCCTTTTTCTACCATGCTAGAATCAGGGCTTTTAAAAGCCAAAGACGATACACCTAAGATGGGAGGAAGTGGGAAAGGTCAAGCTCTTCATAAAACCAAGAAAACCACTCAAGAACTGAGCGGGCATGGTTTCTCTCGAATCGGTTGCACTTTTTTTCGATCTATTATATAAATATCACGTATTCAAAAAAGGGCAACCGTATCAGATGACTGACAAAAAAACTGGATTGTTATTCCCTAAAGCTGAGAAATCACCCGAAAAACCCACCCCGAAAAAATCCCGAAAAAAAACCTCGATGGAGCCTGCCCTGAGAAATATCCAGGAAACCAAGGATAGACAAACACGACTAAAAATCATCGCAGGTATGGCAAACTCTAAAGAACCTTGGGTCTGTGAGGTTTTGATTCAAGCCCTCGATGATCCCATCGAGGACATCAGAAAAACCATTGTCACGGAGCTTTCAAACAGGGAGGATCTCAATCTTAGCCTCCTGTATCAACGACTTCATAAAACTCCCTGGTATGTCAAAACAGGATGCCTCCACATACTGGGTTTGAGAAAGAATACATCATCCGTGAAATATATCGAGAGTTTGGTCAATGACCCCAACATCGAAGTGCGTCGCACCTTGGCTATCGTTCTGGGTGAAATCGGAGGAAAAAAGGCTCTGGCCCTTCTTACAAAACTCTCCGAGGATGCCAGCTCCTTTGTAAGAACGCAAGCTCTTCAGGCCCTTAAAGAGATCAGTCAAGTCAAGTTCAGCTGAGCGTATCTTTCTTCTGTAGGATAAAAGTCACAGGACCTTCATTGATCAGGCAAACGTCCATCGAAGCGGCAAAAATTCCTGTTTCGGCTTTTAATCCAAATTTTTTGATCTGATTCACAAAATAGCGGAATAGCGGTTCGGCTCGAGATGGCTCTTCCGCCTTATCAAAACTGGGCCTCCTCCCCTTCTTGACAGAACCTGCCAACGTGAATTGGGAGACGGCCAAGACTTCTCCCTGGACATCACACAGGGAAAGGTTCATCTTTCCTTCATTATCAGGAAAGATCCTCAACTCCGCGATCTTGCGCGCCAGGTACAGTGCGTCCTCCTCCGTATCTCCTTTTTCAATACCCACAAGAAGGCAAACGCCCTGTTGGATTTTTCCCGACACTTTGCCTTGGACAGATACCGAAGCTTCCTTGACTTTTTGGAGAACGATAATCACATCAACTCCTACTTTTTCAGTACTTCATCTCTGGAAAAAACATTTTTAAGGCTCTTCAGGTCTTCATGACTGAACAGGAGATTCAGCACCAGATAGACAACGATTCCGATGGAAATAGCCGCAGCAAGAATCCCCAATTTCTGGATAAAGACCATCTGTTCAAAATCAAAATGTTTGACAAAATACAACACAATAGCACCCATCCCTGCCGCAGAAATGGCAGATTTAAAGGCAGAGATCAATATGCTCTTTTTATGGATATGTCCTATTTTCCTCTCCAAAAGATAAAAAAGCGCAAGAAAATTAAAAACAGAAGAAATGGATAAAGCTAAAGCGATGCCTCCCACACGAAGGGGACTCATAAGCAGAATGGAAAGCAAGATGTACAATCCCATGATGAAAGAGGCCACGATCACAGGGGTTTTTATGTCCTTTAAGGAATAAAAGGCAGGAGCCATAATCCTCACCCCTGATATAAAAGGAATTCCCAAGGCAAAAAAGAACAAACAGGATGCGCTCATCGCCGTGGATTGCTCGTTGAATTCGCCTCTCTGGAAAAGCACTTGAATGATCGGGCGATTCAAAAGCAGCAAACCCACCATGGCCGGCAATGTCACCAAAAAGATAAGCTTAAACGAGTAAACAAGAGTTTTTTTCATCCCGTTTATGTCCTGTTTGGCAGCTTGGTCAGAAAAAGTGGGGAGAAGGGCGATGGAAAGGGCGATCGTGAACAAGCCGAGTGTCAACTCCTGCACTCTTGCCGCATAATAAAGCGAGGACACACTCCCTTCCTCGAGAAATGAAGCTATCATGCGACTTATGGCATAATTGATCTGGTAAAGGCCTGCCCCGAATATCCCCGGGACGATCAGTTTCCCCACTTTGCGCACACCCGGATGGGTGAAGGAGAGCATCGGTTTAAATCGCATTCCTTGACGCCAGAGAAAAGGAAGCTGAAAGGCCAACTGGAAAATTCCTCCGACAACCACTCCAGCGGCAAAAACATAGGAAGGCTCTTTTGCTTTGCCGGCAAAAATCCCGGCAAGCGTGATGATCGAAAGGTTAAACAAAACAGGCGTAAAAGCAGGCACAAAAAATTTGCGGAATGAATTCAGGATCGCCATCGCCAACGCTGCTAAGCTGATCAAAAAAATATAAGGAAACATGAAGCGGGTCAGTGTGATGGTCAAGTCCCATTTCCCGGCAACATCCTTGAATCCGATGGAGATCAATTTAACCAAAACGGGAGCAAACACGACACCCAGGACAGTGATCAGGGCCATGATCACCGTCAGATCGAAAAAGAAATAATGGGCAAACTTCCAGAGTTCATCTCGCGACTTCTCTCTTTTCTGTTGGGTAAAAACAGGAATAAACGCCGCCGTCATCGCTCCCTCTCCCGTTAAACGTCTCAACAGATTGGGAATGGTGTAGGCAATCGTGAACGCATCCATTCCCCTTCCCGTGCCCATGTAATTGGCTTGGATCATATCTCGGAAAAGCCCAAAGATGCGACTCAAAAGAGTAGGGGCTGACACGGCAAGAGTCGCCCTGATTAATTTCCGATTTTGCTCTTTCTCTTCCATCATATGCGCATATGACCCCATTCCTAGTTGACTTCAGTCTTAAGATATCTTATCATACTTTTTTACTCCAGGAGAAAGAAATGGCTCAACACCTGTCGGCAATACGGCAAGAGAGACGATCCCTTCGCCGTAACCTGATCAACAGAAAAAATAAGTCTATTCTGCGGACACGCATAAAAGCCATAAGGACGGCTATCGCAAATAAAAATCGTGAAGAAGCAGAAAAACTCCTCCCTCAGACATTTTCCGCGATCGATAAATCTGTTAAAAAAGGAGCAATCCATAGAAAAACAGGGGATCGGTATAAATCCCGACTGAGCCGCCAGGTCGAAATGATTAATCCCTCTCCTTCGAAGTAGTCCTCACCTCTTTTCTCAACTGACAATAATGAAAAAGGAATCCTTCCAGTAAAGTCTGGGGATTCAGATCTGTCGTCTTGACTTTCAAATCGATCTCTTTGAGCTCAGAAAGAAGATCATTCAGATCACTCATAGGAAACCTTTCTACCAAGGAAAAGAAACTCCTGAACTTGGTTGTATAAAAATTGCCAAATCTTTCCTGTATTTGGGGACGCAGTTCTTTGAAAATGGCCTTTTTATCCTTATCTTTCTCCTTTAGCCAGAGCTTGGCCAAAAAAATGTCGCGAAAAATTTTGGCCGTTAAGCCAAGTATAAATTCGGGCCTTACGCTTTCTCTGAACAAATTATCCAAAACAATTAGGCTTTTCTCAAAATCGGCCTTTTCCAGATTATCCACGATCTCCCATTCATAAAAGGATTTAATCCATCCCGAGACCGCGTTAACATCATCCAATTCGACTATCTTTTTTTCTCCAACGAATACAGATATTTTTTCTAGCTCGTTGTTCACTCGGGCAAGATTATTGCCAGTAAACTCTGCCAGCCGCGCCATAGCATCCTGGGTCGCTCTTTTTCCCAATAAAGAAAGCTTCTTGTCCATCCATGAGAATAAATTCCTGCCTTTGAGAGGCTTGAGCTCCTTGACATGAACGAGAGCGGAAGGAAACGAAGAAAACAACCGGAAAATGGGAGCGCTCCTGCGAAGCTTCCCAGGATAAATGACAACAAGAGCCGTTTGATCGGAAGGTGAAGAAAAATAATCCTTTAGGATTTTTTCCTCTGTAGAGGAAAGGCGCTCTCCCTTTCCAACAGGAAGACTCACAGCAATGACCCGCCAGGACGAAAAAAAGAAGGGGATAGTGCGGGCAATATCCATAATCTCCATCCATGAATGGTCTTCAAGATTGCATTTTTCGATGTTGTAATCCTGATCTTCGGGAGAAATTAATGCCCTTTTCAGCTCGTCGATGAATTCTTCAGCAAGAAAGGGTTCTTCTCCATAAAAAAAATAACAGGGATGAAGGGCTTTTTCGTCGATTTCCTTTCCCAAAAAAGAACTGTACACTCTTTTTAAAATCCCTCTAAGATGGCTACCACAAGGCTTCGGGCAAATTTCACAGCCATCTCGTCAATCGCTTCTGTTTCCACCGATTCAAAGTCCGCACCTTCCGGCACTTCGTACTCTCCTTGGTAAACAAAGGACGGATTAGAAAAAATCACTTTTTTCTGAACCACATCCCTCAGGATCACCTTGGCAACGATCGAAATGCTATACCTGTCGGCTGTCGCGTCTTCTCCAAAGCCGATCGGATTAGCTTGGAAACGGAGGATTTCTCCTATCAGAACTGCATCCGCGCTATCTGCTTCATCCGTTATTTCCACTTTTCCCCGAGCAACCATCTCGTCGATCACCCCTTGTGTCAGTTTTAAATCCAGCTCAAACCGGGTTGTCCGATTGGCAAACATAGGGATATTGAGCACCTTAATATGAGGCGGCAGAAAACTCCCAGTCCCTCGAAGATGGTAACCGCACTGCAAAAATAACAAACAAACCAAAAAAAGGAGAATTATTTTTTTCATTCAATCCCCTTATATCTATAATACGATATTGATTAACTTATTCTTGATGTGTATCACCTTTTTTACTTCTTTGTCGCCGATAAAATTGCGGATTTTATCCAAACCTAGAGCTTTTTCTTTCAGCTCTTCCTCCTTTGCATCTCTTTCAACTTCGAACCTATCCCTCAATTTCCCGTTGATCTGTACAACAATCGTCACCCGCTCTTCTTTTGCCAACTCCGGTTTATAGAAAGGCCAAGGAGTCTGCGCCAGAAGCGTCTGGTATCCCATTTGTTCCCACAGTTCTTCGCAGATGTGAGGTGCAAACGGAGACAGGAGCAGGATCATTTTTTTAACAGCCTCTCTAAGAAGCTCCTTGCCTTTATCGCTCTGTGTAAGACCTTCCTTTTCTGCCTTGATAAGGTTAAACAATTCCATGATCGAGCTTATCGCCGTGTTCAAATGATATCTTTTATCGATGTCTTCTGTAACTTTTCGGATTGTCTGGTGCATTTTGATCCTCAACGGGTGTATCTCGTCTGTCCCCGGTGAATAATCGGATTCTTCTGATGGAACTTCTCCCGAGAGGAAGGATTTGTTCTCTTGGAAAAAGAACCAAATGCGATTCAAAAAACGGTAACACCCCTCGATTCCCTTTTCATTCCAAGCAAATTCCTTTTCGGGAGGAGATGCGAAAAGGATGTAAAGTTTCACTGTGTCAGCTCCATAGTCCTTCACCATGTCGTCGGGATCCACAACATTACCCTTTGATTTGGACATCTTTGCCCCATCTTTTGTTACCATCCCCTGGGCAAGGAGTCGGGGAAAGGGTTCATCTATGCTTGTAAGGCCATCGTCTCTGAAAAACTTGCAGAAAAATCGGGCGTAAATCAGGTGCAGGATGGCATGTTCTACTCCACCAATGTAGAGGTCCACAGGAAGCCAGTAATTGACCGGTTGTGGATCGAAAGGAAGTTTGTCCTCCTCTGGGGAACAATACCGAAAGTAATACCAGGAAGAATCGAAAAAAGTATCCATCGTGTCTGTTTCTCTTCGGGCCGCTTCTCCACACTCGGGACATTTGGTCTGAACAAAACTTGCCGCATTCTCCAGCGGTGAACCCTCCTCCCCGGTAAATTCGACATCCGGAGGAAGAGTAACCGGAAGATCCTCATACGGGACACCCACGATTCCGCATGTTGGGCAGTAAATAATCGGGATGGGTGTCCCCCAATACCGCTGGCGAGATATTCCCCAATCCCGAAGTCTGTACAGAGTGCTTTTGCGTCCAAACCCATTCTCCTCCGCATACTGGACCATTTTTTCAGATGCCTTTGTGGAGGGCAGACCAGAAAAGTTTTCGGAATCGACCACAAATCCCTTTCCTTCATAAGCCTCCTCCAGCTCTTCTGGAGGGGATTCTTTATCCCGCACGATCACAACCCGGATAGGCAACTTGTATTTCTTTGCAAATTCAAAATCTCTTTGGTCGTGGGCAGGAACAGCCATGATCGCGCCTGTTCCGTATTCCATCAAAACATAGTTGGACACCCAAATCGGAATTTCTTCACCTGTAAAGGGATTGATCGCCTTTTTTTCGGTATCGATTCCCTGTTTTTCCATCTCTTCTGGATCCTTGCGCGTCCGTTGTTCGGCAGCACTCTTTGCAATCCACGCTTTTGATTTATCCTCATGGG
>Ga0114930_10003572_pt1 | contig 13507 bp, 5 predicted proteins | sample AnhtaG_FD_87300 | JGI IMG/M metagenome (GOLD analysis project Ga0114930, IMG submission 87300) | Deep subsurface microbial communities from Anholt, Denmark to uncover new lineages of life (NeLLi) - Anholt_01485 metaG | ecosystem: Environmental > Aquatic > Marine > Oceanic > Sediment | place... | reverse complement strand
GCGTGAATCGGTCGGGGCCAAAATGCCGACGCCAAATCCGAATCATGATCCAGCCAAAGCGCACGAGTGGGGTAGACGGCAGCGCAGAAAACCGCGCAAATAATTCAATAATTCACCGAGGTCTTGCGTGTGAAAACGAGAGCTATGTTGAATGGCGGTTTTTTAGATGTTTTTTCATGGTCATTGCGAGGAGCGAAGCGACGTGGCAATCTCGTGCAACCTTTTGCAGTTGGATGCCTTGAGATTGCTTCGCTACCGCTCGCAATGACGCTGAGGATGCCCGTGTCTACCGTTAAGGAACCCCCATTGGAACCATGTTATTATTCTCGCAAGGGATGCAATGTTTGCTAATCGAGTGTTAACCTTTTTGTTTGTCTTGCCTATCTTCCTTGTGTCTTTGACCATTCATGAATATGCCCATGCCTGGATGGCGTACAGATATGGTGATGACACGGCAAAGAGGATGGGCCGACTGACTCTGAATCCTTTGGCGCATATCACTTTTGTGGGCACGATAGTTATGCCGCTTCTGGTGGGTTTTGGCTGGGCAAGACCTGTGCCGGTCAACTTCTGGATTCTCACCAAAAAGCAAATCTTTAGAGTAGCTGTCGCCGGTCCTGTTGCCAATGTGCTGCTCGCTCTTAGCTTGGCCCTCGCTTTCCATCTATTTCATCTGAAAGCAATACCGGTCTTAGGCTTTGCTGTATTGCTGGCTATATTCTTTAATATCATCTTAGCTGTATTTAACCTCATTCCCATACCTCCTCTGGATGGCTCGCGGATGGTCTATGCCAAGCTGAAATCGCCCGAGGCTATTAACAGATATAGAAACTTTGGCCGATACGGAATATTCATCTTCATAGGATTCTTACTGCTTGGCGGATTCGACCTGATTGTGCGACCCGTACTCCGTGCGTTTTACGCTTTGCTCGGACTGCCTTTCCCGCTTTGACAATTGAGCAAGCAAAACGGACACCAAGTATCCGAGCCGAGTAATACGTCATTCTTGTCGAAAGGAGCCAAATTGAAGGATACAGTCATCAAATTAGGCGCGGTAATAATCGCGTGTGTCGTGGCGGTGACATACACTTGCTGCCAAAGTGTGGCGGCCTCGTACGCTAACTCAGCAGGCCGTCCGGGTCAAGAGCGACGGGCTATCTCGCTGGCGGGTCGCTGGCTCTTTCGGCTGGATCCGCAGAAGGTCGGCCAAGACCAAAAGTGGTATCAAGGGGAACTGCCCGACCGCATCGAGCTACCCGGCTCGACCGTTGAGAACGGCTATGGTGACGACATTTCCGTCGATACGAAATGGACCGGCAATATAGTAGACCGGTCGTGGTTTACAGACGCTAAGTATGAAAAGTACAGACAGGCAGGTTCTGCAAAAATCCCCTTTTGGTTGACGCCTCTTAAGCACTATGTAGGGCCTGCTTGGTATCAGAAGGAAGTTCACATTCCCAGGGATTGGCAGAACAAGCGGATCATTCTGTTTTTGGAACGCTGCCACTGGGAGACGAAGGTCTGGGTGGATGGTGTTGCAGCCGGTATGCGGGATAGCTTGTGTACGCCGCACGAGTACGACCTTAGCAAGCTGCTGACGCCCGGCAGGCACGTGCTGACGATTTGCGTCGACAATTCGGTCAAATACAACGTTGGAATAAACGCGCACTCAGTCAGTGACCACACGCAGACAAATTGGAACGGCATAATTGGCCGGATCGAGCTGCAGGCAACCGACCGAGTATGGATCAGCGACGTTCAAATCTATCCGGATGTGAATAAGAAAATCGCAAAAGTCCGTGTCTTCATCGGCAACGCTACAGACCAAGAGGCCAAAATAGCGCTCACACTCAGTGCCTGCAGTTGGAACACCAGGCAGAAACATGTCGTTCCGCCGAAAAGTATTGACTTCGCTCCCGGAAAGTTCGATGTTAGCGTTCAAATGAGCTATCGCATGGGTGCAGATATGTTGCTGTGGGATGAGTTCTCCCCGGCAATGTATAAGCTGACCGTGTCACTTGAGGCCGCCGGTGACAGGGAGACGTTCCGCGATAAGAAGACTGTTACATTTGGGATGCGCGAATTTCGGACGAAAGGCACGCAGTTCACGGTTAATGATCGTCTCACCTTTCTGCGCGGGACGTTAGAGTGCTGCATCTTCCCGCTCGCCGGCTATCCGGACATGAGTGTTGATGGCTGGCTGCGGATATTTGGCATTGCCAAGGCTCACGGGCTGAATCATATGCGTTTTCATTCGTGGTGTCCGCCGGAGGCAGCGTTCGAGGCGGCTGACCGGATGGGATTCATGCTCCAGCCGGAATGCGCGACATGGTCGACGGTGGGCGACGGCAATCCGATTGATAAGTTCGTCTATGCCGAGAGTGACCGCATTCTGAGAGCTTACGGCAATCACCCGTCTTTTTGCATGCTTGCATACGGTAACGAGCCGGGAGGTCGAAACCAAAAAAGGTTTCTCGGTGACTTAGTGAACTACTGGAAAGAAACGGACCCTCGCCGTCTGTACACCAGTGCCGCGGGGTGGCCTATCATTCCTGAAAGCCAGTATCATAGTGATTATCACCCGCGAGGTCACCTCTGGGGAGCGGGCCTTAAGAGCCGGTTTAATGCGGCGCAGCCCGAGACGATGACCGACTACTGGGCCTTTGTCGAAAAACATGATGTTCCTCTCGTCAGCCACGAAATCGGCCAATGGTGCGTGTATCCAAATTTCAAAGAGATTGAGAAGTACAAAGGTGTTCTGCGTGCGTACAATTTCGAGATATTTCGCGACTCGCTGGCACGGCACCACATGCTCGATCAGGCAGAAGACTTCCTGATGGCTTCGGGAAAATTGCAGGCGAAATTGTACAAGGAAGAGATCGAGACTGCCATGAGGACACCCGGATTTGGGGGATTCCAGCTTCTTGATATTCACGATTTTCCTGGCCAGGGGACGGCGCTCGTGGGTATTCTGGATCCATTCTGGGATTCCAAGGGTTATATCGAGCCGGAGGAGCATCATCGGTTCTGCAGCGAGACTGTGCCCCTTCTGCGGATGGAAAAACGCACGTGGACGCGCGGCGAGACGTTCAGTGCCGATGTTGAAATCGCCCATTTCGGACCGGCTCCCATTGAGGACGTGACGCCGGAGTGGTTCATCAGATATGCCGGCGGTAAACAACTTGCTTCGGGGCAATTACCTTCGCTGACTGTACCGGTGGGCAACGGCATGATACTGGGCAAAATCGAGGTTCCTCTCCGAGATGTGACTGCTCCAGCCCAGCTTTCGGTGACTGTTCGGCTGGATGGAACACCCTACGCAAACGACTGGGATATTTGGGTCTATCCGGGCAAAGTTGATACTGAACCGCCGGAGAACCTGGTTGTTGCAGAGAGTCTGGACAAGGATGTGTCGGACGCTCTGAAGGCTGGTAAAAAGGTCTTGCTCATGCCGCCTTTGGAATCCGTAGACAGTGACATCCCTGCGGGTTTCTCGACGATATTCTGGAATACGGCCTGGACTCGAAGGCAGACGCCACATACTTTGGGAATTCTTTGCGATCCGAAGCATCCAGCTCTGGCAGATTTCCCCACCGAATTTCACAGCAACTGGCAGTGGTGGGACCTGGTGACAAAATCCAAGTTCATGGTCCTCGACGAGTTCGAGCCGGAGTTTCGGCCGATTGTACAGGTGATCGACGATTGGAACAGCAACCGAAAACTCGGCCTTATCTTTGAAGCCAGAGTTGGCAGGGGCAAGCTGCTTGTTTGCAGTATCGACCTGCGCAGCAATCTCGACGAACGTCCGGTGGCACGCCAAATGCTTCACAGCCTCCTGGACTACATGGACAGTCCCGCTTTTGCGCCGAGCCTTAGCGTCGATATCGAACTGGTTCGTAGCCTGTTCAAGGAACCTGCCTTGCTGAGCCGCGCCACGGTAGCAGTCGACAGTGAAGCGACAGGCTATGAAGGTCGCAATGCTATCGATGGTGACCCAAGCACCATCTGGCATACTCCGTGGGGTGGAGGCGCTCCGGGCTATCCACACAACATTCAGATCGAGTTGAAAGAGCCGATTCAGATCAAGGGATTGACATATCTCCCCCGACAAGACATGTCGAATGGCTGGATTGCTCAATACCAGGTGTATGTAAGTTCGGACGGCAAAAACTGGGGCCAACCAGTGGCCAGCGGAAATTTCAAGAAAGAGAGCACCGAGAAAAAGGTCCTGTTCAAGAGATCAGCGAAGGGCCGCTTTGTCCGTTTTGTAGCGGTTTCGGGATTTGATGGGCAGATATTCGCCTCCGTAGCAGAACTCGATATTATTGCAGATTCGGAGAAATAGTGCGGTTGTTCTTTGCTAAAGCCAGATCTTTCGGCTTCGCCTCAAAGCCTGTCCTGAGCTTGCCGAAGGAATGACAACAAGAGTTGCTGAGTCTGAGTAATTAGGAATCGAAGGGTCAAAGCAGGGGTCACGGGTATATGGAACCGACAGTCTTAATAGTAGTCGGCATATATTTTGCGGTGTCGTTGAGCATCGGCTTTTGGGTCGCGCGCAAAGAGAAGAACAAGGCCGATGATTATTTCTTGGCTGGCCGAAAGCTGCCGTGGTATGCGGTGGCGATGTCGATGACCGGCTCCAATATCGGCACCGAGCACTTTATCGGAATGGTCGGGACCGCCTATGCTTTCGGCCTGGCGCCGGCAACGTTTGAGTGGGGCAATTTCATCCCATACTCAATTTTGTGTTGGATATTCCTGCCATTTTTCTTTCGCAAGAAGCTGTACACTATCCCTGAGTTCCTTGAACGCAGATACGCACCGTCAACGCGCGGGGTGTTCGCGGCTCTGTCACTGCTGCACATGGTGCTGGGCGTACTTGCGCCGGCGCTCTACGCGGGCGGGCGGATCGTTTACGAGATGGCACTGCAGCGACCAATCGAGACGTTCAACTGGGGATTTATGGGCTGTGTGCTGATTATCTCCAGCGCGACCGCCGCGTACTGCATCTACGGCGGACTGTTGTCCGTAGTATGGACGGACGTGTTGCAGGTGACAATCCTTGTGGTCGGCGGACTGGTGCTCGTTCTGATCGGTATAAACAACGTTGGCGGGATCAATGAGGTCATCCAGAAGAACCTTTCTGCTGACGCCACCCGCTTCGGTCTGATTCAGCGAGCGTCGCACCCCGTCTCGCCCTGGCCCGGCGTGGCGACGTTCTGGCTGACACTTTCGCTTTGGTACGTCGGGACCAACCAGTTCTATATCCAGCGGTGCCTGGGCGCCAGGAGTGAGTGGGACGCCAAAATGGGTGTAATCGGCTGTGCTTTTATAAAATTCTTCCTGCCCTTCATCATTGTTTTTCCGGGACTGGTGGCGTTCGCGATGTTCGGGCCGGGTCTGGCGGAAGATGCTGTTTATGTCAAAATGGTCAACGAGCTGCTGCCACCGTTGGGCCGGGGCGTGTTGCTGGCAGCGCTGGTAGCGGCCATCATGAGTACCGTATCAAGCGTGCTAAACTCCGCGTCAACTATCTGGTCTGTCGATGTGCACAAGCGGCTCCTGCGCCCTGCTGCCAGCGAGCGGGAGTTCGTTACAGTCGGTCGTTGGTCGACGTTTGTAATCATTGTACTCGGCACGGCACTGGCGCCGCTGCTGTTGTGGTGGGAAGGCGGGATTTTCATCTACATACAGGACATGGCTGCGTTCTTTGCTCCACCGATTACTGTGATTTTCCTGACGGCGTTTTTGTGGCGCCGTGCGCACGGCCGCGCGGCGACCTTCACATTGGTCTTTGGCATCATCAGCGGAATTTTCCTCAAATTACTTGGTTTGAAATATGGCCCTGATGGTATCGCCCAGCTCAAGCCGTTATTGAACCGTGCCGCCGTCAATTGGGCGCTGTGTTTTGTCACGCTGGTCGTGGCGACTCTGCTAATTCAGCGCAATCCCAAAGAATCGTATGATCCCGATGCCATTTGGAACCGGCGGTGGGCCCGGCTGCCCGAGTCGGAACGTTCGCTCAACCGTGGCTGGCGAAATCTGATGTTCTGGTGGATCGTGATGATGAGCATCTCAACCGCACTTTTTGTGGTTTTCCGTTAAGAGAACGGAGCTGTGCCACCTTTTGCACATCTACAACCACGATTCGTCAGTACTTACAAGTGCGTGCGTGCTCGTCCAAGAGGAGAACCACAGCTAAATCGGGGCTGTGTATTGACCTAACTGCCCATATCTGCTAAAATAGGTAAAAAGTTGTGTATGATCTTTGTTTTTTTTAAGGGGCCTGCAAGTCACATGGGCAAAACCGCGTTTATTGGCCCAAAACGTGGGTAAGGGGTCGGACGGAAGATGCTGTGATCTGTTGAACTCTCCTTGCTTAGCCTGCCGATAGCTACTTCTACGGTCAATCCAGCGAATAGAGGAGTATGTTGGTGAAATCTCAGGAGCTTAGAAATCTGATAGTTCTGGGTGCGGTGTTGGCCCTTAGCCTGGCCGTGAGCAGGGCGGATGCCCAATGGGTCGCCTACAATGACTGCCTCCGGGAGACCGGAGACTCGACAGCAGCTAATGTGACCGGCTGGACTATCAACAACTACGATTTAACTCACTTCACCGGGCGCTTGAGGAATTTTGAAACCGGTAGCAATGAGGCAATGCCCACAGTTACTTTCACGATGGGAGCGGCAGGCCTGCGAGTCAGCAGTGGTGGCGCGGGCGGCAATCCTTCGCCTGGTACGGATGCATACGAGATATTCCACGGCATAGTAGACTTTGGCCCAAACGTTGTCTATTACAGCGGTGCGGGCTGGTGGGTAGAGATTGAGTTCACGGATCTCGACCCGACCAAGATGTACGCGTTTGTCGGCACGGCTATTCGCTCCAGCAACTACCCGGACCGAAAATCGCTGTTCACCATCATCGGGCACGAAAGCGCTACCAATAACAGCAGTGACGGAGTGGTGTCAAAAAGCGCCGACACCACTGTGCTGCTGGCGGGAGACAATAGCATCACCGGGTACGTAGTCCGCTGGGACGACATCATTCTTGGAGCGGACGGGAGTTTCAAGGTCAGGGCAGAGGCTACCGCAGATTCCGACAGTGACAAAGCGTATCCCTTTGCTGGATTCATGCTCGAAGAGGTGGGAAAGGCAGGCAATCGGCCGCCGGAGGTCGACGCCGGCGATTATCCCGAGCTCAGTTGGCCGAACAATACGCTGCAGCTTAGCCCCGACGTTGAAGATGATGATCCTTGCGGGTTGGGCATATTGACTTTCGAATGGTCACAGCTTAGCGGTCCCGGTACCGTGACATTCCACCCCAGCAATGACATCGAGGACCCCTGCGCGGTATTTTCCAAGCCTGGTGATTATCAACTGCAGCTTCAGGTCTGGGACGAAGTGCCGCAGGAGGGCACCGGCACAGTGACAATTGTAATCATTGAGCCGTTGCTGGGTGACTTGAACGGAGACAGAAAGGTCAACTGGGATGACGTTGTCCTGTTCGCCGGGTGGTGGTTGGACTCTGGCGGAGGTCCCGCCGACATCAATGCCAAAGACGGCGTCAATATGGCTGACTTCGCATTCTTATCGAACAACTGGTTTGTCGGCGAAGGTGCGAGCTTGCTAATCAATGAATTCATGGCCAGAAATGATCTGACCATAAGAGACCCGCAGGGCGAATACGATGACTGGATTGAAATCTATAATGCCGGCGACAAGTCATTTGATGTAGGCGGTATGTACCTTACCGATGATCTGTCGGAGCCTACTATGTGGCGGATTCCTGCCGATAATACTTTCGCAACGACTATCCCTCCCAACGGCTACCTGCTAATATGGGCTGACACCGATAGTGGTGACGCCGGTTTGCATACAGGTTTCGAGCTCGACGCCGACGGTGGAGACCAGATAGGTTTGTTCGACACGGACGGCGCTACCCTTATTGACAGTGTCACTTTTGGCCAGCAGACTGCGGATGTTTCGTACGGCCGGGATCCTGATGGGATTCATAATTGGGTGACACTTTCACCGACCCCGGGTTCTTCGAATAATGGCTCATATCTGGGTGTCGTCGCCGACACGAAATTCAGCCATGATCGCGGCTTCTACGATAATCCATTCTCTGTCACGATCACGACAGAAACCGAGGGCGCCACCATACGTTATACCACAGATGCAAGTACGCCGACCGACAATCACGGCAATATCTACACCGAACCGGTCCCTATCACCACGACCACATGTTTGCGGGCAGCGGCGTTCAAAACCGGCTGCAAGGCAACCAATGTCGATACACACACATATATATTCCTCGACGATGTTATCCAACAAGCCACCAACCCCGTCACCGGAGCCCAAGTTACTCCTGAGGGTTATCCGACTTCTTGGGGTTCGGTGACCGGCGATTACCAGATGGACCCTGACGTTGTCGGTCAGGATGGCAGGGACAAGTTTGGTGGGCTTTACGCCAGCACAATCAGGCAGGACCTTAAGTCTGTTCCAACAATCTCGCTGGTTATGCACGAGGACGACTGGTTCGGCAGTCGAGGAATCTACATAAATCAATCACAGGACGGTTCAGAGCGCGTAGCTTCATTTGAGCTCATCGATCCGAACAGTGCGGACCAGGTTCAAATTAACACGGCTGTGGCAATGCAGGGAGGTGTCAGTGGCGGGGGCACAAGTCTCAATAGGTGGAAGACATGGAAGCTCTCGATGCGGCCGAGGTTCAAACCCCAAACCGATGACCGAGTGCCCACGGGTGGGCCGGCAAAGCTTGATTACAAGCTGTTCGCTGATTCCCCTGTTGACAGCCACAATACCGTTGTGCTCGATGCAGTACTCAACCACGCATGGCTACACCCCAGCAGTGGCCAGCGCAACACGGCTTTGTACATCCAGGACCAGTACGTTGCGGACCTTCACAATGCCATGGGCGGTCATTCGCCACATGGATCGTACGCGCACATATATATCAACGGCCTGTATTGGGGGATGTACTACATCCACGAACGGCCCGACAATGCCTGGGCGGCGGAAATGTTCAGCGGTGAAGACGACGAATACGATGCGATCAAGCACAATAGCGGCAATGTAATCAATGACGGGGGCGGTATCAACAGTGGCACCGCCCGTTCCAGCTACAACTCGATGGTTAGCGCCGCAGGCGCTGTCCAATCCGATCCCACGAACCTTGCAAAATATAATACACTGTGCGAAAGACTGGACGTCGACAACTTTATCACTTATCTGCTCTCGAACTGGTTCCCCGGCAACCATGACTGGCCACATAAGAACTGGTACGCCACGCACCGCCATCCCGATGGTCAGTGGCGATTCCATAACTGGGATGCCGAACACACCGTTGAAGGAGGCAACGATGTTGGTGAAAGCCCATCGGGTATTCACAATATGCTCGATGGTAACGCCGAGTATCGCATGAGATTTGCCGACCACATACACCGGCACTTTTTCAACGAGGGCGCGCTGACCTACCCGAGGACCGCCGAGATGTTTCGGATGCGGATGACTCAAATCGACCGTGCCATCGTGGGTGAATCTGCCCGGTGGGGTGACAACCGACGATCCAACCCTTACACCCGCCAGGACTGGCTGAACACGCCTAATAGCAAACTAACCGGCTTCTTTCCAAGCCGCTCGAACACTGTCCTCGGCTATCTCAAGAACGCAGGTTTGTATCCGAACCTAAGTGCGCCGGTCTTTCTTATAAATGGTTCGCATCAGCACGGTGGGCAGGTTGCTGCGGACGATTTGTTCTCGATAAGCGCCACGGGCGGCACGATATGGTATACCCTCGATGGTGCCGACCCGCGTTTGCCGGGCGGCTCTGTCAATACCTCACACGCGACAGCTTACACCGCACCTATTAGTTTTACTCAGAGCACCCATGTGAAAGCGCGGGCGCTAAGCGGTAGTACCTGGAGTGCCTTAAACGAGGCTATTCATGCCTTGGGCCCAGTTGTGGAGGAGCTGCGTATCACAGAAATCATGTATCACCCGCAGGACACCAACGACCCACACGATCCGAACGAGGAATTTATCGAACTACAAAACATCGGAATAGAGACGATCAATCTGAATCTGGTACGCTTCACAAACGGCGTAGACTTTAGGTTCCCAAGCCTGGAGCTTGCGGCAGGCGAATATGTCTTAGTCGTCAAGAACCAGGCGGCTTTTGATGCGCAGTATCCCACGTTCTCCGGTATCATCGCCGGTGAATACGCCGGCAGTCTGGCCAACGGCGGCGAAAGGATCGAGCTACAAGACACGGCAGGCCAGACGATACTGAATTTCAGGTACAGGGATGGCTGGTACGATATTACTGACGGCATGGGTTTCTCACTTACCGTAAAGGATCCGGTCAACACTGAGCCTAATGCCTGGAATGACAAGAGCGCCTGGCGTCCAAGTGCCAACATCGGCGGCTCACCCGGCTGGGATGATACCGATGAGGTTCCGGCGCTGGGCAGTGTGAAGATTAACGAGATTCTCGCCCATTCACATGCTGAGGCCTCTGACTGGATAGAGCTGCATAACACTACCGGTGAGGCCATTCACATAGGTGGCTGGTTCCTCAGCGATGACACCGATGACTTAATGAAATATGAGATAGCCGATGGGACGTGGATCGATCCGTGCGATTATGTAGTTTTCTATCAGAATGAGGATTTTGGCGACATAGCTGATCCCGGCTGTCACTCAGCCTTTGCGTTGAGCGAGAACGGCGAGACTCTGTACTTACACTCCGGTCGTGATGGCGTATTGACCGGCTACAGTGAAGAGGAGGCATTTGGCGCATCTGAGACTGCTGTAGCGTTTGGCAGGTACAAAAAGAGCACAGGCACATATAACTTTGTGGCTATGAGTGAGAATACGCCCGGTAAGGAAAATGCTTATCCTGAGGTTGGGCCTGTAGTTATCAATGAGATCATGTATCATCCGCAGAACAATGGCGATGCGGAATATGTTGAGCTTCTCAATATCAGTGGTGGTCCTGTTGACTTAGAGCAGTGGGACAATGAGCAGGAAAGCTTCGTTCCTTGGCGGTTTACAGATGAGGGAGGCATTAGTCTTGACTTTCCGCCTGGCACGACTATGGCTGCCGGCGAATATATTTTGTTAGTCAGGAATCTTAGTGCATTTGAGTCGGAGTTTGGTGCTGTTGATGGCGGAGTACAGGTATTTGAGTGGGAGCTTGGCAAGCTGGACAATGGCAGCGAGAAGATTCAGCTTTCCAAGCCCGGCGATGAAGTAGAGGGCACACGTTACTACATTCGTGTGGATCGTGTGAATTACAGTGACGGCTCGCATCCAGTAGGAGACGATCCTTGGCCGATTGAGGCCGATGGTGCTGGCTCATCACTGACTCGCAAGGAACCTGAAGACTATGGCAATGACGTAATCAACTGGAAAGCCACTTCGGCCTCCCCAGGCGCAGTGAATCCATAGATACCCGCACTAAGAAGTCAAATACCCCGGATAAGATCAGGTGACTCTGGTTGGATGTTCTGCTGTTGTATCATTGGACTAACACAGGCCCACCTTTGTGGGCGGCATAGCCGGTTTTTTCGTTATAAAGGAAGATAAAGCTGCCGGCATCCTTTGCGAGTTGAGCATGTTTGAAGAAGATGAACCAACGGCCCTGTGACTTGTCTCCGTAGGCTGCCGGTCCTCTGGCGGTGAGAATCGTCTTGACATTGCGGGGCCAGTCTTGCGGGACTCCATCGCTTACCTGCCATTTGCTCGGACCATAATCATAGTGAGCAAACTTGTACCGCCAAGGTACGATAATTGTGCCGCCTTTCTTCCAATCGCCGACGCCGTACCGGAAGCGCACGTAAGGATGGTTGTTACTGTCCACAGCGGGACAGCCTATGTTGGTGAACTCGTCACCAGAGTCAAATACAAGACATTTCTTGTCCGCGAATGCTTTGCTCACGGGCAATTTCACTCTATCACCGGCAATGTCTCGCCAGGTACCTTGGGCATCGCGACAGATGTAATACATATTGTACCGATAGACTGCCTCGTGTAGGCCAGGGTATTTCAGTGGACGCCAGGGATGCTTTTTATTTGCTTTGACCCGCCTGGCATTGTCGTCTTTGTGTACCCAGAAGCAATGGACAGTTTTGCCGTCACTGCCGGGATGAAAACTGCAATAGGCGGCCGCGAGTGGGTCGGGCGGCTCCAGACGCATTTCAATGATTTTCTCCGGCTCTGACCAAGTCTGCCCGTTATCTTTGCTGATTCGTAAGCACCAAGGCTCCATATGCCCACCCGCGCGGTAGAAGAGGTAGATGTCGTTGTTTGCCATTAACATAGACTGCGGATATGTGGCTTTGGGCGTAGGACGAGACTGCTCCTGCCAGGCAGTAATATTGTGCGGCTTGGCACTACGTGTATGACGCATTGGTCCGCCGTGACAGCCGTAGAAGGTGTGCAGGTGACCTCGGCGGTCAATACAGATAGATGGATTGCCATGTGCATCGCGGCCAAGGCCGAACTCCGAAGCCCGCACAGGCCCAGACCATTTCCCACGGCTGACATCGTAAACCATCACGATCGGCTGACCCTTCGTATTCTGGAAGGCACAATACACTCTACCCCCGGCGACGACCGCCTGAGGTGCGATGACGTTATTGTAAAACGGTGGATATTGATGGTAGCCACGTTTGACCGTTTCAGCGGCGATGGCAGCGAAGGCATCTTCGCGCCTGGCAGAAACATCCCGTACCGCTGCCAATACATCCTCGCAAGTAACCATCGCCAGGCTGAACAATATGGCCCAAGCCAACATTATCTTACGGGTGCTTATTGAAAATCGAGTACGCATAATATTGTCTCCTCATGGCCGACGACTTGGCATGTTGTTTGAAGCGCCCCTCGGTTTGCCGACATCGAATCATCCACGTGTGCGGCAGGCCTGTTTTGAGTCCACAGCTCTATCACCGCAGGGTTGGCGATTCAACCGCTAACAAGGACTTGTGCTCCTTTGCCCTGCTGTATCAGGGGGACGTAGCTTTCCAGCTCTTTCAGTACCTTCCGGTCGGTCAGGTCAATTACCTTCTTCTTTTCGTGGGCCATATATGCAGCCATAACGAGCATTGTGATTAAGCGACCGTATTCGAAATCCAGCAGCGCGTTCTTGCCTTGCTGGAAAGCCGAAATTGCATCTCGCCACTCTGCTATATATCCGTACAGGTCAGGCTCGTTCGGCTCAAGGATTAGTGCACCGCGTGTCGCCTGTGCCTTTTCAAGGGCGAGCTCGCTGTCTGCAACGGCAGCCGCCGCCACGTCACTAATGAACAAGCCCGCCGGCGACTGCAAAGAGTTTACAGTGTACGAATAGCCCGGCCCGAACGCCTCCATAAGAAGTCTCAGACCGGGTGCATCGTACATCCATGAATTTGTCGCCTGGACTACGCTACGAATTCCGGTCTCAGGATCCTTGAACTGTATGGTGACGCTTGAGTAATCCTCAGCCG
>Ga0114930_10003567_pt1 | contig 13521 bp, 21 predicted proteins | sample AnhtaG_FD_87300 | JGI IMG/M metagenome (GOLD analysis project Ga0114930, IMG submission 87300) | Deep subsurface microbial communities from Anholt, Denmark to uncover new lineages of life (NeLLi) - Anholt_01485 metaG | ecosystem: Environmental > Aquatic > Marine > Oceanic > Sediment | place... | reverse complement strand
TAAATTAATCAAGTTAGCTTGTGCATTGATAAAGAACAATTCTCGATATACAGTTACCTATCGTTCTATAAATCCCATGTTCTTAAATATATCTTGACAAAGTCATAGTGTTCGCAATGACAGCCAAAGAATCTCGCCTCAACAGAATGAGTGGATGATAGCCAAATTTATGCTTCTGGCTTGAGTGCCTTTGCCTTGGCTGATATCCAACCACACCAGGGACAGCCAGTGGACATAAGTTCCTCTACAGGGACTCTCTTCTCACATTGAGGACAATTTTCCTTGGCTACTTTTGCTTCTTCCCAGGCTAGTGTCTCATAGTTAGTTCCTGAAGGAAACTCCAGACCATATTTTGCTGCAGTTTCAAATGATGCCAGGGCTGCCCTTATCTTTATCCCCAGTAATTCAACGCCAGCCACGGATACAGCAATATCTGCATTGATTACCAGCCCCTTATCCAGAATCCTATCTATTACATCGACCAAGGTGCCGTGAGAATTCCTATCCGGTTCTAAAGCCATTTTTTACTCTCCCCTTAGGGGAACAACACCTTGACCTTTACAGATATGACAGGCTACGGGATGAGGCCGGCGAGGATATATCCCGCTGCCATGACACATAGGACATTCTTTTGAGGAGTCAATAGCTGTGACAACACCCTTACCACCACATGCTATGCAGTGAAGTCTACTGGTAGTGTAAGGTTGTATCCCGGTTCCTCCACAGAATTTGCACTTCGTTGTTGGCCCTTCAATCTCAACCTCACCTCTGCCCAAGCATACTTGACAATTAGATAATTCCGAGAGAAGTTCAAAAGGGTCCTTTCCTGTTCCATTACAGAAAGCACACTTTACCGTCTCCATCCTCTCCCTAATTTCTTTAAGTACTTCTGAACTAATTTTCTTTCTCCGTCTGGTAGCTACCTTCCTCGCTCTTTTTGCCATTTTTTACCTCCAATCTTTAGTTATGTGTCCCTCGTAGCGGATTTTTAATATTTTATTTCCTGACCTCCTCTAACCTTCGGGTGAGCTCGCTTTTTCTTTCTTTATATTCTTTCTCGCTTATCTCACCTCTCTCATAATGCATTCTATTCTCTAAGAGGTCTTTCTTAAGGATGGACTCAAGATCTAATTCTCCCTTGGCTTGTTCCTGAAGCGATTCTGCTGTTTCTTTAACTGCCACTATGGGTAGAAAAGGGAGAGCTGGTAGCCAAGCTAAGAACTCTCCGATGCTCATTTCTAAAACTGATATTTCTCTTCTCCGCTTTACTGGCACGACTGCCCTCCCCCAGCGAAAGCTTGGCATTATTCCCCAGAATTTAGGCATACTAATGGGAGGGACAGCGCTAACCAAAGGAATCATTTCACTAACAAGAAATACTTCATTCTTTGGTGACATTTTCCTTTCTTTATTCAGCTTTTATAGTTTACTTTCTTGCCTAATTTTGATACAGAATCTCGGAAAACTCTGACAGATCATCTATCCCTTTAATTTTATGGGGAAGTAAGGGTACGGGGATGATGTGATATTCAGAAAATTCCTTACGCACTTTCTCAATATATTTTTGCTGGTTTTTTCTTTTGATCAAGCAAAAGCCGCATTCCATAGGTGGCACGACCATATTGATCAGGATATGCCGGCAGGAAATCTTAAGTTTCTTAAGGGAGGAGAGAAGTCGCTTCATCTCAAGTACACCCATAGCTTCGGGAATGGTTACAGTCAAAAATTCAGATCTTTTGGAATTGGTTAGGGCTTCTTGCACCATCCTGACACTTTTCGAAACATTCACCATTTTCTCAGCCGGCTTAGTTAAGCTCACTATTCCCTTATATTTTAGCAGTAGCCTGAATATAGCCTCTAGCCAATCTCTAACTAAATCTGGAAGCTCCAGAAAACGGATCAAGTGTCCTGTTGCTGCACTATCAATTACATAAAGATCAAACTCTTTTGCTTCAGCAAAATCTATGATCTTCTTTAAGGCCATAATTTCATCTAATCCAGGAGGAGAAAGGCTGATAAGCTCAGCCATCACCTCTCGATCAAACTTTACATCCACTCCTCCGGCAAGGAACTTATTAAAAACTGCTTCTATATCTTCTCTGTATTCATCTTTCAAATCCTCAAACAACCTTTTAGGGTTTAACTCAAAGGCATAAAGATTGTCTATAGCCTTTATTGACATAACTTTATCCCCGATGGTACAGTCAAAGCTATCACTAAGTGAGTGAGCGGGATCGGTGGAAAAAATCAATATCTTTTTATCAGGGTTATCCCTAGCTAAACGCAGAGCTGTCGCCGAGGCAACCGCGGTTTTTCCTACCCCGCCTTTGCCGCCGACGAGGATAAATTGTAAACTCTTTCTTAAAAGAGCGGATAGCTTCACTTTAGTGGGAAGTAATATTTCTGGTAAAGACTCGACTATTTGAGTTGGTTGGTTTCGGTAATCTTTTCCTGACAAGATCTCAACATACTCTTTCAACTTCGCCGTTCCTCGAATCTCATAGGGAAGTAGAAGCATCTTGACAAGATTATACTGGGCAAACCTCTCATCGATCTCTCTAACATACCCTTCTTGGTCTTTCTTCCTGGACCTACAAAATAGGCACCCCTCATTTTTTACTATCTGATTGACGATGATGTTGTTTACCGAAATTCCGTAATCTTTTAAAGTACCAAGAAGTCTTTGGGTCTCCTCTATGCTCATTGGCTCGGGAACAGTAACGGGGACAAATTCGGTCCTCTTGTGATTTTTAAGAAGCGACTTTACCCGCCCGATATCCTTGGTCTGCTCTTCCAGGAACCTGTCACATTCATCTTTTATGTATTTACCTGTATAATGTTTTGAGAGAAAGCGGTGTTTTTGCATCATTATATTCATAACCTGGATCCAGTTCTCCATCTGCTCTGGAAGAGCCAATAATCTAACGGTATGTCCTGTTGGTGCCGTGTCCATGATTATTAAATCATATTGGCCGCTCCTAAAGATATGACCAATTTCTCTTATGGCCATTACTTCATCCATGCCGGGAAGAGAAAGGTTGAAGAAGCTGGCAATATCTTCATCATCAAAGTATGTCCCTCGAGAGGCTATCTTTTTAATGACCGGGTTGTTCTTTTTTCGATAATCTTCAAGTAATTTATCAGCATCCATCTCTAAAGCCCACAGATTGTTCAATCCGTTTATGGCCATGAGTTTGCTACCGATGGGGCAATCAAAACTATCCCCCAGAGAGTGAGCTGGGTCAGTGGAAACAACCAGTATTTTTCTTCCTAGGTTAAGTTCGGCTAAGTGTAGTCCGGTGGCAACAGCTGAGGTGGTCTTTCCACTTCCCCCTTTCCCTCCAAAAAGTATCAATTGTAGATCTTGATTATTTAAAAAACTCGGCAGTCGCATTTGTACCGCCTTCTCATTTAGTTTTCCTTTCTACACTTTTAGAGGGGTACAGGGATATAGTTGGTAATCAATGATATTTATTCAGCTTCTGCCTCCTCGGTGTCTATACGTTTGCGAAGTCTTCGGCGATTAAACTCAAGTAAATTACCATCATCATCCAGCCAGACATCGTAAATAGCCAATACGTCCATTTGATCTGGAATAGAATGTTTTTCAATCAGCTCCAGGGATACACGCCATCCCTTCTCATCCTTAGCAGCCCCCAACGTAGTGGAAAGCTCTAATTTGGTTAGCTTACTCATTTCCTCACGGGCTCGTTCAATCAGCTCAGGTACGGTCATTGCCATCTTAACTCCACCTCCTTTTCTTGGTTTTAGTTCCCTCAGAGTAATATTGCTTTGAGAACTCTGTGCTCAGCCTTTGATTTTACTTCTAACCTTAGCTCCACAGGAAGGACAGTACTTGTAATCATAAATATAACGCCACCTTCCTCCGCATTCCGGACACTCTATATTGAGGGGTTGACCGCATTCAGGACAGTTCTCCAAAGCACCCCAGGTAGAGGTTCCACATCTTGGGCATCTAAATGGTCCTTTTGCTTCTGCTGGTCCAATTTTTTCCTCCATCCTTTTCCTCCTTATTGAGAATTTCTGTCTTTTCAGCTTGGTTCTTTTTCTTTATACTTTCTAATAGCCTCTAATCTTTGCATTAACTCCGCCTCTCTTTTTTCATATTCCTCTTCTGTCATCTCCTCCATTTCAAATTTCATCTGAAGCTCCAGAAGTTGTTCGTACACCTTGGACTCATCGGTTATTTCACCTTCTCCTGCCTCCTTGAGCCTATCGGCAATAAAAAAAAGTCCCTTGAGAGGGATAGTAAAAGGGAAAACTAAATCAAGCAGCGTGAAATTTATTTTTGTAGGCTTTGCTTTCTTCTGCTCCATTCTTCCAATTCTCCTAATATAAAACTTTTATTCCCAGGTTATTGTTAACTCCACAAAATTACAGGGAGGTGAGGGCCCAACATACTTGAACTTTATTCTGCCTTGATACTCTGTACTCAATTCATTTATGAGATCATCAAATTCCTTTTCTTTCCGATCAGCTTCTACCAAAAAGGCAGCATTCAATATCATCTTATCACCAAAGAGCCTGTTAGTGCGGTGATCGACTGAGATCTTCTTCAAAGCATCCAGTATCAGTTTCTCTTGTCTGGTCTTCTTTTTTTCCAGAGCAGATTGAACCATTTCACCTAATTTTATTTTAGCATCACGAGTTTGACCTGCTGGTCTTGTTGCTGCCCAGTTTCTTAGTCTCCTAATCTCCTTATTCTTATCCACAATCTCTCCAAATATCACCTTCATATCGGTCCATAAAGCCTTTACCCCAAGCTCCACTTTATTATTCATAGTCTCGAGTAAACCTTGCAGTTCCTCGTATCTTCCCTTCAAAACCCTTTCCCTAATGTTTTCCTCTGGTGGTATCCCATTCTTGGTCTCAGCGATGGTTCCAAATTTTACAGGAAGAATTGTGTAATATTTCATTACCTCTTCCATGACTCGTTGATGAGCCAGGGTATTTTCCCTGGAAATAGGATATTTTGTAACGGGTGAATCACTAATAACGGCAGCTAAATCCTCATAACAAAGGGTATCTACTTCATCGCCTCTTCCACCGATCCCTACAGGACCAAAGTTTTTTTTATCCTTGGTTCCTACAACGCAATAGATATATTTTCCCTCTTCTCCCATCTTAGCTTTCCTTAGATAAAAGTTAACCTATCCTCCCTGCTTTCTCTCATCTCCTCTGCTATCACTTTCTCAATGTTGTGGCCCCTTCCGGTTCTACCTTGGACCTTCATTAACCTGGGGGTGGTAGAGTTGGGTAGGCAGCAGCAGCTCGTCGACCCACACCAATAATGCCCCCTGTCTTATACGGTTTTAGAACCCTCTCCCCTTCAGACGTAAGCTCATATCGTCCAGCGGTTTTGGATAGATAGCCACTTTTAACCAAGGAGGTGCAAAGACCCTTTGCATAGGGCAATGAAACCCCCATTTGGGAACTGATGGCCGCCTCGCTCACCTCTCCTAGCTTTTCTACTATTTTTAGAACCCCTCGTTCACTGCCACTTACAGTCATTTTCTCCTCCCTTTTATATAAAACATAGTTCACCAAAGATTTGGAAATATTATCTTAAAAAGAATAAGCTTTATATCTCACTTAAAACCTTTTGGGGTCTCCAAAATCTTGACCATAGTAAGATCTTTGTTTTTCTTTTCTTTAAAAGAGTATTTATCGCCGGAACCGTAATCAATCAAGGTATGGTATGCCTCAGATATTTTCTCAAACCGTTTCTGAGCATTTGGGTCATGGGGATTCCTATCGGGGTGAAACCTTCGGGTCAAGCTTCGATAGGCTTCCTTAACTTCAGATAAAGTAGCCTCTTCGTCTAAGTCTAATATTCTTGCTGCCTCTTTTACCTTCTCAAATTCCATCCTCTTTAATTCAAGAGTACTAAAGCTATAGGGAGGTAGGGGACCAATGATTCTAAAATTTATTTTCTCTTGGTACTTTTTGTTTAAATAATCTATGGTTCGATCAAAATCTTCCTCTTGATGCTTATTCACCAAAAAGGCCGTATTCATGATCATGGTATCGCCAAAAACCTCATGGTTCCGAAAATCAAGGGTCCACTTTTTTAGCTCATCTATTATCTCACTACCAACCTTATCTCTTCTTTCATCTAATAGTAATTTAACCATCTTACCCAATTCTATTTTAGCAGATAGGACTTTTTGGGGAGGGGTGGTAGCAATTCTTTCCTTAAACTTTTTGATCTTTTCCTCTTCTCCGATCTCCTTTAGGACAGAATCCAAATTGCTCCAGAGAGCCACCACTTCGAGTTCTATTTTGTTGTCCATCCTCTCCAGAACATCCTTAAATTGAGAATAGCCACTTTCTAAGATCTCCTGGACCTCCTCTTTATCCCTGGCCACAGTTCCAAACTTCGTAGGAATAACAGTATAAATTTTCATCACCCCTTCTATAACTGCTTGATGAACGGCCAGATAATGAACTAAAGTTTCTTTGGGGATAGACTCATAAGCTAAAGAAGGTGAGCTACTAACCAGAGCAGCGATATCTCGGTAGGGAATGGTATAAACTATATCATCTTTCCCACTGATTCCAACAGGGCCAAAATCTTTCTCCTCACCGGTTCCTGTTATACCATAGATATGTTTACCCATCTATCCCTCCCAATGTCATTATATTTTATCATCTTACTTCTTTCCCACCGCTCTCCTCCCCTTGGGTGTGATTCTAAATCTTCCCGAAACAAGTAGATCAAGATAGTCAGCTCTCGCTAAAGAGGTTAAAAGAAGACGAGCATAATTGGGATCTATTCTCATTTTGCGACTTACTGCATGAGCAGTGGTCTCTCCTCCCTGCTCAGCAACTATCTTTAAAGCTTCTAATTCACTCCCACTGACAGCCATTTTTCCCACCTCTTTAGATAAGGGTAAGATTTTTGCCTATCTCCATTCGACTACTATATTAACAAAGTTAAAGGGCGGAGCCGGTCCCACGTAATTAAACTTTGTTCTCTTTCCATACTTTACCGTTAATTCATCCACCTGATTATCAAATTGTTTCTCGCGGCTTCTATCTATTAAAAAAGCAGCGTTTAGGATCATATTATCCCCATAAATTTTGTTGGCACGAAAATCAAGGGATATTTTCTTAAAAATGTTTAATATCTCTTCTCCTTCAGACTTTCTTTTTGCCAGCAGGGCAGATTGGACCATTTTACCCAAGGTTATTTTGTTAGGATAAGCTTGATTAGAGGAGGATTTGGCATCCATTTTTCCTTTTAATTGTCGGATCTCCTCATTTTCCTTTACAATCTCCCTAAAGATGGCATTCATATCTTTCCAGAGAGCTTTTATTCCTACCTCGATTTTGTTGTCCATGTCCTTCAGTAAATTCTTAAATTCTACATATCTTCTTCTCAACAGATTCCTTATTTCCTCAGCACTGCTGGCGATGGTACAGAACCTTACCGGAAGAACGGTGTAGTCTTGCATTACCTTCTCGATAACCTTCTCATGAGCCATGAGGTTTTCCCTACTGATAACGTACTTGGTCATAGGGGTGTTGCTGATGACTCCACTTAGATCTCGATGGCCCATGGTGGATACCACATCGCCTCGATTTCCTATCCCAATCGGTCCGAAATTCCTTCCCTCATTTGTTCCAATTATACAGTAAAGATATTTACCCTCTTGAGACACTGCCGCTTCTCCTTCCTGCATTTTTAACCTGATGTTTTTCAGATTTCCTTTCTACCAGACTTGCCAGCTCAAATCTTTGTTTAGTTTGCCTGTTCCTCTTGTACAGATTTCTCTTTCTCTCTCCTCTTTTGGTAGATCATTCCCAAATTATAACGAGCTTCCCTTAAATTGCGACTAAGCTGTAAGGCTTTTTTATATTCTCTTACGGCTTCCTCGATCATATCTTTGTTTTCATAGCTCAAGGCGAGATTATAATGGGCTTCTGCATCACTCGGATTCAATTTTGCAGCCTTCCTGAGCTGCTTAATCGAGTCTTCATGTCTAGCTATGATCCCATAAGTGGTTCCCAGGTTATAGTGAGCCTCTTCTAAATCGGGATCCAAGTTAAGAGCCTTCTTATATTCCTCTATAGCTGCTTCGTACTTTCCCTGGTTATCATAAACAGTACCAAGGTTATTATGAGCCTTAGGATTGCGGGGATCAATTTCCAAAGCCTTTCTATAGGCCCGCGTAGCCTGGGGATACCAACCCATTTTGAAATAAATAATCCCTAGATTATCGTAGACTTGAGAGAGGTCAGGGTTAATCTCTATTGCCTTTTTATATTCAGTAATAGCTGCCTGGTATTGACCCTTATTCTTGTAGATAATACCCAAGTTATTGTGAGATTCGGCCAGACTTGGATTTAGCTCTAATGCCTTTTCGTATTCAGCCATAGCTTCCTCGTCCTGGCCTACGGCTCGATAGTTATTTCCCAGTTCAAAGTGAAATTGGGCTTCTTTCATTTTGTTCGCGTAGCTAACAGTATCTTTCGATCAAACCCATAACGGCTTCTTTAACTTCTCCTTCATTATCAGAAGTGCTGATGCCTGAGGTGTCTGAATATAAAATATCCAGCGTAGCCTGCACGAAATCTTTATCACCGGCAATTGCCCGGGCTCCACACACCTTTAACAACTTACCAATCATTATGCAGGCTCTTATAGTAGGAGCTGATGGCTGATTTCTAATTTCTCTAAAACCTCTTACAATGTCTACAATTTTCTCTGCATCTGAGCGGGAGATGCCGGATTTGGCACAAGTTATAGCAATCTCAGTCTCCCGATCATAATGGGTTAACTTTACGGTGATCATCCTATTCTTTAAAGCATCCTGAGCCTTATGAGCCCCGGCATATTCTTCAGGGTTGCTGGTGAAGATAGCGCAAAAATCGGGATGAACCCGTAAGTACCCATCCTCTGCTCGGGTAGCGGGCAGATCAAGAATTTTCTCCTCAAGAACTGATAACAGGATATTATTAGCCTCGGGACGGGATCTGGTGAACTCATCGTAAATTAGAGTAAAGCCGTGCTTACAGGCTACGGTTAGCCTGTTATCCACCCACCTGGCGGCTACATTTTCCTCAGTTTTTAGAACAGAGTGGATGAAGTTATCCACCATCTTTTTTCTCTGATAGCCATATTCTCCACCCACTAAATCGGAGGTACCGAACTCCTCATCGCCGTGGACTAATACCACTGGCTGGCGAATCTGAGCGGCCAAGTACATAGCTAAGGTGGTCTTGCCGGTACCGGAAGGCCCACTAAAATGTACCGGGAAACCAGCTTGGATATATTTGGTAGCCCGACCAGTTATGTCCCTCACCTGAGCGGTTTCTACAAAATTAGGTTGCTCCTTACTTATCAGAATGGGCTGAACTTCTGAGATTGATTCAACAGCCATTTATTTTCCTCCTTTTTGACTAATTTTTTGCCCGACCAATTTTAAAAATTATGTCTATTACATCGCTCAATGGAGATAATCTCTGGTTTTCCATTACTTACCTTAGCTTTTAGCTCATAGGCTACTATGGAAGGTCTACCTCGCCTCTGGAGATTACGTAATCTCATCTCCTCCCAGGGCTCAATCCAGATATCACATCCATCTTCGGTCCAATTTACATCAATGACCTCTCCTACCTCTTCCAGGGCATCTTGGAGGAGCTTGGTAGCGAATTCAGGGGTCATATTCTCTTTTGTTTTCACAAGTTTTTCACCAAAAACTTGCAGGGATCTCTCTAACAGATGTTTTTGCCTTTGAATCCTTTTATTTTCCTCCTCTTTTCTTCTTTTCTCCTCTTCCTTCTTTTCCTTCCACTGAGCCGCTTGCTGCTCCAAAAGATATAGATGAGGATCTCTTGTCTTTATCCCTCTTGCCCGGGCCCACTCCTTAGCTATCAGCCTTTTGGCAAAGCACCATATGGTAGCAGTATTCACCCGCCTTTTCTTCTTCTCTTCTCCCTCTTTTTTCCAGGGATTATATTGGACCCATCCTGCAGGCTCAATCTCTTTCTTCTCTTGAGGCTTAAAGGGAGCAGATACTTTTTGTAGGGATATTGTCTCTTCTGCCTGAGAACCTTTTTCCTCTTCCTTTTTTATTAGCTCTTTTTCTTTTTGTCTTTTCCACTTCAGGGCTTCTTGTTCCAAAAAAGAGACCTTTTTATCCTTTTTTCTATGGATTCTTGCCTTTTCCTTGGCCATCTCCCTTTTTGCTAGGGAGTGCGCATCTACCATACTAAACACCCTTTCTTGGTAGCGCTTCTTTCCCTCTCCGAGTGAGAGTAAATAAGCCCCTACTAGTTCTGGTTAGATATCCACCTTTAATTAAAGAATTGCAAAGATGCTCCGCATATGCGGGTGAGACGCCCATTCTTCTACCTATCACTGCTCTAGTGGTCTCATCTAACTCGTGAGTTATCTCTAACACCTCCCGTTCACTGCCACTGGGCCACCCCCCTGTCTTGACTGACTCCTTGGTACTCAAATCCCCCGACGGACTACTCTGAAAAGGTGTTTTTGTGCTCCTGCTCTCTCTATATTTTTCCTTTAAGGTGATTACTCCCTTGCCGCCACAGACGAGGCAAGGTAGTTTATTGGTGGGTTCCGCTCCAGTTCCTCGACAATGGGGACATTCCCCTATAGGCTCGATGATGCTGACAAAGCCTTTACCTTTACATACAGTACAAGTGATATTAGTTCTGGGATGCTCTTCCCCTGTCCCTTTGCAATAAGTACAGACTATTACTGGAGGTTGGATAGAAACTTGCCCTTTACCCGTGCAAACAGAACATTTTGCTCCTCTTGGTTTTTCTCCGGTTCCTTTACAAAAGGCACATTGGTATACCTCTTGCCTCAGTATTGTAGCTATTTTTCCTCCTCTTTCTCCAGCTGCGCTATAAGCTCTGCCTCTTCGATCTATTTTCATTGGTTCCCATATCCACCCCTCCTGTTCCATTCTGGAGGCAATCCTTTCTTTTTCCCACTCTCCTCGATTCCAATCTATTCCCATTAAATATCTCCTTAGCTATTTAATAATCTAAGGGGAAGGTCTTCATTGGCTTTTTGGGAGTTTTTTTTCCTGTTTCCTCAACTTTTTTCTTAGCCTCTCCCCTCCTTCCTTCTGTGGGTGATAGAGTCTTTTCTGCTTTGGCTATTTCTTTACTCACCTCTCTCCAGTTTTTTGCTGTTTGCCTGTGCATTCTTCCCATAACTTGACCAAACTTCTCCAGCCTCTCCTTTTCTTTCATCATCAAATAGAGGTTCAGATACTCCTGACCTTCAACATCGGGTTTAGAATGCACTTTACTCTTTAAATTCGTTTTTTCGGGGAGATTCCCAATCCGTTTGAGCTTCTTTTTTGCTTCTTCCCACGGAAATAACCCTTCGTCCTTCACCTTCATGATTTAAGCACCCCCTTTTGAAAACTTAACTTAAGAACAGCTAAATCTTATTTAAACCTTACCTTGGCTCCTTTCGTCTCTTAATCAGTATATATTGAGCTAACTGGGGACCGCTAACCTTAATCTCTACCAACTGACCTGGGTTGAATCCTACTTCTCTTCGAATATTACTGGGAATAGGAATTCGCCCCTCCTCGTCCACTTTCGAGAAACCCCGCATTAGTGTCATCCAAAGCACCTCCTTTTCATCTCTCTCATTGCCGCTAATTTGTTCACGTGGCTAACAGTATTTCTCAATTAGACCTCTTATTACCTCCTCGATCTTTGCTCTGTTTGCTCTGCTCCCAATCCTACTGGTTTCCGAAGCCAGAACATCCTGGCATATTTCTCTGTAGATAGGATCTTTGCCATCAACGGGGATATTTCGCAGTTTTAAGGTTTTGGCAATTACTATGCATCCCCGGACAGTGGGGGCAAATTCACACTCTCCCGACTCTCTTAGGTCTCTAACAATATCTACGATTTTCTCAGCATCCTGGCGAGATACCCCTGATTTAGCTTTGGTTATAGCTATCTCCGTCTCCCGATCAAAGTAATCCAGGTCGATAGTAACCATTCGGTCACGAAGTGCATCCTGGCTTCTATAAACGCCGGCATACTCTTCGGGGTTACTGGTGAAGATGGCTGTAAAGTCAGGGTCCACCTTAAGATAGTTTTCTCCCCCTTCTCTGCCAGCAGGCAAATCCAACATTTTCTCCTGAAGTACCGAGAGAAGGACGTTGTTTGCTTCCGGTCGAGAACGAGTGAACTCATCATAAATCAAGGTAAATCCGTATTTAGCGGCTGTGGTTAGGCGATTGTCCACCCATCTTCTTTGCATATCCTCTTCGGTCTTGAGAACAGAGTGGATAAAATTATCCACTACCTTTCTCAGCCGGTAGCCATATTCTCCTCCTACTAAGTCTGAAGTGCTAAACTCCTCATCACCGTGAATCATTACCACCGGACGCTCAATTTTACTGGCTACATGTAAAGCTAAGGTGGTCTTTCCGGTACCCGTGGTTCCCCTGAAGTGGACAGGAAATCCTGCCCGGATGTAGCCCAGAGCCCGCTCAGTGATATCCTTAACAAGCTTTGTCTGCACAAAATTTGGTAGGGGACGAGGTGCTAATACCGTACTCGTCTCTTCAACTGGCATGGTTTTAACCTCCTTTTACCTTCTGGTATTGGTTTGTAATACAATCCTAAATTATTGATTACCCTTTCTTCTTAGAGGTAATGACTCCCTTGCCGCCACAAACTACACAAGGAAGATTTAACCTACTCTTTACTCTATCTACTCGGTAGTGAGCTACTCCACTGCTTCGGCATTCGGGGCATTCCACCACCGGTTCTTTGACAGAAGCAGCTCCTTTTCCCATACAAGCAGTGCAGGTCAAGCGGGTTTCTAGATGCACACCGGTGCCTCCACAAAAGGCACATTCTCTTAAGGGTTCACGCATTTTGACTACTTTCCTGCCTCCGCAAACAGGGCAAAGTGAGAGTTCGGATAGCACTCCAAAAGGATCTACCCCCTCTGCCCGACAAAAAGCGCACTTTAATGTTGCTACCCCTTTTTCCTTGCTAATTACTTCTATAGCCATTTTTTGCCTCCTCTGGCATTTTCAGAGTAGCTATTAACTCTCGGCTTGCTTTGCGAGGGCCATCCGGCCTGGCGGCTATATTGGCCCTCCTTTCTCTTAAAGCCTTCTAGGAGCGAAGACAACCGTGTTATTCTTTGCTTTACAGGGAAGTGGAGACATGCTCGGCATGCCAGAATTTCCTTTGGGCATTGCTGGTAGAGGGGTGAACAATCTACACACCTCTACCCTCCCAAGGATGTCTCCTAATCTCCTTCTCAGCTTGGCTCTACAGGATTTAGGCTGCTTCAGGTAGCAGTCCTACGGCTTCAGCGTACTTGAGGAAGGTCTCCACAGAGGCAACTACCACTCTTGCCTCGACAGCCAGGAGCTCGATTCCCACCAGAGAGACTCTGACCCAGGCATCGATGACAATCCCTTTGTCCAAAATCCTGTCAACTACTTCCACCAAACTGGAAGATGCAATTGCCTTTTCTAC
>Ga0114930_10003566_pt1 | contig 13524 bp, 17 predicted proteins | sample AnhtaG_FD_87300 | JGI IMG/M metagenome (GOLD analysis project Ga0114930, IMG submission 87300) | Deep subsurface microbial communities from Anholt, Denmark to uncover new lineages of life (NeLLi) - Anholt_01485 metaG | ecosystem: Environmental > Aquatic > Marine > Oceanic > Sediment | place... | reverse complement strand
CTTGCGCGAGGACTTGTAGGAGCAGTGCTCGGACCACATCACCGAGACGATGCCGAGCTCGACCAGGTTGGGCTCGCGGCCCATGAACTGCACCACGCGGTCGTATTCCTCGGGCTTGAGGCCGTGCTCGCGCACGATCTCGGGCGTGATGCTGGGTTCGTTCTTGCCGCGGGCGGGCGGCGACGGCGATTTCGCGGACGCGGTCATGGCGCGCGCACGATCAAATGCGCGGGCCGGCCCGGTTTGGCGCGATGGACGCGAATCTCGACTGTCCGGCCCAGCGCCTTGAGCCATCCCGCAAGCCGGTCGATGGTGACGCTCTCCATCCGCCCTCGCAGAACTTTCGACAGCGTCGGCTGGTCGGTGTCGCAAAGACGCGCGGCTTCCACTTGGGTCAGGCGGCGGCGCTTGATGGTGCCCGAGATCGCCGAAATCAGTTCCGACTTTGCGAGCGCCTCCTCCGCCTCCGCCTCGCCGAACCCGAGGTCGCGGAAGATGTTGCCGCTGCCGACGCGGAATTCCAATTTTGCCATGACTATGCCTCGCCCGCCGCGGCGTCGATCAGTTGCGCCCGCCGCAGGCGGCCCTCGATCAGCTCGGCATCGGGGCGGGGAATCGCAATCCCCGTCTTGGACTTCTTCTTGAATACGTGAAGCACGTAAACGGCCCTTTTCAACTTCACCGCATATACGGCCCTGTAAGGCGTCGCCTTCGAACGCTTCCCCAAGCTCAAAGACTCCGGAGCCGATCCGGCGAAGCGGCTTGGCGTCCGGTGGGGTGTCGCCCTTCTGCACTTCCCGCAAGGCGTATCCGAAGCGGCGTTTCACGTCCGGTGGAAAGGCGGAAAGCTCAGCGAGAGTCTCGCCCATCCAATGGATCCGCCGCCTCGAGCTTCAATATGGTAATTTTTACATATCCCGTCAAGCCGCCAGGCTCTCCGCCAGGCCCTGGAACAGGCCGAGGCCGTCGCTGCCGCCCATCACCGGGTCCACCAGGTCCTCGGGGTGCGGCATCAGGCCCAGCACGTTGCCCCGCGCGTTCAATATGCCGGCGATGTGGCGCGCCGAGCCGTTGGGGTTGTGCGCCTCGCCCAAGGTTCCGTCGGGCGCGGAATAGCGGAAGATCACGCGGCCTTCGCCTTCCAAACGATCGAGCGTCTCGCGGTCGGCGTAGTAGTTGCCGTCGTGGTGCGCGACCGGCACGCGAATCACGGTGCCGGCGTTGTAGCGCCCGGTGAACGGCCGCACCGAGCGCTCCACGCGCAAATGCACGTCGCGGCAGACGAACTTGAGGCAGGCGTTGGGCATCAGCACGCCCGGCAACAGGCCCGCCTCGCACGCGGCCTGGAAGCCGTTGCACACCGCCAGCACCGCCACGCCCTGCTCCGCGCGCTTCTTCACCTCCGCCATGATCGGGGAGTGCGCGGCCATGGCGCCGCAGCGCAGGTAGTCGCCGTGCGCGAAGCCGCCGGGCAGCACGATCAGGTCGACCTCGGGCAGCGCCTCGCCGCTGTGCCAGACGATCGCGGGGTCGCGGCCGGTGGCGCGCTTCAGCGCCAGCGCCATGTCGCGCTCGCGGTTGGTGCCGGGAAAGACCACGATGGCGGACTTCATGCGCGCACCCTCATGCGTCGAGGTCGATGCGGTAGTTCTCGATCACGGTGTTGGCGAGCAGGGTCTTGCACATGCGCTCGACCGCCGCGCGCGCCTTGGCCGCGTCGCGCTCCTCCAGCTCGATCTCGATGTACTTGCCCTGGCGCACGTCCCTGACCGCGCCGAAGCCGAGGCCGTGCAGCGCGTTGCCGATCGCCTTGCCCTGCGGGTCGAGCACCCCGTTCTTCAGCGTGACGTGGACCCTGGCTTTCATTCCGCGGCGCGTGCTCCCTATTGCAGCGTTTTCGGGCCGCTCAGGTCGCCGGGCGCGCCCTCCTGCAGGCTCTCGGGCAGGATGCCGAGCCGCCGCGCGACCTCCTGGTACGCCTCGGCCACGCCGCCCAAATCGCGGCGGAAGCGGTCCTTGTCCATCTTCTCGTTGGTCTTGACGTCCCACAGCCGGCAATTGTCGGGGCTGATCTCGTCGGCGAGCACGATGCGCATCTCGTCGTTTTCCCACAGGCGCCCGAACTCGAGCTTGAAGTCGACCAGCTTGAGGCCCACGCCGAGGAACAGGCCGAGCAGGAAGTCGTTGACGCGCAGGCTCATGTTCAAGATGTCGTCGAGGTCCTGCGGCGTGGCCCAGCCGAAGGCCGTGATGTGCTCCTCCGAGACCATCGGGTCGCCCAGCTCGTCCTTCTTGTAGTAGTACTCGACGATCGAGCGCGGCAGCGCCTGGCCCTCTTCCATGCCGAAGCGCTTGGCCAGCGAGCCCGCGATCACGTTGCGCACCACCACCTCGACCGGGATGATCTCGACCTGGCGCACCAGCTGCTCGCGCATGTTGAGCCGCCGCACGAAATGCGTGGGAATGCCGATCTCGGCCAGGCGCAGCATCAGGTATTCCGAGATGCGGTTGTTCAGCACCCCCTTGCCGGTGATGATGCCCTTCTTCTGGTTGTTGAAGGCGGTGGCGTCGTCCTTGAAGTACTGCACCAGGGTGCCGGGTTCCGGCCCCTCGTACATCACTTTCGCCTTGCCTTCGTAGATTCGTCTGCGACGCGCCATGGCGGGGAACTCCCGCAGGAGGATTGGGAGGCTTCTATAGCAACGCCGCGCCCCCGGCACAAATGCCCGGCGGGGATACCTGGCTGGGATACCTGGCGGGGATACCCGGCGGGCGCCGCCGGCGGGGCGCTTGCGGAGCGGGCGAATCAGCCCAAATCCACGGGCCGGAACGGCGTGGTGGCGGGCGGCCCGGCGGCGAATCGGAACACCGGCCTCGGTTCCGGGCCGGCCCCCGGATTCGCCGGCCTGCCCGAAACTTGGGCGGGCACGGCGATCAGCGCGCCCGACACCGTGCCGAATCCGCTCGGCAGGTCGAAGCACATCGCGCCTTCCGGCGGCCCGCCGGGCGCGGCCTCGGCCGAGGCCAACAGCGCCTCCCAGGCCGCGAAGCCGCCGCCGCCGGGATCGGGCGGGGGTGCCGCCAGGAACCGCTCGCGGTAGCGCGCGATGCGCGGCGAGGAGGCGTCGTCGGGTTCGCGCGCGGTCAGCATGGTGAGCCCCGCGCCCAGGCGGCGGATCGCGGGCTCCCGCGCGTCGCCGCGGTGGGCGATGAAGAACGCGCCTTGGGCGTCGGCCACCACCATGTTGAACGCGCGGTAGCTCTCGGGCCGGAGTTCCGACATCACCAGCGCAGCCGCGGCCGCGTCCGCGTGGTCGAGCGCCAGCAGCACCAGCTCGCCCCGGCTGCGTTTGCCCGCGGCCGGGCCCAGCGTGCCCTGGCGGTTCAGCATCGCCGCCACCACGCCGTGCGCGTTCAGGCCCAGCCACGATCCGCCCGCCAGGTCGTCGCGCCCCGCGACCACCCGGGGCCGGTCCGGCCAGTGCCGCGCCGGCGGCGACCACGGCCGGCCGCGCATCTCGTCGCGGTTGGCGCCGACGATCAGCGGCCAGGCGTGGCCGGGCCGGTTGAGGATCACCAGGGTGCACATGCGGCGTCTTTACCCTTCTTCCGCGCTTCTTCATATAGTAGCGTTCCGCCGCCGATCACGAGCCGCCATCAGCAGCAGGAGCCAGCGCCGCGATGCCGACCTTCGACGAACGCGAAAAAGGGTTCGAAGCCAAGTTCAAGCTCGACCAGGAGACTCAGTTCAAGGTCACGTCCCGCCGCAACAAGATGCTGGGCCTGTGGGCGGCGAAGCAGATGGGCCTGAGCGGCGCCGCGGCCGAGGACTACGCCACGTCCGTGGTCATGGCCGACATGGAAAAGCCGGGCGACGACGACGTGGTCGCGAAGGTGATGAAAGACCTCGGCGCCAAGGGCGTGGCGGTCAGCGAGCACCGCGTGCGCGCCGAGATGCAGGCGCTGCTCTCCGTGGCGCGCAAGCAGATCATGGGAAAATAGCGCCTACGGCTCGGCGTCGGGCTGGTTCTGCGGCTCGGCCCTGCGGAACGCCTCCAGCTTGCGGCATTCCTGGGCGATGCGCCGGATCGTGGGATAGGGCGTCATGTCGAGGTTGACGCGCGCCGCGTTGCCGAGCTGCGGCACCAGGCAGACGTCGGCCAGCGTGGGCGCGTCGCCGTGGCAGAACCGGCCGGTGTCGCCGCCGCGGGCGAGCGTGGTCTCGATCGCCTCGAATCCGAGCCTGATCCAGTGCGCGTACCACGCGTCGCGCGCCTTCTGGTCCAGGCCCAGGATTTTTTCCAGGTAGACCATGACGCGCAGATTGTCGATCGGGTGGATGTCGCAGGCGACGTCGTAGGCGAGCGCGCGCACCCGCGCGCGGGCGGCCGGCTCACTCGGCAACAGCGGCGGCTCGGGATGCGTCTCCTCCAGGTACTCGATGATCGCGAGCGATTGGCGCAGCACGTGGGGCCCGTCCGCGAGCGCCGGGACGAGATGCGCGGGGTTGAGCCTGGAGAACGCGGCCGAGAACTGGTCGCCCTTGCGCAGGTGGACCGAGGCCTGGTCGTAGCCGAGCCCCTTGAGGTTCAGCGCGATGCGCACCCGGTACGCCGCGCCGGAGCGGAAATAGCCGTGGAGCTTCAATCCGGACATGCGTTCCCCCTAGCTTCCGTCTCAAGCCTGCGCGAACTCGACCGCCGTGCCGAAGGCGTCGCGCGGGCCCACGGTCAGCACCTGGCCCTGGCGCAGGTGCGGCACGGCGTTCTTTCTCAGCAGCGCTTGGACGGCGGTCGAATCCGCCACCTTGACGCGATAGGCCACGAACACCGGGCTGTCCTCGGGGCCGGCGAATTCCATCCCGGGAAACCGCGCCGCGACCCCCGCGGGATCGAGCAGCGTCAACCGCCCCTTTCCCGCGCCGACCTCGAGCGAGCCCTTCCCCGCGCCGACCGCGTCCTTGCCTTGCAGGGCCGCGAAGAAATCCCGGAACGCCGCGGGATCGGGCGCGCGCATCACCGCCTCGGTCACGCCGAGCGCCCCGTTCGCGTGCTTCTGGTACTCGGGCTTCCAGAAATACTGCGGCGCGTGCTGCTGGCAGGTGAAGAACGCGGCCTCGGGCATGCGCTTGTCCGTGACGAACGCGGTGGTGAAGGCGACCGTGGCCTGCGCGCCGTCGGGCAGCCTGGCCTGGCGCTCGAAGTGGAACGGCTGAAAGGCCTCGAGCCCCGCCGCGGCGAAGGCGCGACGGTCGGCCGCTGCGTCTTGCGTCTGCAACACCAGCATCGAGAAACCTTCACGCTTCTTCAGGAAACTGGCGTTGAACCAGCCGAAGCTGAACCCGCCGGGCTCGGGCCGCGCGATCTTCGCGGGCTCCGCCACGGCCAGGATTTCGAGGAAACTGCCCTGAAGCTGCGCCAGCGAATTGCCCGTGCCCCAGGGATGCAGCGCCTTGGGCGTCAGCGTGAAGCCCAGGCGCGCATAGAACGCCCGCGCGGCGTCGAGGTCGCGGACGGCGAGGACGAGGTGGTCGATGGCGCGGTTCATGGCCCGGCGGTTGTAGGGTCGCCCGAGCGGGCTCGTCAAATCGGCTTCGCGGCGCGACGCGCCGGCGTCGCACGCGAACGTGAAGCGGCTTCATGCCCGCGTGCGGCCTCATGCTTCTTGACAGTTTTGTTACAGCGGCGGGAGAGTAGCGTCACGCAGGCGATGCGCCGCCCGTGCGGCGCGGTCTTGCAACAACCCATGGACCATGGAGGGGAGCGGTCGATGAAGTTCAGGTGGATGTATCTGGTTCCGGTCACGGCGCTGGCGGCGGCGCTGCCTTGGGGCACGGCCTCCGGGCAATCGGCGATGGACAAGCTGGCGGCCGAGGCGAAAAAGGAAGGCCAGCTTACGGTCATCGCCCTGCCGCACGACTGGTGCGGCTACGGCGCGCTGATCGCCGACTTCAAGAAGAAGTACGGCCTCAAGGTCAACGAGCTCAACCCCGACGCGGGCTCCGGCGACGAGATCGAGGCGATCAAGGCCAACAAGGGCAACAAGGGCCCGCAGGCGCCCGACGTGATCGACGTGGGCCTGTCGTTCGGCCCGTCGGCCACCAAGGAAGGCCTCTTGATGCCCTACAAGGTCGCGACCTGGGACACCATCCCCAACGACGCCAAGGACGCCGCGGGCCACTGGTACGGCGACTACTACGGCGTGATGTCGTTCCAGATCAACGCCGACATCGTCAAGAAGATCCCGCAGGATTGGGGCGACCTGCTGGCGCCCGAGTACAAGAACGCGGTCGCGCTGGCGGGCGATCCGCGCGCCTCCTCGCAGGCGATCATGGGCGTCTACGCCGCGGGCCTCGCGGGGGCCAAGGGCGATTCGGGCAAGGCCGGCGCCGAGGGCCTGAAGTTCTTCGCCGAGCTCAACAAGAAGGGCAACTTCGTGCCGGTGATCGGCAAGGCCGCGTCGCTGGCGCAGGGCGCCACGCCCATCGTGCTGCGCTGGGACTACAACGCCCTCGCCGACCGCGACACGCTGAAAGGCAACCCGAAAGTCCAGGTGGTGGTGCCGAAGTCGGGCGTGGTGGCGGGCGTGTACGTCCAGGCGATCAGCGCCTACGCGCCGCACCCCAACGCCGCCAAGTTGTGGATGGAGTACCTCTATTCCGACGAGGGGCAGCTCGGCTGGCTCAAGGGCTATTGCCATCCGATCCGCTTCAACGACCTGGTGAAGAAAAAGAAGGTCCCGGCCGAGATGCTGGCGAAGCTGCCGCCCGCGGCGGCCTATGAGAAGGCCGTGTTCCCGACGCTGGACCAGCAGGCGGCGTCGAAGGAAGTCATCACCAAGCAGTGGGACACGGTGGTCGGCGCGAACGTGAAGTAGCGCCCCGCGCAAGGGTCCCGGACCCCGGCAACACCGGATGCCTCCCCCGCTGACACGCGGGGGAGGCGTTCGGCTATCATCCCCGCGATGACCGCGACCGCCGCCGCGACGCCCGCGCGTCCGCCCGCCGCCCGCATCCCGCTGGCTTGGCTCGGCGTGATGCCGTTTTTCGTGTTCGCGCTCATGTTCCTGATCCTGCCCACCTTCTACCTGATGGTGGGCGCGTTCCAGGACGCGGAAGGGCACTTCACGCTTCGCAACCTGGCGAACCTGTTCCAGCCCTCGATCGTCGCGGCCTATTGGATCAGCATCAAGGTCAGCGCCGCCTCGGCCGTCGCGGGCGCGGTCGCCGGTTTCTTCCTCGCCTACGCGGTGACGCTGGGCGGCCTGCCGCGGTTCCTGCGGCCGGCGCTGCTCACCTTCTCGGGCGTGGCGTCGAACTTCGCCGGCGTGCCGCTCGCGTTCGCGTTCCTGGCGACCCTCGGGCGCACCGGGCTGGTCACGGTCTTGCTGGTCAAGTTCCTCGATTTCAACATCTACTCGACCGGCTTCAACCTCCTGAGCTTCTGGGGCCTGGTGCTGACCTATCTCTACTTCCAGATCCCGCTGATGGTGCTGATCCTCACCCCCGCCTTCGACGGCCTGAAGAAGGAATGGCGCGAGGCCTCGGCCAATCTCGGCGCCACGGGCTGGCAGTACTGGCGCTACATCGCGCTGCCGATCCTGTGGCCGAGCATCCTCGGCACCACGCTCCTGCTGTTCGCCAACGCCTTCGGGGCGGTGGCGACCGCCTACGGGCTCACCGGCAGCTCGCTCAACATCGTCACCATCCTGCTGTTCGCGCAGATCCGCGGCGACGTGCTGCACGACCAGAACCTGGGCTACGCCCTGGCGCTGGGCATGATCCTGATCACCGGGCTTTCCAACGCCGCCTACATCTGGCTGCGCCAGCGCAGCGAGCGGTGGCTGAGATGACCAAGGCGCGCATCGGCCCGTGGATCGCGATCCTGCTCGGCGCGCTCTATTTCGTCGTGCCGCTGGTCGGCACGTTCGAGTTCTCCATGCGCATGCGCCGGGGCGAGTACAGCTTCGACGCCTACCTGGTGGTGCTGGGCGACCCGCGCTTCCAGGCCACCTTCTCCTATTCCACGGTCCTCGCGCTCGCGACCATCGTCATCGGCGTGCTGCTGGTGGTGCCCACGGCCTACTGGATCCAGCTCCGCCTGCCGAAGCTCCGGCCCGTGGTCGAGTTCATCACCCTTTTGCCGCTGGTGATTCCCGCCATCGTCCTCGTGTTCGGGTACTTGCGCATCTACAACAGCTCCTCGATCCTGCCGTTCACGGCCGACGAGCGTTCGACCGACCTGCTGCTGACCTTCAGCTACGTGACGCTGGCCCTGCCCTACATGTACCGCGCGGTGGACACCGGCTTGCGCGCCATCGACGTGCGCACGCTGACCGAGGCGGCCGAGAGCCTGGGCGCGGGCTGGCCCACGATCCTGTTCCGCGTGATCCTGCCCAACGTGCGCGCGGCGGTGCTCTCGGGCGCATTCCTGACCTTCGCCATCGTGATCGGCGAGTTCACCATGGCCGCGCTGCTCGACCGGCCGGCGTTCGGCCCGTACCTGCAATTGATCGGCGCCAACCGCGCCTACGAGCCCTCGGCGCTGGCGATCATCGCCTTCGTCGTCACCTGGGCGTGCATGGGCTTCATCAACCTGTTCGGCCGGGCGCGCGCGGGCTCGGTCGCGCCGCGCTGAGATCGGGGATTCGGGGTCACATGGCGTTTCTCGAGATCGAGCATCTGCGCAAGACCTTCGGGCCCCTGGCCGTGGTCGAGGATTTCGCGCTCGGCGTCGAGAAGGGCGAGTTCGTCTCGTTCCTCGGCCCCTCGGGCTGCGGCAAGACCACGACGCTGCGCATGGTCGCGGGCTTCGAGCAGCCGAGCGCGGGCGCCATCCGCATCGACGGGAAGGACGTCACCTACGCGCGGCCGAACCAGCGCAACGTGGGCATGGTGTTCCAGGCCTACGCCCTGTTCCCCAACATGACGGTGGCCGAGAACGTGGGCTTCGGCCTCAAGGTAGCGCGCCGGCCCAAGGCCGAGATCGCGGCGCGCGTGGAGGAGATGCTGGCGCTGATCAAGCTGCCGAAGCTGGGCGCGCGCTACCCCTACCAGCTCTCGGGCGGGCAGCAGCAGCGCGTGGCGCTGGCGCGGGCGCTCGCGATCAAGCCGCAGGTGCTGCTGTTGGACGAGCCGCTCTCGGCGCTCGACGCCAAGATCCGCGTCTCCCTGCGCGAGGAGATCCGGGGGGTGCAGCGCGCGCTCGGCATCACCACCATCTACGTGACGCACGACCAGGAAGAGGCGCTGTCGATGTCCGACCGCATCGTGGTGATGAACGAGGGGCGCATGGAGCAGGTCGGCACGCCGTTCGAGATCTACAACTACCCGCGCACGCGCTTCGTCGCCTCGTTCGTCGGCACGCTCAACGTGCTGAAGGGCACGGTCGCCGACCCGCAGGCGGGGCGCCTCACGGTCGACGGCCAGGACATCGTCGCGGCCAAGGGCCTCGGCGGGGCGAACAGGGGCGACGCGCGCGCGGTGGCGCTCCGGCCCGAGGCGGTGACGCTCGCTGCGGCAGGCGGCGCCGCCAATCCCGCCGGCGACCGTTCCGGCGCCAACACCATGCGCGGGACCATCGACGAGGTGAGCTTCCTGGGCTCGGTCGTGCGCATCCGCGTGCGCTTCCAGGACAACGCGGTGTCGCTCGACACCTTCAACAACCCCGGCGCCGCCCCGCCCCGGCGCGGCGACCCCGCGACCGTCGCCTTCGCCCGCGAGGCCCTTTTGGTGCTGGACGGGGGGTAGTTAGAATCTGCCCTCGTATTGCTGGCTGACGCGCGCCAGAATGGCACCATAATTGAGATTGGTGTCTTTCTCATCTAGCCAAATGAACCTGTACGGCGGGGTATTCTCTGCCTTGAATCTCAGAATCAGGAATTCGTCAAAAACTGGCGCCGCGCGACCAATCAGGCGCCTTTCCGCATCCTCAGCCTCCTGGATGGGGTGCTTGTACTTCTTGCCATCTGTAGGAAAGGGCCGGTCGCTTTCATAGGATGTACAGCGTTCTGCATGATTGATGCCGACAATGCCCACGCAAATCGGCCTGCCGCCCTTCGAGCGGAAATGTTCGACCTGTCCGCGGAGATCGCTGACCACCCGGTCAATTTGTTTGATCATTGCCTTGAAGAGAATCTTGACCTCGATGCCGACCTCGATTGTCGCAATCGGGCCGCGACAGACGACGTAGCCCTGGTCTCTTATCGGCGCGGCATTCGGCACAATCTCGCCAAAACTGCCGTCGCCGCGCCTAGCTTGCACCCCAAGACGCCGATTTTGCGCATTAAGGACCGAGAGGCCGGTATCAACCCGTTGGATGAACTTCTTGGAGCGGCCGAGGGCATGCAGGTCCTCGTAAAGCTGCATCGCCACTGAATCTCCAAGGTTAGAACGACGGTGCAAATACCGTTGCCCTTGAAATACCTCCCGGAAACTTTCCAGCAACCTGTAGTTCAATCGATCCTCTAGGCCCTTTTTCTCTTGTCCTGCTTCGTCTCCGCCACGAGTTTGGGCGTGGTAGCACCAACCACGCGTTTCCCTCCGATGGCCTGTTCGACATTGCGCGTCGCCATATCGACATAGGCCTGTTCAATGTCGACGCTAATAGAATTTCGCCCTGCGGCCGCCGCCGCAATCGCCGTGCTGCCAGTGCCGCAGAATGGATCGAGCACCGTGTCGCCGGCAAAAGAAAACATCTTGATGAGTCTCTCAGCCAGCGCCGGAGGATAGGGAGCGGGGTGGCCGGCTCTGGTTGACGCACCGCGCACATCGCTCCAGACCGAACGCCACCAGCCTTGCATCTCCTGCTTTGTCAGCATCGACAGAGCTTTTTGCAGCGGTTTGATGGAACGGTATTCGCCGCCCTTGCGGAGAAAAAGGATGTACTCGATGTCGTTCTTGACGATGGCGCCCGGCTGATAGGGCTTTCCGTAGAAGCCTGCGCCGTTGCCTTCCGCTTCCGTCACGCCATTTGCGATCTTGTGCCAGATGATTGGCGTGAGCACATCAAGATTGACACGCCGCGCCCGCGACTGAATGTCGGCATGCAGCGGCATCACGTAATGACGGCCAGCCTCTCGGCGTGACACACAGACATCGCCAACGACGCAGCAAATCCGACCACCCGGAACGAGCACGCGCTTGCATTCCGCCCACACCTTGTCCAGTTCAACCAGGAAGAACTCATAGTCGTCCACGCTGCCCAACTGCCCGTCAGAGCCGGGATATTCCTTGAGCGTCCAGTAGGGCGGCGAGGTGACGACGAGATGTACGGAAGCATCGGGTAAGAACGAGAGATCGCGCGCATCGCCCCGGCGGACGGAATGCTCTGTGCGGTCAAACGGCATCGGCCAGCGAACGTTCCGGAAATGCTCGTTGGCCGCGCGATAGATCTGCACAGCTTCCGACGTGTTGTCGGCAAGTGGGAGTTCGATGTCTTCGCCGTGGAGACGGACCACGTTGGATCGCTGTTTTTCCACTGAGACCCCCCACTTCTCAATTTACACGAGTGATTGAATCCACAAAAGCCTCAGACGCTACATGTTGTAGGGTCTGAGCTGAAAACCTGTGGACACACCACAACGAGGCACCCAAAGCAGCATGTATGAAATATAGAACAGATAGAGAACTGTTTACAACACCAATTCTTCTTTCGCGAACTCCATATTCCGCCTCCCTACCTCCCCGCCCCCTCTTTCAGCACCCCGCGCTTGATCTGGTCGAGCTCGATCGATTCGAACAGCGCCTTGAAGTTGCCCTCGCCGAAGCCCTCGTTGCCCTTGCGCTGGATGATCTCGAAGAAGATCGGGCCGATCACCGTGGAGGTGAAAATCTGCAACAGCAGGCCGCCGCCCTGGGTCGGGGCGCCGTCGATCAGGATGCGGTTGCGCTTCAAGCGCGCCAGGTCCTCGCCGTGGCCGGGCAGGCGTTTGTCCACCGCGTCGTAGTACGCGTCGGGCACGTCCTGGAACGCCACGCCCTGGGCCCGTAGCGCCTCGACCGCGGCGAAGATGCCCTCGGTGCCGAGCGCGATGTGCTGGATGCCCTCGCCGCGGTACGCCGACAGGTATTCCTGGATCTGCGACTTGTCGTCCGAGCTCTCGTTGATCGGGATGCGGATCTTGCCGCACGGGCTGGTCATGGCCTTGGACTTGAGGCCGGTCAGCTTGCCCTCGATGTCGAAGTAGCGGATCTCGCGGAAATTGAACAGGCGCGCGTAGAAGTCCGCCCACTCCGCCATGCGCCCGCGATGCACGTTGTGGGTGAGGTGGTCGATGTAGCCGAGGCCCACGCCCTCGTGCGCCCAATTTCTTTGATCGGGACCGGCGCCCGGCACGGGCTTGAAGTCCACGTCGTAGATCGTGCCCTCGGCGCCGTAGCGGTCCACCAGGTAGATCAGGCTGTCGCCGATGCCCTTGATCGCGGGGATGTTGAGCTCCATCGGGCCGGGGCGGTTCTCCACGCCCCAGGCCCCGAGCTTCAGCGCCCGCCTGTAGGCCTGGCCTGCGTCGGCCACGCGCAGCGCGATCGCGCACACCGACGGCCCGTGCAGCCGCGCGAAGCCCTGGGCGAAGCTGTCGGGCTCGGCGTTGACGACGAAGTTGACGTCGCCCTGGCGGTAGAGCGTCACGTCCTTGGAGCGGTGGCGCGCGACCGCGGCGAAGCCGAGCGACTGGAACAGCCGGCCCAGCGCCTTGGGGTCGGGCGCGGTGTACTCCACGAACTCGAAGCCGTCCGTGCCCATCGGGTTGGTTTCGGTGATGGCGGCCATGCGAACCCTCCGCCGGTGCGCTGTCGACGGCCGCAAGCAAACCACCAAGACGCCAAGGCACCAAGCCAATTGTCGATTCGGTTCTTGTTGGTGTCTCGGTGCCTTGGCGGTCGATCCTTCCGCGTGGCTCCGCCGCGCCGGCCGGCGATGGAAGTGCCTGATTTCGCTCGCTAACGCCGCCCCGCGGGTTGCGCCGCGCCGCACAAATGCTATAACCCGCCGGTCGCGCGACCAGCCGAAGGACCCCACGCCGTGGCCCCTGCACAACGCCAATCCGGCCGAGCGAAATCGGTCCTGATCCTGAACGGGCCCAACCTGAACATGCTCGGCACGCGCGAGCCCGAGATCTACGGCAAGGAGACCTTGCAGGAGCTGATGGCGGCGGCGGCCCGGCGCGCGACCGAGTTGGGCTTGCTGACCGACGCGCGCCAGTCCAACCACGAGGGCGACCTCGTGACCTGGATCCAGCAGGCGCGCGGCACGCAGGACGGCATCGTCATCAACCCTGCGGGCTACACCAACACCTCGATCGCGATCCTCGACGCGCTCTTGCTCTCGGAGCTGCCGGTGATCGAGGTACACCTCTCGAACATCCACCGCCGCGAGGAGTTCCGCCACATGTCCTACATCTCCAAGGCGGCCAAGGGCGTGATCTGCGGCCTGGGCGGGCACGGCTACGTGCTGGCGGTCGAGGCGATGGCGCGGATTCTGGGCGCGAAGAAAAGCTAGGCGATGGCGAAGATCGACGTCGACG
>Ga0114930_10003564_pt1 | contig 13525 bp, 11 predicted proteins | sample AnhtaG_FD_87300 | JGI IMG/M metagenome (GOLD analysis project Ga0114930, IMG submission 87300) | Deep subsurface microbial communities from Anholt, Denmark to uncover new lineages of life (NeLLi) - Anholt_01485 metaG | ecosystem: Environmental > Aquatic > Marine > Oceanic > Sediment | place... | reverse complement strand
CTTTATAGGCCAAAACCAAAGGGTTGATCAAGCTGTCTTTCCATGATATTAATAAGCCTGAGGCTTATTAAATAGTGCTTAGAGCTACACTATCAAAAGGTATACAGATTCAGAAACATTATACCACCATACTTATTAGATCAAAATACCCCTTCCATGGTATGTAATTTGATTGAACTATGGCTACCTTTTTGCTCACTGGCGGATATTTATCCATCTGGGTGGGTCTGCGGTTAATTTATCTGATTCCTTCCAGTCCAAGTGATTCATGCACCAATATACATTGGCTTGGATAGCTTCCTCGAGGTAACAATTATGGGCTTAGCTTAGTTCCCTTTCATTATATTGAATTTCTTCATTATTTTTTGTCAGAAATGTGTAATAAGACTTTATAAATTCTAACTTCCGAATTAGAAAAAACTTTTTCAAAATGCATTTTATCATCATTAAATCTCATTTCACATTGAGGATAATATTCTCTTTCCCTATTTCCTATAAAGACATAATCTATGTTTAAGTTCTTCAAGATGTTATATCGGGCCTTATTATTGTCCGATAAAAAAATTTTATTAATCTTATTAACCCTTTCCTTTAATGCTATCTTATTTGGATAAGTTACATATGCGATTTTCCAGTGTCCAAGGGCAGCTCTTCTCTCTCCGAAACATGTTGTAAGGGAATAACTGAAATATCCAGGATAATCAATACGTGACTGAACAACAGAATTTCTTTGAGTATTTTTCTTTATCCATAAAGCTGCTTCCATTTCATCTGGTTTAATGTAAGTAGTGTATCTTTTATTTGTAACATTCGAAATTGCATATACATCAGTCAGTACCGTAGGAAAAGCTAATACTAAAAGGACTATCAATATCTTAAAACTTTTTGTAGGTATAGCATGATAAAGGTAATATCCAGTAAATAAAATCAATGGTAATCTAAAAAGATACAATGATTTTCTTAGAAAAACGTTTCCTTCAAGTGTTTCTGTAATGAATAACATAAATAATACCGAAACCAATATCATTATCATCATGAAGATCTTACTTTCGTCATAGGTTCTTTTTTTGATGCCTAAGAGAGCAGTAATGGGTATAGCGCCGTAATGTAATATTAAAAAAACAGGCAAACCAACAATAACCGGAATATATGTTTTTATTATAATTTCATTGGAATACTCTGGAACTATAAATATTTTTAAAAGAAACATCACACCTGCTATTATAAGGCCCCACAATATAGTAACAGAAATATCAGCAAGTAATGTGAGGTTTCTATTAATTATTATCTTGATTACATTATAAATAAAATATGCTGTTCCAAATATGAAAAATAAAACTGTATCTGTCAAGGCCACTGATGATAGAACAATGCCAATAAATATACCACGAAGAACTGACGGCTTTGATGACATAAATTTTAATATTAATAATATCATCATAATAGATAAAGTTAACTGGGGTTCAAAGATAATATCCCTGAACCATGACTGAGATAATAAACTCATTTGTTTAGTAAAATGGTTAATATTTACTAAACCCAAGGCCTCAACTATCTGTTTCAGTATAAAAAACATCCAATGATATGAATAACAAAACAAAATAAATATAAATATCAAAACAACTTTATTTAAATTAAAACGACCCTCGGAGGCAGTATTATTGGCTTTCATGAAATCAATGACCGTATAATATATAAACAAATAAAAGAAAGGAACATTAAGCAAGCAAATGATGGATATTATATCTCTTATATTTCCTTCCGTATGTATTAGGTTGTAAACTGTGGCTGGAAGAACATACCCCAACATATAATAGTTATAAATCTTAAGGCCGCCGAAATGATAATTATCCGGGGGGATGTCCTTTGCTAATGCAATTGAACTTTGGCCACGTAAGATAAAGTCATGACTAAATAAGCCAGTAAATGCATAGCCATATTCTGTGATTTTGCCAACGTTTACTAAAGGAATAAATACTAATATTAAGTATGATGTAACTATTAAGAAGATAAATAATGGTATGTGACTGGTTTTCTCACTATGACGATCATCTGTCAAAAAATTATATCTATTATCATGCGCTATTTTATAGGCCAAAAATGCCATTAAAAATAGCAAAACCGAATACAAAAATGAGAGATACAATAGATTCCACCCATTTATTGCAACCGCAATCATGATCAATAAGCTGGTAATTGCAAATCCTAATGGAGCGCCGTAAATTAAAGCTTTTACGTTTGATAATTTAATTGTTTTAAAAAAGATAAAGCCAGGGAGAACAAATATTAAGTAAGTAAAAATTGTTACTATAACAATAGTTGTTTCGGCAATAAATGTGCCCATAAGAAAAATTGCAATTATAGGCAGGAGAAAGTAGATGTCATTCTTGTGGAATAGGAGACTTATAATATAAGAAAACATTTTATATACTTCTGTGCATAGTCTCTAATCTTCTCGATATGAATAATCATATATTAATCTTATAGTTTATGCATTGTTTGCTCAGTTAGTATAGTATTTGCAATCTTCTTCATTGCTACCAATATGCCTGTCAGATACCAGTAATGAGGGTAATACAAAACTGACAAACCCGTGCCAGATGCAAAAAAGCCTGCAAATGAGGCTATAAAGGCAAGAGATAAATAATATAAATAACGTAAGTCTGGATCATCATAATGTTTAAGTTTTCTAAGAAAGAATATATCCTTAAGATTATAATACAAAAGGGCGAAATAGATAAGAATACCCGGAACCCCCAGCTCTGAAATAAGTTGGAACCACAATGAATGGGCAACCCGTCCCCACATGTCTCTTTTGAATTCAGGGGACTGATACTCCGGAAATCTGACAGGGAAATTACTACCCCCTACCCCTAATGGATTATCAAGAAACATACGCCAGGCAGACTCCCACGTCAAAATCCTTCCATGTATTGTCCCCGATTTAGTATCGGTTATAGTGCTCATTTCTTTTCTATACTCTGGCCCAGTATAAACATATAACAAGACACTCAATAAAGATATTACGATCAACGATTTTAATTTTTTGCCGCTGAAAAGCCAGGCGAATAAAGCAATGGCTACAAGTCCGATAAACCCTCCCCTGGAAAAACTAACAACTATCGATAAAACTCCAATAATAGCAACAATAGCATAAGCTGTTTTCTTGATTTTCTTCTTTTCATATAAAAATGAATAAAAGCAAAAGGGCAATATTGCATTAATATACAAAGCAAAATCATTTTCATCATGAAAATAATGACTACCGCCTATACCATGATGAAAATAAGCATAGAGACTAATATAGAACATAAGAATTATGTTAATTGATATTATTTTCTTTAAACGCTCAATGGAATTTACAACGATTATTATTGAAAGAATAAAAGGTATAAATAATAACATCAGTCTAGTCGTAATATAGGCATAATAGTTATTTCTTGCTATTGGAACATGAATAGCAAGTAAGCCTATAAAAAATAAGATCAGAAAGGTCTGTTTGCTTCCGGATAGCCTTATTTTCCCGCTAATCAAAAGGTAGAATGCTAATATTGAGATTATAATTACTCCCGGTCCTAAGGGCCCAATAAACGGCAGGATGTCTTGAGGTCGACCATAGTCAACAAATAGGTACAGAAGGGTAAAGAAAAACCACAAGTTGTTTTCAGTGCTGGTTTTTGCAGCAATATCTCTCATTAGAATTTCCTCATTGCCTTACCATTTTCAATATTCAATAAAATAACCTTAGCAAGGCTTATCATTCTTCCTAATCCCTTAATGCATCATTATAGAAATTTTCATATAGACCCTTAAATTGTTTTTGAAAGGATGCTGAATGGGGCCTGCAGATTGGTCTTGGAGTAATAAAAAATGATTATTTTCTGAATTATTATCAAGTTCCACTATCATTCTACTTTCAAGTTAATTGCCATGACTACAGGATGAGTTCAAAATGCTTTGCAAAATTTTCTACCCTTTTAATATCAAACCTCAATTTTCGTAATATTGATTAAAGCAGTGATGAAACTACGGTTAAAAATCATTACATAACCTGCATAAGAGATGATTCCCATTATTATAGTTAAAACCAAATAAGGCACTAAATTGGTAAAATGTGGATTTAAGGTTTGGAAATAGATAAATTTACTCAGACTTAACACAAATAACATCGTTACTACAGCAAATAAAGGATGCATTAAAGATTTGAAATAATCCGATATAGAAATAGCTAATAATCTTAGGGTAATCCATGTCTGCCCTATTCTAACTAATGGCTGAATGGTCAGCCAGGGAATCACCAAATAATTTAAGCCGTGTTTTGCAGCAATGTAAAATGAAGCAGGCATAAGTAACACATTGATCATATTTACATATAAATTCCAATGAGGAAGGCCCTTGGCATTAATGACAACCGCATTTACAGTAGTAATAGAAATAATTAATTGAGCTAAACATAGAAATTTAAATGGCACTATAATAGACATCCATTTTGAACCCAATATCAAAGGGATTAATTCATCGGCTATAAAAAATCCACCGATATAAATTGGAAATGTAATAAAGGCAATCATTTTTACAAGCCTTAAGAAGAACTTGTTAAACTTGTCATTTTTTTTTTGATACCTTGAGAATACAGGAAAGGATACACTATTTATAAAAGAAACTAATTTATCAGTTGGAATACTTGATAACTGAAGAGCAAACGAATAATAGCCTAAAATAGCGGAGCCCAGTATTCGTCCTCCAAAAAACCTATCGGACTTTGTATACATGTAATACAGTGTTCTGCCAGCCGCTATGTTCAACCCAAATTTTAGAAAAGGCCTTATTTCGACAAAATTAAAATGAAAGGTTGGTCTCCACGATATTACAGGGAAAACAATAATAGCCCTTATAAAATCCCTGATGATGAGTCCACCAATCAATGTCCAGACTCCACCACCACATTTCGCTATAACAATCATCAGGGTACATGATATAATGACAGCGACGGTATCAATAAATCCGATAGTCTTATATCTTAGCTCCCTGGTAAGTATATTACGGGGGACAATAAGCAATGAACCTAATATATACAATAAAGACGCTGCCTGTGTTACCCTGAATATCCTTACCTCATTAAATATTGCTACAGTTGGATACGCTAAAATAATGCAAGACAACCCCCATACAAAACCCCAAAAAACCACAAACCAAAATAAGCTGGAAAGTTCTTCATCTTGAATATCTTCCCTCTGAATAATCGCCGCACCCAAACCAAGTTCGCTAAAAAGTACCACATAGCCTGTCAAGATAGTTGCCATTTCCATAAGGCCGTAATCTTCCGGGACCAAGATCCTGGCTATAATGATAGTGGCAACCCATGAGAATGTTTGGCTTACAACTCTGAATAGTGCAAACCATGTGGCCGCCTTAAAAGCCTTATGTACTATTGACATTTTAATTTATTATGATTTCTGATATAGGGATGCTACCCAAATTGGCTTTTTGAAAGGAGAAACTTTATTAACTCGCCAAATCAGTCTGATGAATATTTTGCCAAAAATATTCCCTTCACACTTTACTGGCTTTGATCCACATTTAGGGCATAAAGGCGGATTTTCATGATTGCCCCCCCAAACATTTCCTAATTTCTTGGCAATTACATAACAAAAAGACGGCACCCGAGTTTCCTTTGGGCCTAAAAATCGCTTCTTTATTAAGGCGGCACCATCAAATAATTTCTTGAGTATTTCCAAATTAAATCTCCTGACATGCCCCCAGGCATGAAAAATATGGCTGCATTTAGAACACTTGACCCATTCAGCCGAGAGTGTTTCTTCAAAAGGTACAGTAATTAAGATGTATTTTTTTGCGACACGTGATATTTCGCTTGTAGCAAAGTAAAAAGTTTCATCATTTAAATGTTCCAACACTTCAGTAGATAATACAAGGTCAAATGTACAGTTCCTTATTGGAAGCTCGGAAATATCAGCAATTATTCTATTGCCTGAAAAGGTCTTGATTCTAATACTGTCAATGTCAATTCCAGTTAATTTTGAATTGCGTCTAATAAATTTTGATACCCTTCCATCTCCACACCCTACTTCAAGTATAGAATCTACATCTTGAGGTATCATTTCTACTGTTTCTGAAATCCGGGTAACTTCCTTTTCAGATAGCTCCATGTTGTCCAATCCCGAAAAAATGAATAAGTTTCAATGTTTTCCTTATCTTAAATTCTTTTCGATAATCCTAATTAATTTGAGCGCTAAATTTCCCCTTGAGTACTTCTTTAAAAATTCTTCTACACGATTATCCAGTATTTCATTGTTTCTATACTTTCCCATAGCATCAAGAATAGCCTCAGCCACTTTATCACTGGAGTCCTCAGTGATGATATAGGAACTTGGGCTGTATTTCTTTATGATATCTGATGCCTCCCCAGTAGGAATAGTTGCCAAAAAAGGAGTATTAAGTGAAATGCCATCAAATAATTTGGTGGGTACTGCTAACATTAAAACTCTTAATAATTGCAAGTGTGACTTAGCAATAACTATTAAAATATCACCATAGGAAATCCTCGGATTAGCAATTAAGAGATCCTCAATACCATAATTCTCGCTAATCCTTTCAATCTCCCTCTTCCCATCATTGTAAAATAAAAACTGAAAATTATTCCTGTCAATTTTTCCTCTTTTTTTAAGAAGCCCTACCGCCTCAAAAAATATTTCTGAATTCAGTCTATAAAAATAAAAATCTCCTGCATAAACAACTGTGAATTTAGGGTACCTTGAACTTATTCCCTCTAAAGGCAATAAATCAGAATCAAAGCCGTTATGTACTGTAAATATTTTATCTCTGACTTGAGAATATTGATGAATATATGATTCCTTCATTTGTTTAGTCACAACAATGAAGACATCTGCACGATTTAAAAGGAATCCCTCAATGAATCGATTTATTTTCCTTCTAAAGTAGGGCATTCTCAAAAAAGTATAATAGTTTTCTAATGAAAATTGGTCACGAAAATCCAGTATAAGTGATTTACCCGTCATGAATTTAAGTAAGACACCAATAATAGCGCAGCTAATAGGTTTGCATGAAACATAGATCATGTCGATATCAAACTTTTTAATGAGTTCATGTCCTTTAAGAGTTGTAGTTGGTATCCATCCCCAAAAAAAATCTGGTATACAAAAAATATCATAAAAATAATTTCTTTTTATCTCAATTCCAAAAAACCTCATTATTCGAGTAAAAAGTCCGTTGAGTTTTCCAAAAAACTTGTAAATATTTACCAAAGAATATGAATATTCAGTATAAATTCCTTGAGGCGGAATATCATTCCCCACCGAACAATATGTCTTGTCAGGGTTCTTTACGCTAAGGACGTAAGGAGTCCATCCATACTTTTTAAAATATTTAGCAAAAGCGACACTTCTCCTGCACCCAACATCAGTTAGAGGAGGATAATAATAGCAAATCATCAATATCTTTTTTCTACGTTTAATTTTGATGCCCCCAGCAGTCCCGCTTTGGCAAGACACGAATTGGTTCTCTATGCGTTTTCAAGAACGAATAAAATGATTTAGTAGTATAGGAAATCCCATTTTATTTGTTTAGACAGGATTAACAGGCCGGACTAGATTAAAATACTATCCTATTTATCATAAGAATGTAATCCTTGAATTAAGTAATCAATGTTCATAAGTATTTATACTTGATTTTATGATTTACTGGATATTAGCATCCTGTATATCCTGTCAATCCTGTCAAGAAGTTCGCCCGAAGGGCACTAAGTTCAATTTCTAAGATATAATTTTTCGTATTTCCTTGTCATCTTTTCTGCGCTGTATTTTTCTTTAAAATCCTTAATATTATTACTGGAAAATTGCTGCCTTAGACTATCATCCGAAAGCAATTTAATGGTTTCGGATGTAATTGCATCCGGCTGACCCGGTTCAATTAGAAAACCATTTTTCCCATGTTTTATCGCTGTATGAATACCGCCTACATTAGTTGCAATTATGGGGCATCCGGCTGCCATAGCTTCCAATAAAATCATGGGAAGGCCTTCAGAAAGTGAAGGCAAAACAAAGATATCAAATAATCTGAGAAGCTCATGCATATCGAGTCTTGGCTCAAGAAACAGAACATTTTTGTGAATTCCAAGTAAAGTGGCTTCTCTTTTTAATTCCTCTTCGATTTCGCCTTTTCCTGCGATTATGAGTGTTATATCTGGAAATTCTTTGATCGTTTCTGGCATTGACTGTAATAAGTAGGTGATTCCTTTAATTTTTGTGAGTCGCGCACCAAGACCTATTATAGGCCCGTCATTGTTAATCCCCAATTCTTCTTTTTTTTTATCCTTGTCTATATTTGTTAAATATTTAGAACCATCAATACCATTTGGAATTGTTATTATTTTTCGAGGGGATATCTTTTCATACTTTATCAGATTATTGGAGGTATCCTCAGAAACACCAACCACTTTGTATACAAAATGAGAAAGTATCCTTTCAGCCAACATGTACCTTTTTTTATCAGGAAATTTTCTGCCATGATCAGTGTGGACTACTGTCTTCACTCCAGATAGAAATGCCCCAATTGTTCCATCGATAAAAGGTTGAATGTTGTGCGTATGAATGATCTCTATTTTCTCTTGCCTCAATATTCTAGCTACTTTTAAAAAGCTGAAATAATCTGTGCCGTATTTCTTCTGAAGGAGGTACATAACCTTTATGCCTAACCTTTCTACTTCTGGCACGAACTCCCCTAAGTCTCGCAGGCATAGCACGGATACATGGAATTTATCCCTATCAATTGTCTTACATATATTAACAACTACTTTCTGAAGCCCACCAATTGCAAGGTCATGGGTTATTTGCATCAAACGATGTCTTTTCACATTTCGATTTTCCTGGTTAATCTTAGGGTGGGTTTGTTGCCCCAGTTAAATCGGCTGCGCCGTTTCACATCCGTGAAAATTTAACAGGGAATAGCTGATATAGCTGATAGCTGATTGCTCATAGAATGTAGCTCTAAGCTGAAGGCTCCACAGTGAAGTTTATTTTATTAAACCCAATAGATAGTTCAATCTTCTGTTGAATATAATCCTTTACTTCTGATTTTAAATTATGTCCGTATCCCCATAAGCAATTGACCAATTTTGCGGAAACATAAACATCTTAGCAATTTTCGTATCCTCATCAAGGACCCGACCACCAAATATAGCATTTGTATATGGAACTACGTTGAAGCCACAAGCACTAAACGCTGCATCAAAAAAGCCGCTGTCATATCCGTAGAATTCGATTTTTTGAGCATTAGAACCATTGTAATAATTTAGGATATGGAGCAACAGCAAAGTGGACTGAGACACATTTTTTATCCTGTGAAGTAAATCGCAAATGGCTATTGTTTCTCCAATGTCTCTGGTTACGGCAAGACCCTCTGGCCTTCCATGGGCATACAGAATATGGAAAATATATTGATTATCAGGATGATTTTCATATCGCCACCTTAAATATGGCATATCTTTCCAAATAGATAAAACCTCATAGTCACGGATTTCCTTAAGGCAATCCTTCAAGCTGTCAGGCAAATGTGACGATACAACAATTCTTAAATCGCTGTCCAGGAATCGTCTTTCAATATATTTCAATCTGATTAGCATACCGTTGAAATGTTTAAAAATATGGTCTACCTTAGAACCCCATATTCTTTTTAACCCAATTCGGTAGAAATAATACTTAAGATTAATAACTCTCTGCCATTCAAGATTTCGCATTGACCCAGGGGATGAATTCCTATTTGGGAAACTGAAAAATGCGACAACACCTTTGTTAGCCGCAAATTTGTAATTAAAAATACCTAATCTGGTAAACAATTTTTTTCCGCGCTGATCAGATCGAATCATTGTGTCACAGCGTTGCCCTGCAACGATCTCATCTCCCATAAAATTCAAATGATTTCGCATCAAACCATAATGACCGACGATTTTATTGCTAACTTCGGCCAGGGTGATCCAGCCATGTCCTTGAACGTGATTCCTGAACTGCCAGTTCCAATGCTCCAGAGTTCGATATGTCCCAAAAACCTCATTATGCAATTTTATAATTTTTGATTCATCTCCTGGCTTGTATTCTCGTATCAATTCTTTGTTCAGGATCATTTTACGACCTCCACAGCTTTAGACAATGGCAAGAAGGTCATACCCTGATCCACAGCAAACTTAAGAAACATTTCAATAGTATTTAAAAACTTCTCAAGATGCTTCAGGTTGTGAACGAATGGGCTTTTTCCGGGGAGTAGTGAGGTTGAGTGGAATGACATATTCAAAAAATCATATCCCAATCGAATAAAGGTTGTAGACAAACGAATCATATCTGAACCACTGCTTAATTCAGGGGATAGACATCGAAAGTTAAGTATTCTTAGCTTATCTAATATTCCCAAAAGGTGGAATGATGAAAGGCGTTTTTCCAGAATCCATTTCCTAATAATATTACATCGCTGAAAATTCTTTTGAAAAAAACCTATCGTTGGCGGGACTTCCAGAAGACAGCCATTTTCTTTCTCATGTAATACATCGTCTGGGTCAAACCTATAGGCAAAAGAAGGAGCTTTAGAGAAATCAACCCCCCCTTCTTTAGTCCAGTCAACAAATGGGGTCACTGACGTATCTATCCGATAGCCTAAGTTATAAATACTTCGAGCAACTTTAGGATCGAAGGCCCATTTTCCAGCTCTAAAGCATACAGGCGTTACTTTTAAATCATTAATAATTTCTTCATGAAGATTCTCAATTTTTTTTGTTATAAGTTCATACGGAAGATTCGATAACATGGTATTGTAAATATTAATGTTTTCTTCAAAAGGGGGAGTATTCCAAGGGTGACAGTGGGTCCCGATTTCACATTTTCCCTTATAGAGTATATCCCGAATAATATGATTTGCATGTTTATTAGTAACAACTGGCCAGTTAATAAGGTATGTTGGCACAGCCCCATAGCGATCGAAGAGATCTTGAAGCATGGGTATGTGGGCAATATTTTCTACAGGGTTATGTGTGGTTGCATATTCATCCCATGCATCCTCTTCCGTATCAATTGTAATGAACACTTTAACAGGCATAGCAGGGTTTGTTGAGTTTATTGAGTTATAGGGTTAGCTCTAAGCTGATAGCTAAAAGCTTATGTTCGCTCTGGAGACCATGTTGAATAGGTTTCTCCGGCTAAATATGTAAGCCAGCCTTTTAGCATTGCAAGGCTTATAAGGGTGAAGGTGTATGCCATAGAAGTTAGCCTGTTCGCATTTTTTGTCTTCTCGCCTCTATAGCCTAAGTAAACCAAAACATACCAAAATACCTGCAAACCAAGCATAAAAACATAAAAAACGTTCTGTGGAGCCATAATGCAATTTGTTAGAAATATAATGATCATGAGAAAAGGGGTTACGAGTTTCATTAGTTTATGGGAAAACAGCTCAAATGCGAACAGCGTATATCGAAAAGGGTTTGAAAGCTCCTTATGATTAAAAAGGGCTCGAAGTGTGCTGTTCGTGATCCTGGTCTGCCTTCGAAATTCACTCTGCATTTCTGGAGCCGCTTCCTCGCGACAAAGAGCCGATTCCTCCAGAACACCACGGTATCCTCCCTTTATAATCATCAAAGGAATAACAAAATCATTTATATCAAAAGGTTTCATCGGCGTAAACAATTCTTTACGAATGGCAAAGACTGCACCATCTGCACCCACACAGGAACCGATTTTGCTTTCCAGGGACTTTGTCAGTCTCTCAAGCTTGGAATAAAGGCTTGTTGCTTCAATTGCCATACCTTCAGTAGATGTAAAGTATTCGGTGCTTCCGGTAACAAATCCAACCCTCCCATCGGCAAAGGGCCGAACAATATGCCGAATGAGGTCCTTATCGTAAAAGGAATTTGCATCAGAAAAAAGGATAACCTCTCCACTAAGTTTAGGGACAAAATCGTTAAGACAGGCTGTTTTACCTTTATTTGTAGGCACAATGAAGGGACGAATTCTATCACCTTTCTGTGCGTATTCTTGAATAATTTTGTTAGTCCCGTCTGTGGAACCGTCTGAGATAACCGCAATTTCCAGTAGGTTGCTCGGGTAATCTAATTCGAGGGTATTATCGATCTTTCGGGCCACTATCCTTTCTTCGTTGTAGACAGATATAACCAGGCTAACAGAGGGCATGATATTGTCCTTCTTCACAGGATCATTTTTGATGAGTGTAAAAAGCCATAAAAGGCCAGGGTAGCCGAGATAAGCGTAGAAGAGGGCAAAAATACAGAGCCAGAAGATTATTTCAATTATATTCATTTTTAGTTAGACAGCCCCAGTTAAATCGGCTGCGCCGTTTCACGTCCGTGAAAATTTAACCCCGATGGAATATTAACTGCAACTTCATTCCATTGGGCAGGCGGGGTAAAGATTTACCCCAGTGAAATACGCTGCGCTGTCACTGTCGTGAATTTCACGGGGCAGGCACGATTTTCAGGATATTTTTCTTTCTCAGTTTCCCGCCTCCGCTCTTTCCGAGCTGTAGGCTCTATAAGCCGGAGGGATGAAACTGAGAAAAGGCAATCCGCCTGCGGCGGAGTTTGGTACATTTGACATTTTCTTGTTCATAGCTGATAGCTAATAGAGTGATAAAGTCTTTCTTAAATGTGAAACTCATTTTTGATCTTAAGTATAACTTCCTCTAATAGGGAAGCTTTTATGTGTAAAGTAGTTTTCAATGGTATATCTGTAAGAATACGTAGAACCTGTTCAGGTTTCATCTGACCCCTGCGTATAGATCTGACAAGGATGCCGATTGTTCCGTGAACTTTGAAACCCATTTGCTCAGCAACTAAACGAGCGGAAGCATCATCGGTAAAAAACATAGCCTTTGGATTTTTTTCCATAATAGCTAAGGCCTCGATTTCACCAGCATCGAGCGAAAAAATTCGACACATTGTGTTAAGTGTCTCACTAACAGGATATTTTTTAGATAAGCGTACTAAAGACAGATCCGATCTATTTAAAGCTGGCGGACGATGCTGGTTTACTTCTCTCCAAACATTGTCAGGCAAGAGGATTTCCTGAAAATCACAAAGCAGATCAAGACAGTTGAGTTCATCAAGATGTATAATGGGGCCTGCATCAAATACAGCTTTAATTGTCGATTTAATCATGGCCATGGAGGCCCCATTCCACATCGTCAAGAACAAACTTTTCCATCAGTTCTGGCCGGTGCGAATCTAAAAAACGGCGTATTGCTTCTGAAAAAATGTCTTTTTCATTTCGAAACCACCCTTCCTTGACAAGACCTAAAGCCTGCTTATAAAGCTGCTCAGGTACTTCCATTTGAATAGTTTTCATAGATTACCTCCTTAATTAAAGGTTTGTTGAGACCTTTGAGTCAGACAGGATCTACAAGATTTTCAGGATATTTTTCTTTCTCAGTTTCCCGCCTCCGCTCTTTCCGAGCTGTAGGCTCTATAAGCCGGAGGGATGAAACTGAGAAAAGG
>Ga0114930_10003559_pt1 | contig 13531 bp, 11 predicted proteins | sample AnhtaG_FD_87300 | JGI IMG/M metagenome (GOLD analysis project Ga0114930, IMG submission 87300) | Deep subsurface microbial communities from Anholt, Denmark to uncover new lineages of life (NeLLi) - Anholt_01485 metaG | ecosystem: Environmental > Aquatic > Marine > Oceanic > Sediment | place... | reverse complement strand
CTAAATACTACCTTTCCATTCTCAACCTCAACCTTAACAGTATCTCCATCTGCTATATCACCGCTCAATATCTTTAATGCCAGCTCATCCCCAATGTGATGTTGAATGGCCCTTTTTAGGGGTCTTGCACCATAGACAGGATCAAATCCAATATCAGCCAAAAATTCCTTTGCGCCGTCTTTCAATTCAAGATTTATTTTACGATCCTGAAGCCTTTTTCTCAACTGTTCAATCTGTATATCAACAATTTTCTTTATCTCTTCCTTACCAAGGGAGTTAAAGATTATTGTCTCATCGATCCTGTTTAGGAATTCCGGCTTGAAGGTTGCCCTCAACATCTCCATGACACTACTGGCCATTTTTTCTGTATCCCTGCCGGCAAATTCTTTGATTATCTGGCTTCCAATATTAGATGTCATGATCAGGACCGTGTTTTTGAAATCAACAGTCCTTCCTTTGCCATCGGTCATCCTGCCATCATCTAAGATCTGAAGCAAGACATTGAAGACATCCGGGTGAGCCTTCTCTATTTCGTCAAAAAGAATTACTGAATATGGATGGGTTCTGACCGACTCAGTTAGATATCCCCCTTCATCATAACCAACGTAGCCCGGTGGTGCTCCTATCATTCTCGCTACTGAGTGTTTCTCCATGTATTCGGACATATCTATCCTGATCATGTATTGTTCATCATCAAACAGGAATTCGGCCAGGGCCTTTGCAAGCTCGGTTTTGCCTACACCGGTGGGACCCAAGAATATAAAGGAACCTATAGGTCGGTTTGGCTCCTGAAGCCCTGAACGTGCCCTCCGAACTGCATTGGCTACAGCGATTATAGCATCTTTTTGTCCTATCAGCCTTTTCCCAATCCTCTCTTCCATCTTTAGTAGCTTCTCTCTTTCGCCCTCCATCATCCTCTCTATTGGTATACCTGTCCATTTGGATACTACCTGGGCAATGTCGTCGCTGTCTACCTCCTCTTTGAGCATCTTTTTGTTGGACTGAAGCTCATTGAGCTGGGTATTTTCCTCAGAAAGGTCTTTTTCCAGTTGTAGTATCGTACTATATCTAAGTTCTGCTGCCTTTGCCAGGTCTCCCTGCCTCTCAGCAAGCTGGGCCTCTGACTTAGCTGAGTCTATCCGTTCTTTTACCTTCCTTATCCGTGCGATAATCTCTTTTTCCTTTTTCCAGTGGCTGGTCATCTCATCTGCCTGTGCTTTAAGGCCTTTCAATTCCTCATCTATCTTTTTTAAACGTTGTTTGGAGGGATTATCTGACTCTTTCTTGAGCGCCTCTCTTTCTATCTCAAGCTGGGTTGTCTTTCTTCTAAGATTATCTATCTCAGATGGCAGGCTGTCTATTTCTATCCTCAGCCTGCTGGTTGCCTCATCAACCAGGTCTATTGCCTTGTCAGGGAGAAAACGATCAGTGATATATCTGTTGGAAAGTACAGCAGCAGAGACAAGTGCAGAGTCTTTAATCCTGACACCGTGGTGAATCTCGTATTTCTCTTTAAGACCCCGCAATATGGAGATGGTGTCTTCTACGTTGGGTTCAGCCACGACAATGGGCTGGAAACGTCTCTCCAGTGCAGCATCTTTTTCTATATATTTCCTGTACTCCTTGATTGTTGTTGCCCCCACACACCTGAGTTCACCGCGGGCCAGGGCTGGTTTGAGCATGTTGGATGCATCCATCGATCCCTCGGCTGCCCCGGCACCTACCAGGGTGTGAAGCTCGTCTATAAAGAGAATAATGGAGCCCTCTGCCTCTGTCACTTCCTTAAGAAAGGCCTTAAGCCTGTCCTCAAATTCCCCCCTATATTTTGCACCTGCAATTAATGCACCCATATCAAGGGCCACTACCCTTTTTTCTTTCAGGGTTTCAGGAACATCTCCCTGAACGATTCTCTGGGCCAAACCCTCGGCAATGGCAGTTTTGCCCACTCCGGGCTCGCCTATTAAAACCGGGTTATTCTTTGTCCTCCTGGAAAGAACCTGGATTACACGTCTTATTTCATCATCTCTACCTATTACCGGGTCAAGTTTATCGTTTTCAGCCATATCAGTAAGATCTTGGCTGAATCGCTCTATAGCATTGTATTTATCCTCCGGATTAGCGTCCACGACACGCTGGGAACCCCTTATATCCATCAAGGCCTTCAGTATTGTATCCCTGGTTAATCCAGTTGAGGCTAAAATTTTGGCTGCATTTCCCTCCCTGTCTTCAATTATTGCCAACAAGATATGCTCTACACTCACATATTCATCCTTCATCTGGGCAGCCTCTTTTAAGGACTGATCAAATATCCCTTTTGATCGAGGGGATATATAGGCACTTCCATATCCAGCCCCGCTAACTGAAGGTGATTGATCCAGGGCTTCTTTCAGGTCATGAAGGATAGCATCCTCCTTGACACCTATCTTTCCAAGAAGGGGTGGAATTATACCCTCTCTCTGATCAAGAAGGGCATAGAGCAAATGCTCAGGCTCTATTTGTTGATGGCCTCTCTGGGAGGCTATCTCTTGAGAATTCTGTATAACCTCCTGGGCCTTAAGTGTAAATTTATCAAAACGCATTATTATATTTCCTCCTCAAGTAATTTTCACGTTATGAACAACTCTGCAGCAAGCTGTAGGGTATCCAATATAAATCGCCCCCTCCCTTGATGGGAGGGGATTTACCCGCCAGAAGTATGGCGGGTAAAGGGGAGGGTGAACAAACATTTTATCACCCCCACTTCACCCTGTTAAATAAAGATTGTGAAAAACTTGTAACATATTGAATTTATAGATATCTCTTTTCCTTATTACAGCATCGATCATCCTATTTAACAGGGCAGGCCTCCCCCTTAAAGGGGAGGAACTATATGGTAACCCTGTAGTAAGCTACATAGAATTATCGAGTAAAAGTTAAGAATTGGTCAGGTGATTGTCAATGATACCTTAATCTCTTCCATGCAACCGGCACCGTTATAAAAACAAATAACCCAAACAAAATCTGAATTTCAAGTCTCCAACTGGAGAAAATATCACCATGATCAAATGTATGTGTTTCACCTAAAATGAGCGGTTCCAGGTTCAGGTTTCAAGCCCGCCCTGGTGCGACACGATTGAAACATATTAAAACCCATGCCAGATTCCTAAATTTGAGTCTCTATAATTGAGCAGTGCAAAGTCAGGTCTGGGCCAGGGGTTCAAAGGTTATAATCTACTTATATTCTTAACTTTATTGATACCGCCTGAGGAGTGACTCATATTAGCCTCTTTGACCCATTGGGTGAAACATAACACTTGCACCTGTCAACATATTTTTTTCTTATTAACAGCACTTGGGGTATTTCAACCGGGAACCGTGAACGGTGAACCGCTCAACCCAGGTTACATATAGATTCACAGCAATATCTGATACCATAATTAAAACAGCCATCACCATTCCAGCATATGGGAAATAGAAAAGTAAGATTATGGCAAGCGGGTCGAAAAAAGTTAAAGATGACCAATAGACATTGAATGGAAGAGGTGAGGAGGTGTAAGGCATGAATCCGCCATGCCAAATATCGAGAACATGGCTTACCGTGCCCGCCAAGAAGCCTAACATATAGATATAAAAAAATATCTTTATCCCTTTTGGTCGATCACCCCATTTAGATTTGAGGATACTGGGGCGTTCCTGCCATATTCGCGATAACTTTGGCTGTTTCTTCACGGGTCATAACCACCGGAACATTTATTTTTTTAGCGGCGCGTACGGCGTTGATTTCCTCATCCAGCGGCTTTTTCAGCACTTTCCTGTATAAGAAAACCAAAGCATTCATAGCCTGGTTCTGGGTCGATGGCGACAAGCCCTTGTCCACTGCCAGATGTGTCAGAAAAGATTCTACCTTAGCTTCGCCATTCATTATCTCTTCACGACAAGTCATATTGTGATACTGAATGTATCTTTTAATCCAGCCACAGTATGTTCGCTCCGTATGTATAGAATAGTGATGAAGCCGCATCACATCCCGTACTTCATCAAGGAGTTTCCTCTCTTTCTTGGATATTGACATGCTATACTCCCACTGATAATATCAATAGAATGATAACAAGGTAAGGTGAGTCTGCCTGAAAATATACTCAGTATTATTATATCAAGGCAAATTTGCTTGTCAATCAATGGTTCCTCAAGGCGCTCCGCGCCTTGAGGAATGCCGAGTTGACCGGTACCCGGTCAACTCGGCATTAAGTTTCGGAGATATAAATGGAAAAGGGATTAATAATTCCAGCAGCAACAATGGTAAAAAATGATAGCAATACCTCATCATCTTTAGGAGGGGGCATTGATCCCGCCCTAATTCGCAATTGGGTTATTTTTTGGGATGAATTTATATGCCCAGATAATAATTTAATATCTGTTGGTTTACCACCAGACCTTGAATATCTTCAAACTATAGCCAAGCTTAAGAGAAATAAGATTTCTTTTAGTGGTGGAATCGCAAGCGGCAACTTTAGCCGTCTATTTTTAGCCGCCCAAGAGATTACATACTATCAAAAAAATTCAGAGGAACCGGGTAAATGGACTATGGCTCAATCCGAAGAAATTTTACATGACCATAAAACAAAAGAAACAGAACCATGCCTTGTATTCGATCTTGTGAACTCAATTCAGATACCTGATAGGTTGGTATCAATAGAAGATATTATGAATTTCAAACATTCCAGGTCTGATGAATTACGCGAATTTCACAGCTACATGGAGGAACTCTACATAAAAATTGTTAGCGCTAAGGATATTCCAAGAACAAAAACGCATGAGTTAGAAAAACTTGAAAGAGCAATAGCTCAGTATAATCGCGTTCTATGTGAAGGATTTCCAAAAAGATTGCTCACTTCGTTAAGAATAGTCTTAGATAGATCTTTAATTGAATCTACTGGAATGGGTTTGGCTGCAGCCGGGTTCGCATCGCAAATAGGTTTACCAGCCCTTGGTATTGGTGCAATGGCGGCTTGCGCTACATTTGCATTGAGAAACGTATTGACGATCAACAAAGAAAAGACATCTCCGCACCCACTAACATATATAACTAGGGTAGAAAATGAATTATTTTAAACTTAACCATACACTTCACCGGACAGCAAAAGTCTTGCGGCTTCGCTGCCGGTGAGTTTTTCGTTAGGCTAGTCTATAAAGGAGGGAAATCATGAAACTTGTTTTTCAGTCGTCACCAAGCGTAACAGTCGCAACGAACACGTTTATCAATGTTCCCGTCATTCTAAAGTATGAGGATACGCCACTTATAGAGGTTATTAAGGAGCAAGGCATTGGTTTCACGACACAAATACCAATTTACCACTCGGACGGAACATATCTGGCGAAGGTTAAAGGCAATCGAGTCTATCCTACTGAAGCGGGAAAAAAAGCGAACATCGATATCAGGGACCAGCAAGGCAAGTTCATATGCAGTCTTGACAATAAAGTGATGTTCGAACTAACCCACGGTGTTGGTGACGCATTCAAGGCGGACGCAGAACTATATGCGCCAGACGGATACTTTGTTAAATGTACGGATGCTCCTAAACCAGAACTCTTCGATTTAACGGGAAGTGCGATCCAAGTCGGTGGAATTACGATGACCGGAAACGTTTTCCAAAATCTGTCCATCGGAATTTGGCTGCGCAAGAACGGTTCCTGTGCGATAGGGGTAGGATAGACCGTCCCTGCAGAGATATTGCCTAACAAGGGCATGCACAGCGGACCGCCGAAAAGCTGCGCTTTTCGGTCCCCTCACTTGGTTCGGCGGCCGATGATGCCCGCCGTTATATGGTTAATGCTGGAGGATTATAATAATTGGAAACCAAGCCTAATAAATATATTGTCTACCTCCCGATAATAATATCCTTGTTGGCGTTTATTGTAAGCATTTACTCTGTGAAGCAGTCTAGCGAAAGTCATTATATTAACAAAACACAAACACTGGTTGGGAAAAGATATGAGATTTTATTATTGATGAAACAAGTAATTGACCTTAAAGAAAAAGAATCTGAACTCGTGCAAGAAATAATATGGACTTATGAAGACAGCCCAAAATTACTAGATAAAGAAAAAGATAGATATCACTATTGGAAGATAAAGAAAGATAAGATACGCAATGAAATTAATAAAGAACAGGAGATTCAGGATAAGTTTTTTAAAGAAAAAAAAGATAACAATATCGATTTATTGGAAAATTATGTCGGCTACTATAAACTAAACGTAAGTTATGCGGTAAGTGACAATGATTTCTCAAAGAAGTATCTCGACAAACTAGAAGAAAAACTTCTCAAGGTTGGCCGTGACAACCCCAATAAAGTTCAAGAGACAAAGTAGAAAGCATCTAGCGACAGTTGATTTAACCTCATAGATTATTTGGACTGCATAATAAACAACGTCTGCTCCCCGGCATGGAATGCGACGAACTAAAATATAACAACAACATCAACCTGACGCGGATAATGCGGGTCAGTTTTTTACGAATTGCGTATTTCGCGCAGGTTATGTAGCCGTTAGCAGGGTTCAGGTATAGGGGACTTGACTTCGGTTGAGCTCAGTCGAAGCCACACCCCATAAGTTCACGCCCCCCGACAAGTTCGGGATCTTCGACATGCCGGGCGTACACCATGCTCTTGCAGCCGACAGCTAAACGCCGCGGCTGAAGAGCGCCGTTATATGCATATGAATAAGTCTTGAAATGAACAAAACACCCGAACAAAAAGCAAGAGACAACATAGACAAAATGCTTGAGCGGTCCGGCTGGTCAGTCGTTGACAAGAATGCAATCAACTGGAGCCTCGGCCCGGGGCTTGCGGTTCGGGAATATCAGACCGATGTCGGCCCTGCCGATTATGTCCTGTTTGTTGATCGTGAACCTTTAGGGGTGATTGAAGCAAAAAAGGAAGAGGAAGGTCACCGTCTGACTGTTCATGAAGAGCAGGCGGAATATTACGCCGAAAGCAAACTGAAATGGTTTGCCGATAGCCGACCGCTCCCGTTTGTTTATGAAAGCACCGGCATATTAACACGGTATACGGATCTGCGGGATCCCAAACCCCGCGCAAGGCCTGTCTTTTAATTCCACCATCCGAAAACATTAAAAGAGAGGGTACGGCAGAAAACCAGCCTGCGGCAACGATTGCACCAGTTCCCCGATTTACCCGTTGAAGGGCTGCGGGATTGCCAGATCAGAGCGATCACAAACCTTGAAAAATCCTTCAGGGAAAACAGACCCCGTGCGTTGATCCAGATGGCGACCGGCAGCGGGAAAACCTTCACCGCCATCACCTCTATTTACCGTCTGCTCAAATTTGCGGATGCCAACCGCGTCCTGTTTCTGGTCGATACGAAAAACCTGGGGGAGCAAGCCGAACAGGAGTTCATGGGGTATACACCGAGTGACGACAACCGTAAATTTACGGAACTTTATAATGTCCGGCGGTTGAACTCGAAATATGTACCGCCGGACAGCCATGTGTGCATCAGCACCATCCAGCGGATGTATTCCATCCTCCAGGGGGAAGAACTCGATGAAACAGCAGAACAGATCAATCCCCATGAATACGCGGAGATAGGGCGGCCCCGGGAAGTTGAATACAATGAAAAAGTCCCGCCCGAATTTTTTGATTTCATCGTAATCGATGAGTGCCACCGGTCCATCTACAACCTTTGGAAGCAGGTACTGGATTATTTTGACGCCTTCTACATCGGTTTGACCGCAACCCCCGACAAACGGACATTCGGGTTCTTCAATGAAAATGTGGTCAGCGAATACCAGCATGAAGAAGCGGTGGCCGACGGGGTAAATGTCGGATTTGACACCTACCTGATTGAAACAAAGATTACCAAAGACGGCAGCAAGCTGGTTGCTGAGCAATGGGTGGATAAGAGGGACCGCCTGACCCGCAAAAAGCGATGGGAGCAACTCGATGAGGAAGTGATCTACAACGGAAACGACCTTGACAGGGATGTGGTCAACCCCAGCCAGATCAGAAATGTGATCAAAACCTTTCGGGATAAGCTGCCGGAAATGTTTCCCGGTCGTGATGAAATTCCCAAAACGCTCATTTTTGCAAAGACCGACAGCCACGCCGACGATATCATCAACATCGTGCGCGAAGAATTTGCCGAAGAAAACGCGTTTTGCAAAAAAGTCACTTACAAGGCGGATGAAGACCCCAAATCCGTGCTGGCGTCTTTCCGCAATGATTATTACCCCAGGATTGCCGTAACCGTTGACATGATCGCCACCGGAACGGATGTAAAGCCCCTGGAATGCCTGGTCTTCATGCGGGATGTCAGATCCAAAAATTACTTTGAGCAGATGAAAGGCAGGGGAACCCGCACCCTGGGATATGACGATCTGAAAAAAGTCACCCCCTCTGTTCATACCAGTAAAACCGGATTTGTTATCGTTGATGCCGTGGGAGTCGCCCGGTCCGTCAAAACCGACAGCCGGCCCCTTGAACGGAAAAAATCGGTTCCCTTAAAAGATCTCCTCCAGGGGGTGTTGATGGGGCAGACCGATGAAGACACCTATACGTCGCTGGCAGGCCGCCTGGCCCGGCTGGAAAAGCAGATCACGGAAGATGAACGGAAAAAATTCAAGCAACTGTCCGGCGGAAAGACTATTAACAAACTGGTTCACGAACTGTTAGACGCCTACAATCCGGATAAAATTATTGAAACCGCAGCAGAAGAGTTCAACCTGCCGCCGGATACGGAGCCGGAAGAGGATCAAAAACAGGATGCCCAAAAAGAATTGATCAACCGGTCAAGAGAAACATTTACCGGTAAATTAAACGAATTTATCGAAAACGTCCGCAACTCCCATGAACAGATTATCGACGCCATCAACCTCGACAAGGTGCAATACGCCGGATGGGATAAGCAGGCCAGGGTAAAGGCGGAAGATACCATAGAGGATTTCAAAACCTTTATGGAAGCAAACAAGGATGAGATCACGGCCCTTTCCATCTTCTACAACCAGCCGTATAACCGCAGAAATATCACCTATGAAATGATCAAAAAGGTGCTCGACACCTTAAAGCAGAACAAACCCCGTCTTGCACCGGTGAAGGTCTGGCAGGCATACGAGCAGGTGGAAAAGGTCAACGGCCGATCCCCGAAAAACGAACTCACCGCACTGGTTTCCTTGATCAGGCGTATAACCGACATCGATGATACCCTGACCTCTTTTGAACAGACGGTCAACCGCAACTTTCAGAAATGGGTGTTTGACAAACAGGCCGGACCACTGAAATTTACCGAGGAACAGATGGCATGGCTGCGCATGATCAAAGAACACATCATCAGCTCAGTGCATATTGAAAAGGACGATCTGGATTATGCCCCGTTTGACGGCAAGGGGGGCGTTGGGAAAATGCATCAGTTATTCGGCGATGAGATGGATCCGACTATTGATGAAATGAATGAGGCGCTGGCGGCATGATCGGGACCGGAATTAAGCGCATAAAAAACACCGTAAAAGAACATGGGAGAGGAAGTGTAATTTTTTCTTTTGATTCATTTTTTATTGTCTCTTTTAGTCGGGTGAAAGCCACAGAGAAAACTTCGGAGAAAACTGCTCCGGAAATTGATAAGACTACTCAAGAAACTATCCAAGAAATCGAAAAAACTACCCAAGAAACTACCCAAGAAATGATACTTAGATTGATAAAGACCAATCCAGCCATAACTCGCAAAGGACTGGCGGAAAAAACCGGCCTTACACCGGATGGGGTAAAATATCATCTGAACAAACTGCGTGAACAGGGTGTTATCAGGCATGTAGGAGCTACAAAGAAAGGCTATTGGGAAGTGATGGAGAATTACGAATGAAAATTGGTGACTTATTATGAATAGGTATGATCTGGATTATGCCCCGTTTGACGGCAAGGGCGGCATCGGAAAGATGCACCAGTTATTCGGCGATGAGATGAATCCGATTATTGATGAAATGAATGAGGCGCTGGCGGCGTAGATTGAAAATATTAAATCGAAAAAAATCAAGCATTGAAACTCAATGGATATATGCATTAATTGGCGAACTATGTGAAATAGTTACAGGGAATACGCCATCTAAAAAAGAATCTGAGAACTATGGGGATTTTATACCATTTGTAAAGCCTCCTGAACTAACAAATTCATTGATAAATTGTTCCGACGATAACTTATCAAGAATTGGCGTAAAAAAGGCCCGTATTCTACCAATAAATTCAATTCTTGTCTCTTGCATTGGAAGTTTGGGCAAGGTTGGCATGAATAGTGTTCCCGTTGCATTTAACCAACAAATAAATGCAATTAAACCAAGCCCAATGTTCCTATCAAAGTTTTTGTTTTACCAAGCTCAGTCATATGAATTTAAAATTCAATTAGATACCCTTGCTTCTGCTACAACTCTTCCAATCGTTAATAAAGGGAAGTTTGCTACTATTACTGTCAAACTCCCCCCCCTTCCCGAACAACACCGAATCGTCGCCAAAATCGAGGAACTCTTTTCCGAACTCGACAGCGGCATTGAAAGCTTGAAAAAAGTCCAGGAACAACTGAAAACCTACCGTCAGGCCGTGCTGAAATATGCCTTTGAAGCTAAATTGACTAATCAAGTTGAAAATAATGAGTTGCCCAAAAGATGGAAAATAAAAAAACTTGGGGAATCTTTAAATATTGTTAGTGGAAGTACACCTAAAGGAATTAATGATATTCAAAGTTCTGGTGAAATTCCTTTTTACAAAGTCGGTGATATGAATACACATGGTAATGAAGTGTATATGAAGAAAGCAAATTTAAATTTAACTCAAGATGAAGTCAACTCATTAAAAGTTAAGCTATTTCCAAAAGGAACCGTTATTTTTCCAAAAAGAGGGGGGGCAATACTTACAAACAAAAAAAGAATACTTAGTTCTTTTTCAGGTTTTGATCTAAATCTAATGGGAGCAATTCCCAATGAAAATATTGATGGTCTTTATCTATATTATTGGTTTCAAAAGTTAAATTTGTCAAAAATTTATGATGGATCGAACGTACCTCAGATAAACAAAAAAAATATTGCCCCTCTTGACATCCCCATTCCTCCAATAAATGAACAATATGCCATCGTCTCCGAAATCGAATCCCGTCTGTCCGTCTGCGACAAAATTGAACAAACCGTTGAAGACAGCCTTAAAAAAGCAGAAGTCCTGCGGCAGAGCATCCTGAAGAAGGCATTTGCGGGGGAACTGACAAGAGACTGGCGTGAAAAGCACCCGGAGTTGATTACCGGTGAAAATTCGGCGGAAAAGCTGCTGGAGCGCATCAAAACGGAAAAAGAAAAAACACGATCAAAGAAAGCCAAGAAAAAATGAACAAGACCGGGATAAAACAACTGATCCGTAAAGGAGAAGGCATATCCATCGAATTTAAAGAATGCCGGAACAAGCTGAACAAAGATGCTTTCGAAAGTATCTGTGCGTTTCTGAACCGGAACGGCGGGGATTTAATGCTTGACGTCAATGACAAAGGAAAGATAACAGGTATTGCCAGCCTTACCCCGCAAGTTACCCCGCAAGTTATCCCGCAAGTCACCCCGGAAGCTACCGAGCAAGTCACCGAGCAAGCTACCATGCAAGTCACCATGCAAGTCACCATGCAAGATGAACGGATAAAAAAAATAACCAAAGAGAAAAAAACAGGATGAACAACACCGCAAGCATCGTTTCAAAAGTCTGGAGTTTCTGCCACACCCTGCGGGATGACGGCGTAAGTTACGGCGATTATCTGGAACAGCTCACCTACCTGCTGTTTCTCAAGATGGCCGATGAATACAGCAGGATTTACAAAAAGGACGTGGGCATCCCGGCTGAATACAATTGGGATAGTTTGAAAATCGGAAAAGGGGCGGAACTCGAATCCCATTACATCAAACTGCTCAGGGCGCTGGGCCGGCAGAAAGGCATGATCGGCCAGATTTTTGTTAAATCCCAGAACCAGATCCAGGACCCGGCCAAGCTTTATAAGATCATTCACATGATCGATGCGGAAAACTGGGTCATGATGGGAGCGGACGTCAAGGGGGATATCTACGAGGGCCTGCTTGAAAAAAATGCCGAAGACGTCAAAAGCGGCGCCGGACAGTATTTTACGCCAAGGTCGTTGATCAGGGCCATGATGGAATGTGTCCGACCCGAACCTGACAAAACCATAGCCGACCCTGCCTGCGGCACAGGCGGTTTTTTCCTGGCGGCATATGATTTTTTGATCAACAATTACAACCTGGACAAAGGCCAGAAAATCTTTTTGAAGAATCAAACCTTTTTCGGCAACGAGATCGTGGCCAATGCCCGCCGCCTGGCATTGATGAATATGTTTCTGCATAATATCGGGGAGATTACCGGTGAATCCACCATTTCACCCAACGATTCCCTGATTGCGGATACCGGTGACCGGTACGACTATGTCCTGACCAATCCACCATTCGGGAAAAAAAGCAGCATCACGATCACCAATGGCGAGGGGAAACAGGAAAAGGAAGATCTTAGATACAACCGGCAGGACTTCTGGGCCACCACTTCGAACAAGCAGCTCAATTTTGTCCAGCACGTCCGCACCATGCTCAAAACCATCGGCCAGGCGGCCGTGGTCGTTCCGGACAATGTGCTGTTTGAAGGCGGGGCCGGTGAAACGGTTCGACGGAAACTTCTTCAAAATACCGATCTGCACACCATCCTGAGGCTGCCCACCGGCATATTTTATGCCCAGGGGGTCAAGGCGAACGTGATTTTTTTCGAAAACAAACCTGCCAGCAAATACCCGTGGACAAAAGACGTCTGGTTTTATGACTTCAGGACCAATATCCATTTTACAAAAAAGAAAAACCAGATGACCTATGACGACCTGAAGGATTTCATAACCTGCTACAAGCCTGAAAACCGGCATAAACGGAAGGAAACCTGGTCAGAAGACAACCCCGACGGCAGGTGGCGCAAATTCACCTATGAAGAGATCATGGCCCGTGACAAAACAAGCCTGGACATTTTCTGGATCAGAGACGAAAGCCTGGCAGACCTGGACAACCTCCCCGATCCGGATGTGCTTGCTGAAGAGATCATCGAAAACCTTGAAGCAGGTGTCGAGAGTTTTAAGCAAATCATGGAATCGATCAATGGGCAATAAAGAGCGCACATAATCGGGTAAGGGGGAGATTTTAACTCCCCCTCCCCACACCACCCCTCGTGCGAGTCCCCTCCAGAGGCGGACAAGCGCAAGGGGCGGTTCACAGATCTGATCCTTCGACTGCGCTCAGGACGCCGTAGTCGGGTAATAAATAATAACCAATAGCTCTTTGAAAAGCTAAAGGTCATCATCTGGAACGGGCGATTCCATGACGTGCCTCACGTTCATATATCCATTCGGACTCGTCCGATAAAATGAGAAAGTTGGTCTCCTTTGAGGTAATACCTCATTTGTGTTATTCGTTTAGCAACAACAGAAAAACTTAACACAAAGAAAGGAGACCCAAATGAAGGATAACATTTATGAT
>Ga0114930_10003558_pt1 | contig 13534 bp, 12 predicted proteins | sample AnhtaG_FD_87300 | JGI IMG/M metagenome (GOLD analysis project Ga0114930, IMG submission 87300) | Deep subsurface microbial communities from Anholt, Denmark to uncover new lineages of life (NeLLi) - Anholt_01485 metaG | ecosystem: Environmental > Aquatic > Marine > Oceanic > Sediment | place... | reverse complement strand
ACTTGTCAATCCTGTCTTTATACGCTCGAAACGAGCGGTCATAACCCTCGCCCAGCTAAAATACAAAGGTGTAGAAATCGAATAATGCACAAGTTTAGCTATTATCCCTCGAACTACGATTGTCTAGGGTGTGTGGGGTGCGGGAGATGCATTACTGCTTGCCCTGTTAATAACGAGCTTAGATTAATAATTGATAAAATACTTGAAATTGAAGAAAAAAGTGGTGAGAAAGTAAGTGCCTAATCCGTACATCCCTATACTAACAAAAGTTAAATCGATGGTCTCAGAAAACGAGCTTAACGATATTAAAACCTTCGAGCTCGAATTCGTTAATAATGAAGAATATAAAGCCTTCGATTATATTCCTGGTCAATTTGCCGAAATCAGTATTATCGGAAAGGGGGAATGCCCAATAGGTATCGCCTCTTCTCCAACTGAAGAAGGAACGATTAAATTCACGATTAAAAAAATGGGAACCGTTACCTCAGCATTTCATAATTGTGAGATCGGAGACACTATTGGGATTAGAGGCCCTTTAGGAAATGGTTGGCCAATGGAAGAGCTAAAAGGAAAGAATATAGTTGTCATTGGTGGCGGTTTTGCCTTCTCGACTTTACGATCATTGATTTTGTATGTTTTAGACGAAAAACACAGAAAAGATTACGGCAATATAACGGTGATTTATGGAAATCGTAATTCAGGAGAACTTCTCTATCGAGATGTTCTAGAAGAATGGGAAAAACGAGACGATATTGAGATAGTTTTGACAATAGATAGCGAAGAGGAAAGTTGGACCCGAAAAGTAGGTTATGTTGCCGCTGTTGTTAAAGAAGTCGCTCCATCTTCAGAAAACGCGGTTGCAGTTGTCTGTGGTCCGCCTATTATGATTAAAACAGCTCAAAACGAGCTAGAAAAATTGAATTGGAAAGACGAACATATCCTTAATTCCTTAGAAATGCGAATGAAATGCGGAATCGGGAAATGCGGAAGATGCAATATCGGCGATAAATTTGTGTGTATTGATGGACCTGTCTTTTCTTTAGCGGAGTTAAAGAGTATGCCGAAAGAGTATTAACTTCTTAATATGAAAATAATCATCGATAAAAGACTTTTTTTAGCATAGATATTCGAAATTGATTTTTTAACATTTTTAATGGTGGACTAAAATTGAATGAGTTAGAGTCAAAAATGAGAGTTCTCTAAATTCCAGACTTAGATTTCGAAGATATTACCTGAGTTGAATATTGTATCCTCTAAATCCAGAAGGATTTGCCCACCTGAAGCTATTCCTATAGCGTAATTAATGCCCTCTAATACTCTTTTCATCATAAACTCATACGCTCGAAATAAATCTTCAAGTTGATCCTTATTACTACCAGAATAAGCGTTTGAAATCGCTGGGATTAATACTGGAATGAAATCTTGGTTTATCATAAATTCTTCAGCATCAATCATGGCTTCTTTTCCCTCAGAAAACGGATCAAATACATCAATTTGTGCGAACATTACTTTACATACGAAAATTGAAGCTTTTATTTCTCTCATTATAAATTTGATTCGATTATTGTCGTCTAAATATTGTTTAAAGGTTATTGCGTTGATTATATCCTCGTTAGTTATTATGTCCTTAAGATCTATTAGTTTACTAACTCTTTCTGAGACTCTTTTCGTAGAAAGCATTAATTTAAGATTCATGTTATTCTTATGAGCATAGTCCTTATAAAAGGAAGATATAAATATGTGAGGACTTAAATCTACATGTTCTTCTGGTACATCTAATTTGAATTCATTGTCTTTAAAAACATCCATAAAATGCTTAATGAACATAAATTTTAACTTCAGTCTATGCAAAGCTAGATAAAGACAAACGCGTGTTTTCGTATAAGCCACAACATTTCCCATTCTAAATCGATCGTGATGATCCCTTTCATACATTACTATGGGTTTGAGTTTGTGGACAACGCCATCGATAAAATATTTAATAATCCTCTCAAGAGGTTTGCATTCTAAAATTCGAAAAATTTCTATAATCTTTTGGCTTGATGGTTGACTTTTGGGAACCTCTTTGATCAGGTCATAATTATAATATTCTAAGAACAAGGAAGTTAATGCTTCCATCTCCAAAATCGTTCTACAAGGTATAAAGACCTTGTTAAGATCGTTTAAAATAGTACTACTCTCAGGCATATTATTATCGCTTTATTTTTGCTGCTTGAAAATCTTTTGGACTAAACCCTAAAATATCCTAAGATATATTTTAAAATTCAATAATACAATCAATTTTATGATTATATTTTACATATTTAAAAGTTATTGTTTGATAAAAGTAGTAAAAATTAAAAAAGAAAAATAAAAAAATTCATAAATTTTAAGGGGTTGCCCGAATGGGCTTAAAAGCACCTATGAATTACTTGGGGTCCCATTTCTTTATACTCGCGTCTCGTAACCCACATTCTATGGAATGTTTTCAAGGAGCTTAAGATAGAACCACCAATCCATACGGAATACATACGTTCTGGAGGGGCTATAATCTTGACATCAACTGATTCTGGAATCTGTTCTTTAATTTCTTTGGTTAAGCGTTCTTTAATTCCAGGGAACATTGTTGAGCCACCAGAGAGCACAATATTACCATAAAGGTCTCTACGAAGGTCGACATCACATTCTGAAATAGCACCGACAATTACATCATCGAGGGGTTCTAATTCTTTCCCAATTACTGATGGATTGAAAAAGCATTCAGGTGCTAAAAATCTTTCTACACCTACATTGATTGTCTCTCCATCGGGAAGCATGTAGCTTTTCTCCATCCCAGCAACTTTCTTAGAGAGCATCATTTCTTTTTCTGGGTCGATTGCTACATAGCAGAGTTTTTCTTTGATATCTCTAACAATTTCTTTCTCTGCAGAAGTTGTAAATGAGTATCCCTTTTGTCGGAGTAATCTTTGTAGGTAAGTTGTGATATCACGGCCAGCAAGATCGATTCTTTGGATTGCATGACTTAAAGCGAAACCTTCGAAAATAGGTACAACATGAGAAACACCATCCCCAATATCTATTACACATCCCGTTGTTCGCCCAGAGGCATAAAGAGACAAGACAGCCTGCATTGCAACATAAAGAGCAGGAATGTTGAATGTCTCAAACATTATTTCGGCCATTTTCTCTCTGTTTGGTCTTGGATTCAATGGGGCTTCAGTTAGAAGGACCGGATGTTCGCTAGGATCGATTCTTAAGTCAGTGTAAAATGTATAATGCCAGATCTTTTCCATAGCAGTCCAATCTTCTATAATACCATGTTCTACAGGGAACATTAACTTTAGAACGCCTTTAAGTTGCATAGCTTCCTCTCCTATATAGTATTCACGAGTGTAATGCTCAACATCAGTCATTATCGATTCGTATTTAGGATAACCTATAAGAGTGGGAAATACAGAACGAGGCTGGTCTTCACCGGCGAACCCGTTTTTGGAAATTCCAGTTCCATTATCGACTACTAAGGCTTTCGCGTTTAAAAAACTTTCTTCTTCTGCCATAATATTCAGCTTTTTAATTTATTGAAATAGTATTTTAATTTTTATTGTTTATCAATATTATTTTTTACTGTATAATAACATCGATAAATTATAACAAATTCAAATTATCATAATAATAAATTTGATATATATAAATATTTTTTATTACAAAAAAAAAAGTGAGATAAAAAACCATCTTTTTAGAAAATTAGAGAAAATAATTTTTAAGGCAAATAAAAGCGATTATTACTTCTTTTGTTTAGAAATGAGTATGAACAAAATTCAGATTTTTGAAGCCTCATTAGAAACGATTTGTGTATACAAATGAATTTGTAATTTAAAAAATGACGATACTAATTTCAAATATTCATTCTTATTATGGAATAGAAAGCGTATTTTTTTAACAAATCATTAAAAAGCTATTAAAATGGATTTAACTCCTGAATATATTAAAAAAAATTTAGAGAAAATTGGTGACAAAGCAGCAAGAGATATGTTAAAGCAGTGGATCATAAATTCTGACGATAGTAATTTAAGGTTAAATGCATTAAACCTCTATTCCTTGATAGATGATCAAAAACAATTTAGATTTCTAGAGCAATTATTTCTTTCGGATGAAAATTTTAACATAAGAACTATATCTGGAAATATAATACGAGATAAATATTCTCACTATAAGAAGTTCGTTCCTCTTTTAGAATTTACTATTAATAATGTAAATGATATTGATCAAAAATTATTTGCTGTAGAACTATTAAATTTAAGGGATACAAAAAAAACTCGAAAAATTATTAAAGATTACTTAAAGAAAACCATTAAATTAAGTATTAAGAGTAGATTGAATGATTTTTCTGAGGATATTCTTAATTTTGATTTAGACGTGTCTATTCCGCCTAAAATATTAGAAATCTGTTTTAATTTTATTCTTTATTTTTATTATATAAATGTTTGTGGGTTTAGTGTTACACTAAGAGGCGATTTAATAATTTTATTAAATTGTGAGGGATCTAGATTAGAATCAATAGCGGAAATTAAAGGTTTTAGCAGGCTCTTTAAATTAGAGCACTTAATTCTTCAAAGAAACAATATTCAAAAAATTTGTGGTTTGAACCACTTAAGACAATTAAAAACCTTAAATCTGTCTCAAAATAGAATTATTCAGATAGATAATTTAAATAAACTGATAACCCTTCAGGAATTAAATCTTTCTTCAAATAGAATAAAGAAAATTGAAAATTTGAATATAGTTGAATTAAAGAAACTCTCATTAGATAGGAATTTAATTACAGAAATAGAAAATCTAGATAATTTAGCCAATCTGGAACACTTAAACCTTAGCTATAATAATGTTTCAAAACTTAAAAACCTCAGTCGTTTGAATAGATTAAAAAGCTTATATTTATCTCTTAACCAGATAGAAACCATTTCCGGATTAGAGAAGCTTAAAAACTTAACCACATTATATTTAAATGGAAACCAAATATCTAATATCTGTGGATTAGACAGTTTAGGAAATTTAAAGGTTTTAAGCTTATCAAATAACTTAATTACTAGAATTATGAACATAGAAAGACTAGATAATTTAATCAAATTAGAGCTATCTAATAATAAAATTGATTCGCTAAATGGATTGGAAACTCTTCTAAATCTTCAAGAGCTATTTGTTGATAAGAATTGCATTAAAAATTTGGAAGGAATAGGAAATCTTAAGAGGTTAATCATTCTCTTCTTAGAAAATAATAATATAAAAGAGTTTAAATTGAGTTATATAGATAGTTTGACGAATTTAAATTTTATTTTATTAAACCAAAATCCATTAACTCCTGAGAGTTGGGATCTTTATCAGAAGAGAACCCGATATCCATAAAAATCTTCTAAAAAATTTATAAAAACTAGATTTCCTTAGCTAAATAATCGTCAATCCATAATTCCATCAATATTTCATCATAATAGGTAGAATCCATATAAAACTGATTTTTTCTCGTACCAATAATTTTAAAACCCAATTTCTTATATAGATACAGAGCTCTTTTGTTAATCGAAAAGCAGCTTAGAATGATCTTTTCTTTATTATTTAAATTATTAGATTCTCGAATAGCCATATCAATTAGATGAAAACCTATTCGTAAATCTCGATATTTTTTTTGCACAATTACACCTAGACTACCGACATGAGTTGCAGCGTCCCAGTCTAAGCTTGATATTTCACATTGTCCAAGGATATTATGAGGGATTTTTAATTTTGGGTGAACGGCGACTATGCAAATTTCTCTTTCTTTTTTAATATTGTCATACCAAGATTGTTTTTCAAATCTTGATTTAACCGGGAATAAAACAGGAAGGTATATCCCTTCTTCAACAACATCATTGAAGTTGTTCCAAACTCCATCAATATCTAATTCAATTATATGCCTAATGAAAAATTTTTCTCCGGTTTTCAACTTTAAGACTTCTTTCATTAATTAAATATAAGCTTTTATAATTAAATTCCTTATCGTATTATTATGGAGAATGAAAAAGAAGATAAGAATTTAAAAAAAGAATTAGGGGATAAAGAAAAAATTCGCAATTATTTAGAACAAATGGCTCAATCTAAAAAAACACCAGTTGCAAAAGACCTTGTTCAATTAAAACATGTCGAAGTCAAGAAACAAAAAATTAATCCTGAAACATTAGATCTCGCAAATACTCTTAAAGAGCAATTTTTAGAACACGATCAATTTGAACGCCTTTCTAACGATGAACTAACTATTCTTGAATCATTTATAAGTAAAAGAATGTTGCTGACGCGAATTGCTATAGTTGCTAATCAGAGTAGAATACCTTTGGGTATTGAACCTTACAAAAAGGCGGAGTTAGAAAAAATTTTAGATACATTAATTTCAAAAGGTTATATAGAAGTAGAACAAGTTGAAGGAAACAACATATACATTCTTACTGAAAGAGGAAAATACAGAATTCAATAAAGCTTTATTTCTTAATCTTTTTTAAGAATTAATTTATTAATCGAAATATCTTGATATTCTCCGCTTGGATACTCTCGTCTTATTGTTAATGGCAAGATTTTAGCTTTTAATTCAAGCAAAGCTATCTTTATAGGATCTATCACATCCGTAGGCTTATTGATTAAAATTGGTGCCCCAAAACTTATCTGTAGAGCACGTGCCCCTGTGATACGCGCTTTTTCGTATCGAGTAAGGAAAATCGAACCAACTTTGATAGTTTTTCGAACTTCTTTATACAATTTTCTCAATTCACGAGACTCTAAAAAAGAAGACATAACACAATCCTAAGAATTAGTAATTGAGTCGTAAAATGTAATATAAAATAAAACTTTTTTGGTTTTTACCATAAATCACGTAAGTTGAATATTTTTAGCTGCTTCAAATTAATGCGCAAGGGGGGAATTTTTCAATTTGAAAGAAACTTTCAAACTTTTGAACCCCCGACCGTCGAGATTAACGCCTTAAATTAGCGAAAATTTACACGGTGTGAGCGTTTAACGCTTTACACGAATTTTTCATGGTGAAAGTGTCGTTATACGTCTAAACCACTCGCGCTATTTGATGTGTAATAAACACTAACGATAATTATTAAAAAGGTATTAATATAATTTAAGAGATTCTATAGACTCTGTAACTTTAAAACATATCTGAGAAAGTTTTCTCTTAAAAGATATAATAATCTGATATTTCTGGTGATTTTCGTATCGAATAAGGACCAATTTATATCGCACCCTTTACTTAAGGAAAATTTTGTTTTAAGAAGGGCGTATCAAGAAAATATATTTATAAATTGTCTTAATACGAATTGTTTAGTAGTTATTCCTACAGGATTAGGAAAAACAATAATAGCTCTAATGTTAGCTATATACAAATTATCAGAAGGGCCTAATTCTAAAATTATCTTCTTAGCTCCAACCAAACCATTAGTAAATCAACATTATAAATCGTTTTTAGATTTAACGGTTATTCCTGAAGAAGAGTTAAAAGCAATTACAGGAACTACTACACCCGATAAAAGAGAAGAGATTTGGAAGGACTTAAGAATCGCTTTTATGACACCTCAAGTGCTTCAAAATGATATAATTTCTAATCTTTATTCTTTAAAGGATGTCTCTCTAATTATATTTGACGAATGTCATCGAACCATAGGAGATTACGCGTACTGCTTTATTGCTAAGAAATACATAGAATCATCTAAGAATCCTCAAATTTTAGGGCTTACGGCAAGTCCAGGATCTACAGAAGGGAAGATCAACGAAATAATAAAGAATTTATTTATTGATCATGTCGAAATTAGAACAGAGCAAGATTCAGATGTTAAGCCTTACGTCTATAAGGTTGATAACGATTGGATAAAGGTTAAGCTTCCGAGTGAATTTATGGATATCAAAAAAATAATTACAGAAAAATTAAGAGCAACCTATAAATGGTTAAAACAGCAAGAATTATTGAATTCCTCAGATGTTACTAAAGTTACTAGAAAAGACTTGCTTGCGTTAGATAAAGTAATTAACGGGAAAATTTCAACCTCAAGAACAGATGAGGAGAAATTTCAACTTTTTAATGCAAAAAAATTAGTTGCAAATGCCATAAGACTATCCCATATGGATGAGCTTATTGAGACTCAAGGAGTAAGCGCATTAGATGATTACATGAAAAAAAACATTAAAAAAATAAAACAAAACACAGCAAATAAATCACTAAAAGAACTTTTTAGAGATTCTAGTATAAAACGCGTTCTTGAATTAATTGAAGCTAACAAATTAAAAGGTATTGTTCATCCTAAACTAGAAAAACTAGCAGAAGTTTTACACAATCAGATCATCCAAAACGGGGACTCGAGGATTTTAGTATTTTGTCATTTTAGAGACTCTGTCAACAATATAGTGAAATATATTGAAAGAGATAAAGTTATTAAGGTTCATAAATTCGTAGGACAAGCTACGAGATCTTCAGATAAAGGCTTAACTCAAAAAGAACAAATACAACTTCTTGAAGACTTCAAAGAAGGAACTTACAACACATTAATAGCTACGAGTGTTGGTGAAGAAGGTTTAGATATAGCAGAATGTGATTTAGTAATATTTTATGACATTGTCCCAAGTGCTGTACGTTCTATTCAACGTCGTGGAAGGACAGGGAGAAAAAAGGAAGGAAAGGTTCTCATATTAATGGCTGAAGGTACTCGTGATGAAGGGTATTATTGGGCTGAAAAGGGTAAGGAACGGGTTATGAAAAAAAGTTTAAAAACTATGAAAGAAAACGATTCAAATTCTAAAGCGGGGCAATCAAACCTTTTAAATTTTATAAAAAAAGACGAAGTAAGTAAAAAATCTGGTAAGGTAGAAATAGCTTTAATCCAAAAAATTAAAGGTGCTGAAGATTACACAATAATTTGTGACAACAGAGAGACAGCCTCTGCTGTTGTTAGAGCATTATCCCTAATGGGAGTTGGTTTAAAACTAGAACAATTAGCTGTAGCAGACTATATACTATCAGAAAGAGTTGGGATTGAAAGAAAATCTGCCAAGGATTTTAACGATTCTATCAAGGATGGGAGATTGTTTAATGAGTTGATTGAATTAAAAAACAATTTTGTCAGGCCTATATTAATTTTAGAAGGTGATCCTTTTATGAATTCAAATATTAACCAAAACGCACTCTACGGTGCGATCACATCCGTAATTTTGAATTTAGGAATTACTATATATAAAACAAACGATCCCTCTGACTCTGCGATGTTTATTTATCAGCTTGCTAAAAAAGAACAATCAGACTCTAAAAAGGAAGTAAAGTTAAGGTTTGATAAAAAACCATTAGAAATTTCTAGTTTATTAGAATACATTGTTGCAGGTATTCCAGGTATAAATGCTCTTAGAGCTAAAAACTTACTTAAGGAATTGCAATCGCTCCAAGAGATTTTTAACGCAGACATTGGAGATTTAATGAAAGTTGAAAATGTAGGAAAGAAAATTGCTCAAGAAATATATAAGCTAAGTAGATTTAAATACCAAAGTAACTCCTAAATTCTATATATTTAACGTTTATACCAAGGATTTAATTTTTCTGACCCCTTCACCGATTCTTTTTATGATCTCTTCAATTTCTTCCTCTATTACGATTAATGGTGGCATCATTATGAGCGTGTCCTTTTTGTTACCACAGTAATTTTGTAGAACTCCTTCTTTTATTATGGAAAGCATAGCTAATTGCCCATATGTTTCCTTATTAAACTCCAAACCCCACATAAGGCCTCTCCCTCTTACTTCTTTTATTATTTCAGAATTTTCTTCTGCGATTTCTTCTAAACCTTTACCAAATAATTTTCCCATTTCTTCTACGTGGTTTAAAAACTCAGGGTCAGATTGAATATCTAACATCTCACAAGCAACCACACAACCTAAATCGGAACCACCTGTTGTAGATATATGAATGAATGGGTCGTCTTTAAAAACCGCCTTTTCAATAAATGGTTTATAACTGCAAGTAGAAATCGGATAAATTCCCGAGCTCATACCTTTTCCTAATACCATGAAATCAGGAATAACTTTCTCTTGCTTGTAAAGTCCTCCGTATATAGCCCAAAAATGACCAGTACGTCCAAGTCCTGTTTGAACTTCGTCAATTATCATCATAACACCATGATCATCGCATAATTCTCGAACTTCTGAGAAGTAACCTTCTTGTGCAATTAATACGCCCCCCGTTGCGGGAATTGTTTCTAGAATGACGCACGCAACATCATCCGAAATTATTTTTTTCAAGGCATCACCATCACCAAAAGGAACTTGTTTAAAATCCGAGAGATTCCAAAGGAATTTTTCTTTAAAGTCAGGATCTCCAGTTGCTAACGCAAAACCGGTATGACCATGATACCCTCCAATTGCAGAGATGCATTTTTTCCGTTTAGTATACGCCCTTGAAAATTTAATAGCAGTGTCAACGGCTTCACCGCCACTAACTCCAAATGTAGTTTTTGTAATTCCTGGTGGCATAAGCTTTGCTAATTTTTCCCCTAAAATAGCTCTCCATTCTGACAGTAATAAGTGATCACCTATGTCTAATCCACTATCTAAAGCGTCCTTAAGGATTTGCACAATTTTAGGGTTACCATGCCCTAAATTATAAACGCCCCCGCATGTGTGGCAATTATAAAGTACCAAGGGCGGATCAGTGGGTTTAAGGCCTTCTAATGTTTTAATCTTAACACCCTCTCTCTCACCAGGAATAAATCCAAGCCCATATCCTTTAAAAGTGCGAACTTTTGGTGAATTCACATATTTTGCGTATAACTTTAGTAACTCTTTCTGCGATAAAGTTCCAAAAAACTTCTTATTTGAAACATTTTTCATGATTTTACAGAATTATTTTTTCCATTAAAATATTTATAATATCTAATCTATGACTCAAAATATACTCCTTCAATATAAATTGATGGAGTTACATCTCAAAAAACAATTAGTTAAAAGTAATAACAAAATTTTTATGATTAATGATTAATATTTTATTTTAGTAGTAATATAATTAGAATGTCATTAAAAAAACTTGATGTGATTCATTATAATCAAATTTAAAGTAATCGTAGCGGGTGCTAAAAATGTGGGAAAAACATCTCTCATTAGACGTTATGCAACGGGGAAGTTTGATAGATCAACTTTATCAACGATAGGTGTAGATTTCGAAACAAAGAAAGTGGTAGTTGATGATACTGAAATACTCCTCAATATCTGGGATTTTGCTGGCGAAAAAAAATTCCGCCTTTTACTCCCCTCCTATGTTTCTGGTGCGTCTGGGGCTTTAATTCTTTATGACATTACTAATAAAGAATCTCTAGATGATCTTCATGATTGGGTAAAAGTTATTACATCTGTTCCCAACTATCCAAAAACTAAATTATTGATTGAAGCAAAGATCGATTTAGAAAAGCAGAGAGAGGTAAAACATGATGAAGTCAAAACCTTGTTTGATAAATATAAATTTCAAGGAGATATTTATGGAGTATCTTCAAAAACTGGAGAAAATGTTGAAAATGTTTTTGAAATGCTTGGACGAGAGATTATCAAGAATTCTTTAAAAAAATGCATAAGTTGCGATAAATTTTACCCTTTAGAGCTTAAATATTGCCAATATTGTGGACAGAAGACTCGTTAATTCTAATAATCGCTTATCTTTGATAATAAATGAGAATAAAGAATCTATATCTTTTTAAAAAATAAAAGTGTTAACAAAAATACTAATCTAAATTTTATAGGTAATTAACTTGAATTACGACTTTAAGCAAGATCTTGAAGAAATTTTAAAACGATTAAGTGAGGATAACATTTCATTTAGAAGTAAAACAATCTTAGTGACGGGTGGGGCTGGTTTCTTAGGTTCTTGGGTGTGTGATATTTTAGTAAAGCAAGGAGCAAATTGCATATGTTTAGATAATCTCTCTTCTGGAAGATTTGCAAATATTGATCACCTAATGGAAAAAGAAAATTTCCGTTTTATTAATCACGACATATCTAAACCCATATTTTTTGGATTAACCCATCATCCAAATGGGATTTGTATTGGCGATATTAAAAGAATAAATATAGTTATGCATATGGCAAGCAGGGCGTCTCCATTTGAGTTTAGTAAATACCCAATTCCGATACTAAAAAGTAACACACTTGGAACTATGTACGCACTAGGTATTGCCAAAGCACATAATGCTCTATTTTTCTATACAAGCACATCTGAAGTGTATGGCAATCCTCCTGATAATGCAATTCCAACAGCAGAAACATATTTTGGAAATGTCAACCCTGTAGGTCCAAGAAGCTGCTATGATGAGTCTAAACGGGCTGGAGAAGCTTTTGTCAAGGCTTACGAGCTCCAACATAAGATCAAAACTAAAATAGTACGAATTTTTAACACATCAGGACCTAGAATTAGATATGGCCCTGAATTTGGAAGAGTTATACCTAACTTTATCCATCAAGCTTTAAATAATGAGGAGATAACTATTTTTGGAGATGGTTCACAAACTCGCTCCTTTATATATGTTGTAGATGAAATTGAAGGGATTTTAAAATTCGTTCATGAAAGTAAAGCTATTGGAGAAGTCATTAATTTAGGCAACAATAAAGAATATGCCATCATAGAAATAGCTAAATTAATTAAAGAGTTAACAAACTCAAAGTCAGAAATCGTTTTTAAGCCCTTACCTATTGATGATCCTGTAAGAAGATGTGCTGACTTAAGTAAAGCAAAAAGGATTCTAAAATGGCAACCCACGACTCCTTTAAAAGAAGGGTTAATGAAAACTATAGCTTGGTTCAAAGATAATGTCAAATATGGATAATAATACAATAGATCATAATAGTTTTAAAAAAAAATATAAAGAATTTAATAAAATCCTTAAAATTCTCTTAATTATTGGTATAATAGTTATATCAGGGTTCATAATTTACGCCTTATTAACTCCAAAACCGGGTTATTGGTATCTTGGTATTTTGAATTCTGACAAAAAAGCAGAAAATTACCCTACAAATGCTGCAGTTAATGAAAGTATTACTTTTTATGTTTCTGTTGGTAATTATTTAAATCGGGATTTTTCATTCCATATAGAAATTTTGAAGGGAAATAACGATACTGAACTAGGCCCATCACCCTCGTTAAACGCAACCTCATTTGTAAATTCGTCGATAATTACTTTACCACATAGTGTGGATTGGATTTCAAGTGCATTTAATGTATCTTTTCCAGAGGCCGGAACGAATCAAATTATAATTGCGGAATTATGGGAAAATCCTTCTGTAGGTATTAGAAGATTTTATGATATGGTATATTTAAGATTAAATATTACGTCTTAATAATCAAGAAAATGAACCAACATTAATACCACAATTTAATCTTTAGATCCTATAATTTGTACTTCTTTGACTCTTACATACGGGGCTTTAAATGATCCATAAATTCTATAATCCTTTGAGACTGCATCAATATTTTTAAACAAATCCAAAAGATTTATACCAAACATAGTTT
>Ga0114930_10003555_pt1 | contig 13540 bp, 11 predicted proteins | sample AnhtaG_FD_87300 | JGI IMG/M metagenome (GOLD analysis project Ga0114930, IMG submission 87300) | Deep subsurface microbial communities from Anholt, Denmark to uncover new lineages of life (NeLLi) - Anholt_01485 metaG | ecosystem: Environmental > Aquatic > Marine > Oceanic > Sediment | place... | reverse complement strand
TACTGTGGAACCCATAAGTGAGATTAACGCTAATCTATTAGCTGATGAGTTGAAAGACGAGATTAAGAAAGCAGAAGTTGAATGGAAGAAGATAGATCGTAAGCTGTTGGATTGGGTCGGTAAGGAGTTAAAAGTCGGTCTAATAGCTGCAGGACCTATGATAGCATCTGGTTATTGCTCCTTCTTTGCAGCCGCTCTTGCTATAGGCGGTATAATTAAATTAGGAGTAACACATTTGGAGAGAAAATCCTTTCAAGATAAGTTTCCTGCTGCATTCTTTATGAAACTTAAATAATAAATCTAGGTTATTTACATATTGACTATTTTGAGGATATGTTAGAGAATTACAATCTTTATACCTTTTAATTCAGTATAGTACATTTTTATTTATATTTTTTATTTATGATAGTGTTTGGGTTAAAAAATATGTAAAATTTCTTAACTATCTTTAAACAACCAAAAAGGGCAGGGTAGGGAAAACTAACCCCAAATGATTAACAAATACAATATTATGGTTTTTTATTTATGTTTAAACTACTAATTACGTTAGTAAAGAAGAATTATTATAAAATAGGTCTTATTTTGATAATTATAGCAACTATTATGTCAATTATTATACTTCCGAACTTAGATACAAAAATAATGAGTTTGGAAAGAGAAATTATTGATTTTAGTGATCAGCTTATGAAAAATATTTTGGCTTGGTTGCAATATACCGTAATAGAAAATCGGATAGAGATTTTGTGTTTACGTTATGACATAATAGAAGAATATAAAAAAGCTACAGTGGATCAACTAATTTTCATTGAATCAGCAGGATTAACCAAAGCATATTCGGGCTGGTGGTCTTCTGGAGAAGAACAAAAAAAGTTAGAGAAAAATGCGGAAGAAAAAATAAAGGAAATAAAAAGTAGCAGCAATATTAATGAAGTAAAAATTCAAAAAATAATGTCTTTACTAGAAGATGAAAGGAATAAGGCTCTTATAAGGATGCATGATTTTCAAGATGAATTAGATAAATTGAAAAATAGATTAAAACATAAGCAATTAACAAGAAATAAATTACATTTAGGCTTTGCACTTTTTCAAATTTTGGGTCTAATCCTAATTAGTTTGAGACCAATAATAAAAAAATAATAAATCAAAAATAACCCTAATCAACCAAAAGGGCAGGGTAGGGAAGACTACTCCCAAACGATTAATAAATACTACAAATTGTTTCTTCTAAAGAAAGGAGTAATATATAAGTTTGAATAAAGAAAAACTTAAATTGAAGACTTGCCAAATTGAATATTGTGACAAGCCAACTCATAAAGAATCAAAATATTGCATTTTTCACGCAAAACCAGAGGAAAAAGAGGAAAAGGAATTTAAAAAATCATTTGAAAAATATATCGAAGAAATAAAAAGGTTAGAAAAATCACAATATGATTTTAAACAATTTATATTTATAGATGATATTAATTTTAAAGAAGACTTTAAAATATCTACTTTTAAAAATGCAGATTTTACTGGAGCAATCTTTAAAGGTAAAGTTGGTTTTTTTGATATAGTCTTTGAAGGAGATACTTCTTTTGGGTGGGCAACATTTTTTAAAGATGTTAATTTTCATGGTTCAACTTTTGTAGAAGAGGCTAAATTTAGTTTTGCAACTTTTAAGGAAGAAGCAAGATTCTTTGCTATTAAGTTTAAAGGAAATGCTAAGTTCGATGAAGCAAATTTTAAAGGCTATTCTAATTTTTCTGCGGTAAACTTTTATACTGAAGCTGACTATAGAGGTTCAACTTTTGAAAGAAATATCGTATTTGACATGGGTATAATTTTTAAAGGAGATGCGCTTTTTAATGCAGTAGTATTTGAAAAGGGACCAAAATTTTATATTACAAGAATTGAATCTGATAAAAAAGAATATAAAACAGTTTTTGAAGGTCTGGCTAATTTTCCAGCAGCAGTATTTAAAGATGATCCAGTTTTTGGTGGTGCAATTTTTAAAAACAATGTTGTCTTTAGTGGGGCAACTTTTCCAACAGGAAGTAGACTTCTTCTAAAAGTTATTAATGGAAATAAACTATTGCTCGATGGTTCTTTTCTAGAAAATATTTTCTTAGAACTTGATTTAGGCGAAAATGTGATGGTTAATTTAAATAATGTTATGTTAAGAAATACAAAAATTGAAAAAAAAGAAATATTTAATCGAATTTTGCAGGAACAAGAGAAAAAATTTTCTGAAGCAAAAGAAATTTATTTACTTTTAAAAAATAACTTCCATAGTATTGGTAGATACGAAGATGAGAGCTGGGCTTTTAAAAAAGAAAAGGATATGGAAAGAAAAAGTTATTTTCATTTTAAATCTATACATAAATGGTTATGGTCTTGTTTTTTAAATGGAATATTTGGGTATGGTGAACGGCCGGTTAGAGTAATAATATCAGCAATATCAATTATTTTAATTTTTACTTTTCTTTTTATGAGTTCTGGAATAAGTGATACTAGTATTGGAGGTTTTACTTCAAAAAATATTTTAGATTGTTTATATTTTAGTACCGTTACTTTTACTACTTTAGGATATGGAGACTTCCGACCTCTGGAAGGTTGGAGCAGAATATTTGCAGGAACAGAAGCCTTTATTGGTGCTCTAATGATGGCACTTTTTGTTTATACTTTTGCGAGAAGAACAGGGGGGAGGTAAATACAGGAGAAATATTTAAAGTTTTAAGTATTTGTATTATATATCTGTATTCATTTGCTTCGGTTTGGAAGGAAGTAAGTATTTCTGAAATTAGAATTTACTGAGGAGTAAAAAGAATGAATGAGTCTGGACACAATGAATTTGTTATTTCAAAAGCTCTGAAATCATTCTTACAGCGTACATGCTTAGTATGCAAGAAACGACTATACACTCTTGGTCCCTGTAAGTACTGTGGAGAAAAAAGTTTTGTCTTTAATATAAGTTACGAGGATATTCCCAATAATTGGTCTTTTTGTGAGTTCAAAATCGCAATTGTTGAACGAGACATCAAAGACAATAAGAGAAGTTATACCCACAAGAAATCGTCTACAAAAGACCTTAACTTTGTATTTCGGAAAAAGATGGGTGGAGATGGTCGTTTTGTCATTGAGTTGCTTATTTTCGATCGAATGAAAAAAACCAAGACGCACCAGGTTCGCCTCATCGATGGAGACAGATATATACTTGTTCATGGCGAATTCAAAAGGATTTAGAGAATTATTTTACCCTTAAAACCTAAAAGCGGGTTTGGTTTCAATAGAATAGGTAAGGAGGACAGTATTTATGAGTAATCGTGAAGAGGTAGATGCAGCAAAAAAAGAATACATTGTATGTATGGGAAAGCCACTTGGAAGACTCTTTTATGCTTTGGTTAATGAGGTAGAATGGCTTTATATAAAATGGAAAGAATATATTTTTCTATACGGAGCGGAACAATCGCGTATTGATTTATTGAATAAAGTAGCACCACTGTTTTTTCGTGTTGTTCAAGATTTGCTTTTTGAAGGTATTCTCCTTCATATTACAAGGCTAACTGATCCTCCAAAATCAGCTGGTAGAGATAACCTTACAATTCAAAAAATACCACCGTTAGTTTCTGATCAACGTTTAACTGAAATTCTTCAATCAAAGATTGAAGTTGCTCTTCAGAGGTCTGTATTTTGTCGTGATTGGAGAAATCGTCATATCGCACACCAAGATCTACAATTAGTCATTGAGGAAGGCATTAATCCATTACAGCCTGCGAATCAAAAGATGGTGCAAGAAGCATTGGACGCTATTACTGATGTACTTAATACAGTAATTCTCCACTACAATAGATCAGAAATAGGTTTTGGAGTAATGCATAATAACGGTGGAGGTGAATCTCTATTAGATTTTATTAATGATGCATTGGGGACTGAAGAAGAAGATAATGGTGATTTTTTATAAAGAAGACTTTCAAACAAGGAAGATATAGTAGTATTTATTTTAAAAAAACTCATTTAAGTGAGAAGTGACAATATATACTAACTCATCCGGATAATTTGCTAATTTTTTTTAATACAATTTTTTGTTCTCACCACTTATACAAAAGTTGCGAAAATCGTCCTGTCTGGAAATGTGGTGTTGTTACTTAATCTTTAAGATGCTATATCTGGAGGAATAGGTTGAAATGAATAAGTTGGAGTTTTGAGCCTAATAGAAACTATAAGGAAGAGGGCTGGTGGTAAGTGAAAGTATATTTATATACTAATAATGAGGAGGAATATTATGAACATTGATGATTTGAGAAATAAACAGGCTGTTTTTGAGGGAAGACGTCAAACCAGACAAAGCGAGTACAGGGAACTCGAGAAGCTTAAAAATGACTTTGTTAAATTATTTCCCCTATCTCGAATAGCTACATTGACGCTTGAGGAGTACGTTGTAGGTAAAAGGATTAATGGAAAAGTTAATACAAACTCATTCTGCTATTGGCTTGAGTGGGAAACTGAAGAATTGGGAAAGATGCAGGGCGCAACAGCAGACAAGTTCGGTCTATATTGTGACAAGGAAACTCAGAAGTATAAGTTCCTAAAAGAATTTGCGAATGAAAACAGAGCATTAAGCTCTCTTAAAACTGAAATCTCAAACCTCATTCAATTTGCTAGAAGTGCGTCTTTAAAAGATATTAAAAATGTAAAGTTATCTCCCATGTTCAAAGGGAAAATATTATTCCTCTACTACCCTGACAGATTCATAAACATTTTTTCTGAAGGGCATGTCGATTATTTTATTGGCAACCTCGGTTTACCTATCGATGATTCAACTATTGGTTTAATCGACAAAAGAGAATTGCTTTTCACCTTCAAAATGGAAGATTCCATCATGAAGGAATGGAAAATGTGGGAATTCTCGGATTTCCTTTATACACAATTTGGTAGGCCCCCCAAGAAGGAATCTACACCCACTGAACTAAGGGATTATATGGATTTTAAAGACGACTATCCTGATTTAAGAGATATAAGGCCAGAATTTATTGATTTAGAGGTTGATAGTACTCAGGGTTTATCCAACAAAGAAAGAAAAAGGGCATTGTCTAAAACAAAGCTAATAGATTTTGAAAAAGAAAACAAGAAACATAGGAGATTAGGAGAGCATGGAGAGTTAGTTGTACTGAATGCAGAAAGAGGTTCTCTCAGGAAAATGGGCAAAGCTGTTTTGGCAAATGGGATTAGACAGATTTCAAAAGAAAATACATCTGCAGGTTACGACATTTTATCCTTTGAAGAGGATGGCAGAAATAAATATATCGAGGTTAAATCTACCAATAACTCTCCTTCAGGTAAGGTGAATTTCCTAATAACGATTAACGAATGTGAAAAGGCAAAAGAGCTCAAGAATTTTTACATTTATATTGTATTTAATGTGAAGTCAAAAAATCCCAAAATATGGAGATTTAGAGACCCATTTAGTCTTCAAGGTAAAGGACTCAAGCTCACTCCTATCAGCTTTAGAGTAGAAATATCGATTATAGAAAATGATGAATTTAAGGGAGCCAGATAATAGTATAGGCAGAACTTCTTAATCGAGGTTTCTGCCTTTTTAAATTTTTAATAGACACTAATTGCTTCTTCTAACTTTTGATACACCTTTTCAGTTTCATCACTCATACAAAAAGTTCTATAATCGTTCTGTCTGGGGAGCTTGCTAATTTCAAGCCCTTTGGCACTTGCTGAAGGGCTTTTTCTTTTTTTTTGAATTATTTTACAGAAAAAGAAGGATTTTTGAATAGACTTGTAGTATATAGAAAAAAAGTGTACTAAAAATTAAATAAGCCTATTTTTTATCAAAGTAGAATATCTATAATACCATTATACTAAAACAAGTAGCTATATTATCTAAGGTCAATCTTAAGATACACACTCGTTTCTCTATTCCAAGAGATCCACCAAGTAACACATCCTAACCATCTAACCATCAATCTTCTATAATTATTTGACTTAAAACTAAATATTTTATTCTGGATGAAGGTAACAGGAGAGACCTTTCCTTTTTATCAAAAAAGTTAAGGAGCCGAAGGGGCAAGATGCCACAAGCATCAAAACTTTCAGGCAAAAGGACTGTTACCGGACAGAACTCTGGAGAGCTTTATACCAAAAAGCACCGAAGGGGCAACTCCTAATCTTTAGGAACAACCTTACAGAGTTTGCTAAAAAAATTATCTCCTAATTTCTTAGGAAGAATCTTTCAGGTAAAAGGACAGAGTAAGAAAATAGTATAATTATTTTCTTACTCTGTCCTTTTTTGTTTATTAAAAAATATGATGTATATATTTTTAACAAAGTAGATTTTTTCTAAAAGCAAAATAAGTATTATAGGAATAATTTAATATTAAATATAAAGAATAAATATAATCTCTCCATCAGGGAGGCAGCTGAAATATTGGGTATTAATCTACGGGGTATAACAGCGAGAATTAAAGTGTGTTAAAGAACCGTCCCCTGTCACAAGAGAATATTTACCAGGAGCAAAAGAGGAAGTAAAAAATTTTTCTGTAGAGCAGGTTGATTTAGTTTAGCGGGAACTCCCCATCTGTTAAGGTGGGGATGAGAGTAAGCACCGGTAAGTCAGGAAAGATGATAGTATGATAAATCTATGATAAAGTTAGAGCGGATACGCCATGTATAAATATATATATGAATCATTTCGGAGGTTCTGTTCCGCCGATGCCAGTAATTGAGGAAGTGGAAAGTTATTTTAGAACCGCAGTAAAATATAGAACGAAAGCAGAGTGGGTCATTGAACATTTTAAAGAACATTAACGCACAAAATGATGTTGCTATTAATATTATTATACGTGATAGTATTATAGGTAATATCATAAGAAAAATACGGGGGGGGGGTTAAAGTTATACCTATAAAATTAGGAGAGAAAAAAATTATATTCAGTAAAAGAGTTAACTAAAATATAGCCCATTACTCCGTTAACTATTCGGGAATTTATCCAAAAAGGAAAGATCCGGGGAAGAAAAATAGGCAAAAATTGCTATGTTTTAAAAGCGGATTTGGAAACATTTTTAGAAGGCGAAAATTATGAAAATGAGTAAGGTGGTTAGTTTTCTTTATAAACTGCCCAGGAAGGAGATTAAAAAATATGATACAAGCTGGAGAAAAAATCAATAATTTAAGGGAGGTGATAATCTATACTATTTTTTGTTCAAGTAAGTTTTTAGAGTTAAATTAAAATAAAGGAGAAAAATAATGAGAAAAACAACACTTATGATAGTGACAATGTTTTTAGTATTAGGATTGATTATGACCACTCTTATCAGCGGAATTGCTGCGGATAAAGATAGTATAAACGTTGCAGTGGGTTCACCCCCACAAACCATGAATCCTCATGGATCAGATTCCGATGCTAACCTTGGGGTGATGGCTAATATATTTGAAGGCCTTCTCTACAGAGATGTTGAAGGGAAACTTATCCCTGGATTAGCTACTTCGTGGGAGAGATTAGATGAATTAACCTGGCGATTAACCTTAAGACAGGGAGTAAAGTTTCATAATGGTAATGATTTTACCTGGGAGGATGTCCAATATACATTTAATAGATTAAAAGAACCATATCCAGTATCTGAATTCTTAGCCTTTGGAGGGGTAATAGACTCGGTAGAAATAGTTAATGGCGATCCATGGACTATAGATGTAAAGACAAAAACATCGGTTCCTTACTTTGCAGACAACCTTCATCAAGTATTTATTATGGACAAGGAATCTACTGAGTCCCGTTCTACTGGAGAGATAGGACAAAATCCGATAGGAACCGGTCCTTACAAATTTGTTGAATGGATAAAGGGCTCCTACCTTAAATTAACTGCAAATGAAAATTACTGGGGTGGAGCTCCATCGATTAAGAATGCTGAAATTACTCCGATTACGGAACCATCTACCCGTTTGGCCGCCATTTCAACCGGTCAAGTGGATATTTTACAAGATGTACCTGTCGAACTTTATGAAACCGCGGCGAGTAATACTAATATCGAGTTAACTACTATTCCTGCAAGAAGAGCCATATACTTAGGGCTTAGAAATGAACCGGGCTTCCCGGCTAGTGATATTAGAGTAAGAAAAGCAATGTACCTGGCCATTGATGAAGACGAGATCATTGAAAAGGTCATGTTTGGACATGCATTTCCAGCTGCTCAGATACCAGATCCACCAACCGTTGGTTATGATGCTTCACTTAAACATCCCGCTTATGATCCTGAAAGAGCAAAATTATTGCTTGCTGAAGCGGGATATCCCGATGGTTTTAAGATAACACTTACCGGCCCTAATGATAGATATGTACGGGATGCACAGATATGCGAAGCTGTAGCAAAACAACTTTCAAAAGTTGGAATTGAAGTAGAACTGGATACCAAACCAAAAGCTATATTTTTCCCAGAAGTAGACGAACATATATTGGATTTCTATCTGATAGGATGGTTTGATGGAACTTATGATTTTGGCCGTTCTTTTACCAAACTGGTACATAGTGTTGATGTTGACAAAGGTTACGGCGGTTTGAATGGTGCTAATTATAGTGATGCAACCTTAGATGCGCTTCTCGAAGAGTCAGAAGTGATAGTTGATCCTGAAGTAAGGGCGGATAAGTTAAGGCTATTAAACAGAATTGCAATGGAAGAAAAGATAGCAGTTATTCCCCTCCACTACCAGGAAGATTCATATGCCGTTTACAAGGGGCGAGGTATAGAGTTTACACCTCGAGCAGACACCTGGATACTTTTCAGAGAAATTTCACTTAAGAAATAGGGGGCAAAATAGTGGTTGAGGCTAATAATTTCTAATTATGTTAGTCAGTATTAACCTCAACCACCTTTTATTTTATTATGTATAAATGTATTGTCAGAAGGTTAATGCAAGGAGTTATAGTCCTTCTTGTTGTTTCGTTTGTGTGTTTTGCCATCTTCCAATTTTTTGGAGACCCTGTGCTTACTTTAGCCGGCCGATATGCCACACAGGCGCAGCAAGAAGAAGTTAGGAGCAAAATGGGTTTGGACAAACCTTTTTATATTCAATATTTTGTTTTTTTGAAAAATGCTCTCCATGGTGATTTCGGATTATCTTATGTTGCTCAAACTCCTGTTCTTGGACTTATCTTGGAAAGGTTACCAGCAAGCATTGAATTAGCTATTAGTGCAATGGTCATTGCTCTTACATTAGGTATTGGTCTCGGAGTATTAGTATCATTAAATCCTCGAAAGTTTGTAAATAGGATTATTATGGCCGGATCACTTTTGGGAATTTCACTTCCTACATTTTTAATTGGAATATTACTTATTATGATTTTTTCAGTTAAATTGGGATTCTTGCCTACCTTTGGGCGGGGTGAAGTAATAAAAATAGCAGGAAACTGGAGAACAGGCTTTTTTACCATAGGAGGGCTTCGACATTTAATTCTCCCGGCCTTTACCTTAGGCTTGTATCAACTTGCAGTACTTCTCCGCTTAACCAGAGGAGGGATGTTAGAGGTATTAAGGGAAGATTATATAAGAACAGCTTGGGCGAAGGGTTTAACGGTAAAAATGGTAATATTTAAACACGCGTTAAGAAATGCGCTTATACCAGTAATAACAATGGCTGGTCTACAATTTGGGGAATTAATAGCCTTTTCGATAGTAACAGAGAGTATATTCCAATGGCCTGGTGCAGGAAATTTATTACTAACAGCAGTATACGAAACAGATCATCCGGTTATAGTTGCCTACGTAATGATTACTTCTATTCTTATTCTCTTTGTAAACCTTGTTGTGGACATTCTATATGCGTATATTAATCCTAAAATAAGATATGAATAGGATTTAAATTATGATTAAAGTTTTCAAATCAAAAAGATTTTATCATTATATTAAAGATGTATCAGCAGTAACAGGTTCTTTAATCCTTATAATTATGTTAATTGGGGCTATTTTTGCTCCCATAATTGCCCCGCAAAATCCCTATGATATGGAAGGTCTTTATTTAGAGGATTCTCTAAAGCCGCCTATTTGGATGGAAGGCGGTGAAGCTCCCTTTATTTTAGGCACCGATGATCAAGGAAGAGATATATTAAGTACCATACTTTATGGTTGTCGAACATCATTTACTGTTGGTTTTAGTGTGATTATTATCGCTGGAATAATAGGTGTGACTGTTGGTCTTTTGGCAGGGTTTTATAGAGGTCTATTAGAAGCTGTAACAATGAGATTAGCAGATGCTATATTTTCATTTTCTACAACGCTGATAGCTATGTTATTTCTTGGGATTTCAAAAAACCATGGTATTGGCACAATAATCTTAGCGATAATTATTACTGATTGGGTAAGATATGCAAGAACAATGAGAGGATCCGTTCTAAGTGTAAAAGAAGAGGATTACATTAGTGCCGCAAGGGCGATTGGAGCTAATGATTTAAGGATTATGTTTAAACATATTCTTTCTAATGCAATACCACCCATATTGGTAGTTGCTGCTGTTGATTTTGGAGCTGCAGTTATGCTGGAGGCTACATTAAGTTTTCTTGGTGTAGGAGTTCCAATAAATAAACCATCTCTTGGAATGATGATATCTATAGGAAAAAATTATATCTATGCTGGAAAGTGGTGGCTCGTTGTTTTTCCTGGGGCAGCATTGGTATTAATAGTATTTGGTATCAATTTATTAGCAGATTGGTTAAGGGAAGAAATTAATCCTAAAATTATGAAAGGTAAAGTGGGCGAATAAAAGGTAGAATTTAATCATTTTTGCTTAGAAAAGTTTAAAATAATTTTTGAGAAAGAGTTGAAAGATATGTGGAGGTTGAAATGAGTTTTATATTAATAAAAAGAGGAGAAATATATTCACCTGAATATGATGGAAATAAAGATATACTTATTGCAAATAACAAAATATTTTTAATTGACCAAAATATTACAGAGTCAGCTCTAAATTCATTAGATAAAAATATAAAAATAATTGATGCTTCAAAGTGTATAGTTATTCCTGGTTTTATAGATCAACATGTCCACATTAATGGTGCTGGGGGAGAAGGTGGTCCCCAATACCGCACGCCGCCAATTCAATTAAGTGAACTTATTAAAGCAGGAATAACCTCGGTAATAGGATTATTAGGCACAGATGGTTTTGCGAGATCATTGAAAGCTCTTTTAATGAAAGCGAAAGGATTGGAAAATGAAGGTATAAGTACGTGGATGTATACCGGAGCTTATCAATATCCTTCACCAACAATTACTGGAGATATATTATCTGATATAATGTTGATAGATAAAGTAATTGGAGTGAAAATTGCCTTGTCAGATCATAGATCTTCTCATCCTATAATAGATGAATTAACGAAGGTAGCATCTGAAGCAAGAGTTGGGGGGATGTTAGCAGGGAAAGTGGGTATTGTGCATATTCATATGGGAAGTGAAAAGATAGGATTAAATCCACTGTTTGAGATTATAAAAAACACTGAAATACCAATAGAACAGTTCGGGCCAACCCATTTAAATAGAAATGAAGATTTGTTTAAAAGTGCTATAGAATTTGGCAAAATGGGTGGGTATGTAGATTTAACTGCTGGACTTTCAAGGGAAGATAAATCAAGTGAAGAAATAAAACCAAGTAGAGCCATTAGAAGGCTTATTAAAAATGGAGTTTCTATAGAAAGAATTACCATGAGTACTGATGGGAACGGTAGTATGCCCAAATTTAATGAAAAGAAAGAAATTACTGGTATGGCTGTTGCTTCAGTCTCTTCTTTATACAAAGAATTTATAGATATAATAAAAAAAGAAAAAATGTCTGTAGAGGATGCAATTAGAATAACTTCTACAAACATTGCTAAACATCTAAAATTAGACCAAAAGGGAGAAATAAAAGAAGGAAAAGATGCAGATCTAATAGTATTGGATAAGAATACTTTTCAAATAAAGTATGTTATTGCTAAAGGTAAAATTATGATGGAAAATGAAAAAATTATGAAATTTGGAACATTTGAAAATTAAAGCGAATTATGTAAAAAGAAGTGGATAACGGAGGGAAAAGGTAAATGGAGGATTTACTGTTACAAGTTAAAGACTTAAAGACCTATTTTTATACTGATGATGGTGTGGTTAAAGCTGTTGATGGTGTTGATTTTAAGATAAGAAAAGGAGAAACACTGGGTATGGTAGGTGAGTCAGGTTGTGGAAAAAGTGTTACTGCCCTTTCCGTATTGAGATTAATTCAGGAACCGCCAGGAAAGATTGTTAACGGTGAAATTTGGTTTAAAGGTGAAGAATTATTAAAGAAAAGCTCCGAAGAAATGAGAAAGATTAGAGGGAACGATATTTCCATGATCTTCCAAGAACCGATGACCTCCTTAAACCCGGTGTATACTATTGGTGAACAGATTTCAGAAGCCATAGTGCTGCATCAAAAATTAAATAAAGGAAAGGCCTTAAAGAAAACCGTAGAGATGTTAAAATTAGTAAGCATACCTTCTCCCGAAACCAGAGTTCATGAATATCCCCATGAATTAAGCGGAGGGCAAAGACAGAGAGTAATGATTGCTATGGCATTATCTTGTAATCCAGATTTATTAATTGCAGACGAACCAACAACCGCTTTAGATGTTACCATTCAGGCTCAAATTTTAGAACTGATAAAGAAATTAAAAAATGAAATTGGTATGTCAGTTTTAATGATTACTCATGATTTGGGTGTAATTGCCGAAGTAGCGCATGATGTGGTAGTTGTATATGCTGGTAAAGCGGTAGAATATGCAGATGTGGTGACTATCTTTAAAAAATCGCGACATCCCTATACTATGGCTCTCCAAAATTCCATTCCTCGCCTAACAGATAAACCAGGGAAAAAACTCGAAGTTATTCAGGGTGGAATCCCTGATCCTTTAGCTTTACCTTCTGGATGCAAGTTTTATCCTCGTTGTAAGTTTGCTATAGAGCTTTGTAAGAGAGAAGAACCTGAGCTTGAAAAGATAGAAGGCAACCATATTGTACGGTGTTGGATGTATAATAAAAATAAGGCAAAAGATTTTAAAATTAATCAAGAAGCGGTAGGTATTACCCAAGAGTAGTAAGTTTAAGGTAAAAAATGGGAGGGAAAAGGATTGGAAAACAATGTATTACTTAAAGTAAGAAATTTAAAAAAATATTTTCCTGTGAGAGGGGGAATATTTTCCAAGACAATAGGATATGTCCAGGCGGTAGATGAAATAAGTTTTGATATTAAAGAAGGAGAAACTTTAGGTCTGGTGGGAGAATCAGGCTGTGGTAAAACTACTGCGGGGAGAACGATTATAAGACTTTTAGAACCCACTGCCGGAGAGGTAGATTTTGAAGGGGAAAATGTCTTTAAATTAAGTAAAGAGGAACTCAGGAAAGCAAGGCGTAATATTCAAATAATATTTCAGGATCCTTTTGGTTCTCTAAATCCCCGAATGACCGTAGGTGATATAGTAGGAGAGTCATTAATTATTCATAAGATTGCAAAGAACAAAAAAGAGAAAGAGGAAAGAGTCAAGGATCTATTAGAAACCGT